>Ga0058701_10001702_pt1 | contig 15959 bp, 9 predicted proteins | sample AgamicOrMae_FD_97039 | JGI IMG/M metagenome (GOLD analysis project Ga0058701, IMG submission 97039) | Agave microbial communities from Guanajuato, Mexico - Or.Ma.e | ecosystem: Host-associated > Plants > Phyllosphere > Phylloplane/Leaf | place: Guanajuato, Mexico | collected 2012-06-04
ATTTAAAATACGTTATTATTAAGCCATTTTTTGATCACCTCTCTTGTCCATATAACCATCTTCCTTCTGCTGTCCTTAGTCATTGCACAGATAGTGAGTGATCGCGGGTAACTAGTTCTTACTGTTAGACCCCCTAAGCTCTCGAAAAGATTCTGTAGTTTATGGACGACCCCGAAAATATTTCTCCTCGCGAAGTCAACCTTTTTGAGAACCAAATATATCCTTACAAAAACCAAATGTAGGTAACTCATCCCAGCTTCAATCAATAAAATTTTATTGGGCTGTTATCGATCTATTGTAAATTTTTAATATACAAAAAAAAACTACTTATATCTAATAGGTATGTTTGTTGAAGCATAGGTATGGCCTGAACTTAGCCTAAATCAAGAATTCAGCCGGTTCAACAAAACCATCAAAATTATATAAGAAAGAATGTAAATAAGTAAAAACAAATCCTTCTTCTCCGATTAAGTATGTTTTAAGCCTGAATAAAACATTAACATACCCTTAATCAAGAATCCCAACCAGTTCAAACATACCATTAAAAAAACAAATAATTAAAAACAGCAATAAATGAATAATAAATAAATTACTTTTTATTAAAAAAATAAGTAAACCACGTCGTAAGGACAAAGAGACAAATCAGATGAAATTATTTTGTAATAGCCCCAAAAAATATTTTTAATAACATAGCTTAAATTTAATAAAATAGCCTAAACCTTCCACGTGCTCGTCAAACTCTTCCCCTAACATCAGGTTCCCCAATCTCGTTGGGGGCGGAGGGTGTCTGTGTACCCGTTAAAATGTCATCGAAAACGTTAACCCTGCAAAGGCGAAACGCTCGTGAAGTGGAGAGACGAGCAATTTTTCATTTTGACAGGAGCCGCTGGTACATGAACGTGATCTGTTGACAATCGCACGTTTCGTTCCATATTGGAGCGATTTGTGGGTGAACCACGGTGCGCGGCAGGCGTCGCCAGGATCAAATCGAATCGAGTCGGCAGCTCCGGCGTCGAGGCCACCGCCGTCACTTCTACCTCCTCTGCCGGAGCCACATTCATTGAATGTGTGGGAAGTGCATGGCCTACGTTTCGGAATTGATGAAGGCAATTGACGGTGAATCACGATGTATAGTTCTCCGACGAAGAGCTTTAAGCCGCGGGGAAAATGTTGTTGTGCGAGGAGAAGGCTGTTTTGATAGAAAACAAGCGGGAAACATTGCCGGTCTATGGCTGTAGGAAAGCTCTTTTGTTGATCAGTTTCATGTCTGTTCGAGGTCGTCGTTTGAATGTCACGAGTAATAAGCAATGTGGTCAATTGTAACAATGCACTCTCAGTTGTAATGAGCTTGGAGTCAATGCCGCTGCATTCACAGAGGAAACTAACGTGTGTTTTATGTAATACAATGCCTGTTTTGAGTTATTGAGTATCAAGGTGAACAAAAAAACGTTCTTGAGGATCTATTTTGCTAAAAGTTATTTATAATCAATTTTTAACGCTATTTTTACCAAGTGAATTTACTTTGGCATCTGATTTCCGGCTTAAAAATACTTCAACACCATTTCCCGAACATCCAAAATATTTGAATCTAATAGGAGGCGGGAGTCTTTTTGTCAGTTTAGCGAAGTATAAAGTGCCTTGTGTCTCGCTCCGCAAGAGAGGACAACTGGTGGAACTCAAGAGGTGGGCAATAGAAGACAACTTGTGGAATTCAAGAGCTGGACAATAGAAGACAACTGGTGGAGTTCAAGTGGTGGGCTATAGAAAACAACTGATGGTGGAATTCAAGAGGTGGGCAATAGAGGACAAGTGGTGAAATTCAACCTTCCATCTTTTCAGGAATAGTAACTGGGAATAGGGCGTCCGACTGATCACTCTACTGATTGTTGGGTAACATATTCTGCAGGCTCAAGTGATAGGGACGTGGGCCGACACCTTCAGTTTTGTGATTGAAGAGGAGCACTCATAGGAATAAAATGTTTTCTCTACTTTCTTATCAAGGGTTTCCGGAAAATTTGACCTTTCGGGATATGTTTGCTATGCATACATCCAGAGGAATTTCATCCGTCGACTTCACGAGTTCCGCTTTTCTGAACACAAAGTGTATCATGCAACACATGGTTTTAGGCACTCAATGCATCAAGCTCTTTTTAATAGACCCTGACATCCATATCAGACTGGAATTGCGTCTGTTGACTGCATGATATCCGTCGTGTAGAACAGCGTGTATGCAATGAGCGGTTTCAGGCAATCACTTCATTAGTCTCTTCTTGATGGACCCAACATCCATATTATTACCAGGAAGTTCGTCCATCAACCTCGCGAGTTCTAGTTTTCAGAGTAGACAATGTTGAAGCAATGTTTAGCTTTGAGCGCTCAACTCATGCGGCTCTTCTTCGAATCTATCAAAAGACGCCTCTTAGATGAAAAGCGGCTGCAAATGCACTCAGATGTTGATTACCGCTTTGATAAACACTATGTTGCTTTCCCGTTTCATGCAATTAGCTAAACGAACACGTTCAAAATTCCCTCTTTCCCTCCGAAAAAAGATCTCCTCCCCACATAAAATGAGAAATATCATCCACATCGTCCACGCCTTGTCACGTTTGATGCCAATTATTTTGCGCAAAATATACCGCAATCGAAAAGCACGCAAGTTGGAGAGGTCTTGACAACGTCAACCCTCATAACGGAAATCTATATTCAGCAGATCGAGCTTGTTACGCATTAATCAATAATATTTTGTCTCTCTGAACATGAGCTACGGTTTAACTGCTTCTTATTGTCCTAGGGAATGCTTCAGAAATGTATGCATGAAGATTAACAAGAATAGTTTGCCTGAAAGTTTTGTAAAGAGGCATTTCGATGTAGATTAAATTCATGTATTAGATAACAGGAAGTCGAACTTCATTTCAACTTCGCCAATTAGGTAGAAACAGTCCAAAACCTAAATATAAAGGTATGAGGATAATGTTTCATGGGTTGTATTTGTTAGTTTTCAAAGAAGACCTATCAATTTCCATAACAAAATAATGCTTTCATCAGGCCCTCTTGTATGATAAGTGATATGTATACGGTATTGATGTAGGCGTAAGGCCTGCTTATTCGCAAGTAGTACCCGTTTCAGAGTCATGCCCAAAACAGTTAGTATACACGCGCACCGGTAGGACCAAGCATAATATCAGTGTAGAATCTAGATCAACTTCATGCCCAAAAGTGATTTCAAACTTGCTGTGATAAATATAGTTTTTATTTTTTTTTAATGACTACTGCGTCAAATTGCTGTCTATGATGCATTTTAATGCAAATGTCGCTCGTACGAATTTAATGACAATGAACAGCAATAAATTACAGTCATAAATTACTCAGTAAGTCTTTCCCACTTTCGCTATCAAGTAAGCAGCATGGTAAACTGCTCTTAAGCTAAATATTTTATCATTGACATGGCAAGTTTGTGGCAGCAGAGGGAAATATTGTTATTTTGTCCACTTTGGGCGGCTTTTCCTGGAAATTTATTGTTGTGGGACGTTGCCGAGTAAGTTGGAACAACTCAAAAGACGATAACATATGTCAACTCGGCCCACCTGACTCGAGGTTAAGCTGTTAACACAAGTTTTGTTCTTCTGCAGTTGACGACCTGACTAGGAAAGATGGGACCTCTTTGGAAACAAAATGTTAAGGAAACTGATGTTTTGTTTCTTTGTTCCAGGTATCTATGGAAGTGCAGTTGGGATGAATACAGTATGGTTGTGCAGGTAAATGCACTTTTTGTTTTCAACAAAATTTATTCTGAGATACAGTATCTGTTTAAGGTACTTAACTTCCCCATCGTAAAAAATCTGCTTTTAAAACTTTCTAGTTTTATTGGTATTTTTTAATACAGTATATATTTCGTTTCCATGTTTTCAAAGAAGGGTTTAAATTTATTTTTCGCTAATTGACCTTTAAACGGGGTCGTGTAGTGTAACGTGGTCGTAAGGCTAATCAGAACACTTTTTCATCTTTCAGGAAAAGCGAATAAACTATAAGGTTCTTTATTTTCTAATATCTTCAGAGCACTATTAGGGTAGAGTGTAACAAAATTATGACTCAAAGAAAAAACATAGCGAGCAAAATATATTATTTTATTTTTTTAATGTACATTACTTTATGGTGATGTATTTAAATATGATTTTATTCATTTTTCGTGAGAACCTTCCCGGGTATCTGCAACCACGGGAAATTCTTTGAAATTATGTATTAATGTATCAAATCCTTAAAAAAATATAAAAAAAATCCCGTAGTCCTTAAGAGATTCAGTTCTTTGTTAAAAAATAACAGATTTATCCATATATCTAGAAAAATAATTTTAGCAACCAACCCTGCTAGTTAATGCGTGGTGCCATTTTCCAAAAGCATCTATGTATCAAAACGTAACTAAAAAAAATATCATACCCTCCCTCGGCATTTAGTCCGTGGTGCATTTTTTCTTCTTTTGTAGACGATATCGTTTGCAGCATGACTGGCCGTCTGTTGCAATTTTTCCCCACAATAAGATTCAATGCCATTCCTTATCCGAATATTGTGTGAGCGCTCATGAAGGCTGCCTTCCCCTTTAGCTTTTGCCCGACATGTGACATAACATGGGTTTTAAAGGCCCAGCCATGTTAGCGTGTTCCATTCAGAGAGGATTCAGCGTAAAATCGCATTGGATAGGCTGCTCCGCCGCTCCGAACCGCTCCGAACGGCTCCGAGCCCTCGTCGAGGGGAACTCAGGCTCGAGCCCCGCTCCTTGGAATGTCGCGTGCAACCGCCGCGCATTGTACTAAGGAGATTAGCTTGTGGTTGTCACCAATTTGCACCGGGTATGGGAAGCTTCCCTAAGAATAATCCTTTTTATGCTGGTGTGCCCGCTCGCATAAGTATAGCTTAAGCTTAGTGTTTTCAAACGCCTGTAAGTAGTTACAATATAGTGAGGGATGACCTGCTGAGAATGCAAGAAGTAGTGTTTGAAACAGTGGAAGTGTTGGGGTGAATAAGTTAAAAAAATGGTGATTAAGAGGTGATAGTTCGTAGGCCGTATAACACTGTGGCGTTGTCCAAAATATACGTCGCAGTGGATGGGGCTTTGAATGGGTCTTGCCAATGGTGATGAATGATATGCGTGTATGGAATGCATCTTTCCATCACGAATGTTGATGTTGACAGTGGAAGAAGAGGTGTCAATAATCCCGGAATTTAACGCAAAGTATCTCATTAACTTCGCCTATATATACATCTGGAAAAATGACATTGCATTTCATTTATTATTTTTTTGCATCTAAAAAATATTGTTATTTTATAAATAAATTTATATTATCTATGGTGAATGTAACGTATTGTGCAATGAAATGTTCAAATTTCTTCTACTTAAAAACACGTAATGCTTATATCAGTGTACAATTTCAGCCCCATCGACACGTCAAAAGAACTCTTCAATCCACTTTAAAAGTAGCAGAGTCAACTGCAGAATTCGAAAAGTACCTGACTCCAGGCTTTTCAAACTTCAAGAGAGCGAGAGTTCCTTATGTTGCACACTAAGTTGATTCCGGAGGGCAGCGATGTATCTCCCACACTTTTGAAGTTGTTCTAATAGTGCTTGAGGTTAATACCTTTGTAAACGCGTTAAAGCCAAAGTAATGGGAGGGCGGTTGGTGTTAAGAAAGAAGAAACGGCAGCTCGTCCCGTCCAGAACATGTCTGCAAGCAATAACTTTTGGCACATTGTAACGCAGCCCGTAATCATGATAAGGTACCCGTTGATAAAGTTTTACGGTTTAGGGCGAGGAGCTCGTAACTTTTTTTCACTCTTTTCCTTTCCGTGCATACCACGTGAATGGGCACAAGTCAGGGAGTTTCACACGTTTATGAACAACAGGAAAATGTTGGAATGCGTGGAAAAATTACGGTAGTATTTTTGGTCTATTATGTATTTCCCGCCCTCGCGCTGGTCTATATTTAGACCATCTTTCGCTTCTCAGACATTTCTTAGTTTTTCAGACCATTACCATTTCTTGGTCAATTCTGTAGCTTTACATTCAATTCCGGTATGCACCGTATCTTGTGCTGGTCAATTCATTACTGAGATTAATTTATTATTTGGCTTTTCGCTTATTTTAGACTTTTCGTTCATTATGGCTTTTTATACTTCATTAAGATTTGACTTCAATTTTTTTATTATATGCCAAGCCCATTGGCCTCAAGTACATTAATTGCCCTTGACTCGCATTTCCCGTCCACTGCCTATTTCAGCATCTTGTAAGCGCAATCGTTTCCGTAGTCTAATTTTGATATTTTTTCTTCTTTCTATACTTGCTTTTATCTCTTCCCTGGTTTTAGTTGAGTTCATTATTAGGTGAGCTCCCATTGTTTATTTTTTTCTTTTATTTTGTTCTGCTTATTAGCGATTTTTCCTCTTTGGGTTTTATATCTGCCCTTTTTTCACCAATTCCTCATTTTAAAAAAATAATAATGTGGAAATTGTTAAACAACAGTGGTAGGTTTTCAAAGATTTCTTGGCATGAAAACTATACCTCATTCATAGCAATGCGTCCACTCGCCATGCAGTATAAACTCAATATTATTAAGTTCATATGCGTTTTACTCATCAGCGGCGAGCTGGGTAGACTGCATGACCCATCCGGAAAAGGGGACCGTCATAAAATCAGCTGAGCCTAACTGGCCGCTTTTCCATTTCCCAACCGTAGGCAAAGAGGACGAATAAGTGCACGATTACAGCGCTTCTGCGCGGAGGGAGATACCAATTCAAGTAGATCACTAAAAGCATTTATGATCTGCGCGACGTTGCAGCATCAGCTCATAAAACAGCAATAAAAGTTATAACAGTTATCACTTCCTAAGGGTCTTAAAACCTTTCCCTCTCTTCGTAATAAAAATACATGATTTTTTATGGCGAAGAATAAGTTTATCTGGCAACGTAGCGTTATTAGCGGTACTGGTACTGCTTTGTAATCAAGCTTGGAACAGCGAACTTGTTCGTGTTCAGTTTTAGGCTTTTCCTCCCGCCCTCAATCGGAATCGGGAGGGAATAACATTATTCGCAAAACATCATTTCGTACAAAAATGTTTTCTTTCCACTGAGAGAACTCTGTGAACGACTCAGCAGGCCCGTATTGGCGATGGCCCTTTCGAATACTTCCTTTATCGATCCTATTGACCTTTTCCGTAATAGTTGTAATTATTATGTAAGTAGTAATGCGTAAACAACCATTCCTTCTTCTTACACACAATTCCCATAATGATAACAAAAATATAGTTATTCGGCAAGGCCGTTTTTTACAAACTGAGAATATCATTATTATTGAAACCTCTCAGGTTCCTATTTACACACCCTACTTCGGCATTTGCACAAAATGAAATATAATTAATGTAAAACAATATCTACGTTCTTTACGAGCATCGAGTTTGCTATTCTTGAACATCTTACACAGACAAATCATCTAACTTACAAAAGCTTTCTTTTGAACAAACTTACAAAACTAAGCAAACAATAAATACTATATACGATAAAAAAAGAAAAAACTTTTTTATTCGTATAGTCGTATAGAAATCTTTTATTTGAGACCAATCCTCGTCTCTTTAAATTACTTCTTCATTGTCAGGCAACATACGTTGTATCCGTGGCGTGTCGCCTGTTGTACGAAACAAGGAGGACTTATTTTCTGGCGTGCACTGGAACCTTTTCCGCGTCGAGCAATCTTGCTTAAATGCACGTTGTTTAAAGTCCCGTGTTTAAGGAAAATTTCATCTGCGCTCTCGAGGAGGTACCAGGTCCATAATTCTTCCGGAGTGACTTCAAGCCGAAACAAACTCCCGCTAATTAACATGAACTTGACCTACTTAATTTCTCTTGATCGCTTTATAAATCTCGGAGTTCCATTTTCTGCGTCTTGTGTTCTACCTGTCATTGCATAACTAGCGTAAGCTGGGAGAGGCACAAGAGGCACAAGGCACTTAATCTGACCTAAGTTAACGTAAGTTAACCAAAGTAACCGATAGACAGATAAGATAAATTTAGACGTGCAGTACAAAGTAGGTGTGGGTAATTTGTTTTGTCATTGTCAAGCTAAACAAAGACGTATTAGTCTTCTTGTAGATAGAAACTTGTTTAAAGAATGACAACACTTATCAAGCAGATACTCGTGTAGCTCGCTTTGAACGCACTTCCTCAGTTTTTCTAATATCATCGGGTAAATTATGAAGTATTATTTGGCAAAACCCATCAGGTGACCTGTCTGTTACACCTAAAGTAGACTCCCAACCTAACCTAAGCAAACACAACCTAATCTACGTTAAGTTTACCCAAGCTAACCTAACCTAAGATTACCTAACTTCCGTAAAAAGCATGAGGCAGGGCGACGATAAGTCAGGTTAATTAAGGTTAGGTTGGATACCTTGTGTCTCGTTCCATTGTCGCACCGCGTCGCCTGAGCGCGGAAGTTGGAATACAAGAGGTAAAGTCTTGCAGACGCCAGGTAAAACTTTAAAATTTACAGTGGAAGAGGTTCAGACAGCTTTCAATGACCCTTTAACAACATTGTTGCGCTGTAATACTAAGTTTAAATTTTATGTTGCCCCGTTTAGAGAGGATTCCGATAGTCATTGATCAGACGTCGGTTCATGAAAACAATCGCCGTGGTGTCAAATGGATTTCCGCGGTGGTCACGTTTATGTTTTTGATTCGAATTATTTTCAGATCAATTACATGACAACTAACTGATTGAAAATCAACTTTATTTTCATTGAAACTTTTATTTTCATGGCTTCCGTCAAGACGTTGATGGCTGAGCGCTCTCTACTTTACTGTAGCGGCCAATAGTCGATTCGTAATGATGTATCTGCAACGGCGCGCCCAGACAAACACTGTGAATCGTCAAGAATGTCCTAACGGCTGCTATGGCATTATGATTACGGATGAAAATCTTTCTCTATGCAGAGGTGTATGCAATCCTGGTCACTGGACCCTTTTGGTCACCCTAACATTTACTTAAAAAGGAAGAAAACACAGTAAAAACTCACTCCACTTTTAGGTATGAAGGTAAAACAAGAGAGGAGTATAACCATATCAATGGAGATCTCTTGACAATGCCTTTTCATTGATATGGTTGTCGATAGTTTTATCTTCAAAAATAATCAAATTACGGTCTACCCGTTTCACTGTCATACCCTGAAGTGGTGTAAGACTATCTAAATCAGGGGTAAATTTTGAAGTTAGCTGTGTCAATGCCAGGTGGCATTTATATGTGAGCAGTACTTCCTCATCCTTACCACTGGAGAACTTCGCTGCTTCACAATAGCCTAAACTGTGGGAACTTCTTGTTGGCCGTAGTGGAATATTGACTATTTCTCTAAATTGTGTATATTTACGGTCGTTTTCAACGCGAGAATCTGATTTTTTTTGCGAGAAAAACGGGGCTGATTCCAGCGGCGTGCATAGCCTACTCCGAAAACTGCAGTTGGACAAAAATGATAGCTGAGCCGTGAATAAATCACTTTGATGGGTTCGCATATTAAAACTGCAAAACGTTCCAGCTTCACCACGTATCTCAGCCAAACTACCCATAAGTGAAGAGGGTCCAATATCCACCATTAAAATGCAGTCTTCTTCTTCAAGTAAAAAATGCCTTGGCACGACCCCTTAAATAACTGCGAATAAATGCGTTATCCATATTTACACCAACTGAGACGGAAACGGTGATTCGTTGAAGCTGAGACATACCCTGAATTCCAATGGCTACAGCCTAAGTTGTACGTATGAATAATGTATTAAATGGCTCAAAGTTTAGACTCCATCGTGCCTTTTACGACCACATGCCATTAATTGTGCGCAAGTTACCTGTTATTATCACTGAAATGAAAAGCACGGTTTTGTGAGGACTGCTGGATTGGTTGTCTCATCTTTGTTGGTTTTATTAACTTCATCTTAACTTTCCTCCGTTACCTCTTTAAATTTGTTTTTGGCTTTAAGACATCAATTGCAATTTGATGAATATCATAGACTATCTTTAATATAAGTGAGATTGACAAAGGAGGAGTAAAAGAAAAGCATAAGCCATCAGTGAATTGTATTGCAAAGGTAGCAAAGTATCTAAAAATGAGATGTTCTTTAAGTGTGAAAGAAAACGATCTGTAAAAGCGCCCGACTAGTTCTAAATACTCTAAAATATATAGGAATATATGATAGGTATAAAACGCTTTCTGTATAAATCACTATTCACTCGAGGAATGGCATCGCAGTTACAAGTTCAGATGTCCATGTCTCAATTATGGTTGTAGCTAGTAAGGGGCATGGCAATTCACCATGCGAGGCAAATAGCTAGGCGAACTATCGATGAAGTAATCTGAGGTTTAAGATGTTGCTTTCCTTGTGGGTAGACAATTACCACCGCTTTAGACACCAATCAACCACAAAAGGTCGCTATTTCTTAATAGTTTTATAGACGCTATAGAAGAATCTGATGATGATTTCAAGTATATTCAGGATAAATTAGTCGAGGAGACTCTTCGTCTGATTTTACAAATTGGTTAGCTATTTTTCAGCAGCAATGGCGATTTCTTTGAGGTTCACTAAATGTCGTTCTTTGAAGTATATAAAACGTTGTCAGCATAATATAAAAGCCATTCAGCAGTAATTATAAATCTTGTAGGGAACGGTACGCATATAAAACTGCTTTTACGAAGGGAGAAAAAATGAAACGGCACGATCATCACAATGAGATGGAAGACATAAAAAAGAGGTCTTATTTGAAGAGGGGAACGGGGAATGAAAATATCGTTAAAACGGCGGGCGCCGACATCCTCCGCTTTTGACTGTCCGTCAACAATTAGTAGAGATTTTCAATTAATCCGTTCGGCCGCCCTTCAACCGCATTGATTTATAGGGAGATTTAATCTTCCATACAACACACACAAATCACTGCAAGCCTAATATAAGGACGAAAAATCCCATAAAAGCCTAGGCTACATAGACTGATAGACCCATTTGTCAGCAGAGAATCGCTGCGTGGACAAAAGTTAAAAGTTCCAGCGATTAGTTTTCGTTGGGGTAGACATCGCTGAAAAGGGAATTTCCAAAATGCTTACATTTCATTGATAAACTTTCCATAGAGACGCGGAACGTAACGAAACGTTCACGCTCGTTTTTGTGCTCTACTAGTCGGGCGGAAAAGTTCAGTGCCAGATTTTGTTTCGAGCTTGTTGAAGAGAGGAATGTGAAGGAGTGAGAGACACGGCCTGCCGTCAATATTATTCAGGTGTGGAAGACTCCTTCCCTCCCTCTCGGTAAATGTCCAGATTATATCGCGATTTCCGCGAGGAAAGGACCGGTTCTAAACGCTGTTCTTCCCGCTGGAGTGAAGGTGTGAGCCGGCAGGTGAGTGGCTTTGTCCCTCTTGCTTTCTAGAGTAGTGTCCAGATTTTATCGCGACTTCGACGAGGAGCTTATTGGTCTAAACGCACCGTGCGTTGCGGAGTGGGGGTATACGAACGAAGCTTACCACCCACCTTTTGAGATGTAGCTGCCCAATCACTTTTTGGGCTATGTTCAAGTTTAGTATGTCTGTTCTCAGTGGATTCAGCATCTTAAGCGAGAGATCACACCGCTACAGTATTTCGTCGAAAAAAGTTTCTAGGAACTGAAAAATTTTGCAGCGGCTTTTCACAGAAGGTTTTCGAGTTACACTTAAAAACAGTGCGAGTGCCCTCTTTTTTATCTTGGACCAAAAAACTTTTCCGGGTAGTTATATTCAGCGAGAGACACGCCAATTAATATTTCAGTCGCTCGGGCAGAATGTCAGTGGCCCGGTGAATGCGACGTAAATTATCGATCAAGTACGCTTTACGGGAAAAGTACTTTATTTACGCGCGTCAAACTCGTATTGAAAAGCCAAATCGATAAAAAAGGAAAGACTGGACGGGTCTTTAAAATTTTAGCGGAAGACGGGGTAGTCTTTGTACCGATGTGCGCATTACATAGTTCAGTGAGCTAAAGCAGTACAAACAGCTCTCAAGGGCAACGGAATGAATTGTGCAATTAAACCTATTTGTGGACGTTTTTAAAAATTGACCTATCATAAACAATTGCCCAGCAACGTTTCGCCAAGCTTTAGATTAACTAACACAAAAGTACTTTAACTTACTTTGAGTGCGTTATGAGATGAGCAAAAGTACGGAAAGTATAGCATCATGTCAAAGCTCGTATATTAGCCCACTACCGCCCAGCTATGCCACTAGGAAACAGAAAAAATTATTCGAGAGGATCTTTTTTTTCAGTATTGTCACACTTCAAAAAATATCACCCCTCGGTAAACCTGAAATTTAATAATTTAGGTGTTTCCCAAAGCCTAAAATTGCGTAATTTAATGGGAAAAATTCTTCGAATTTCTCATAAGCTAAATCTTAATCCAAATACTTTAGGCTGTTATGAGTTAAATCTGAACACCTTCCACAAAACTGCAAAAGTATTTGACTAAAATGAACCGCAAAAAAAATACCCATGAGAAGTAGGAACTTTTGCTTGAAAATAACAGAAACGCCACTCTTAAAAGTTACATTAAAAAAATACCCAACGTACTTTATTCACATAAGAGTTGTAGTTTTGAAATACATGGTTGATGCGACTACCCAGTGGTTGATGTGAATACCCAGTGTGTTCACGATTCCTCCGACAGCACTTCCTTTAAAATACAGTCTGATCACCTACGTGTGCTTTGCAGCCCTGACCATACGAATGCGAGCTCGTCTTTTCACGCGATAGATATCTTTGATTGTATTAGTATACCGGTAAAAGTGCATCTCAGTCTGCCCGTAGGAATGCGCGCTTCCTTGTTCGCCCAGCAACCTGATTCTGCCTTTAAAATACATTAGTGATGGTCTAGACGTGCTCCGAAATCTTCCCTTGAAAACGTTTTCACTGAAATTTTAGATTGGATCTATTTCCTGCCGTAGTTCGTAGCTTTCTCTGGCGTCGGTCGCTCAAAATGAGATCATAGGACGACCATCCAGTGATGGGTTTTTCGTGAAATATTATGTTAGCTCTGGGAAGAGGTGAGAGTGACGTGACAGGTCCGAGGAAGTATCTCATAACAACGGAGCTTCGTGGTGGCAGTCCGGAATGGCAGCTTAGCACGCTATCTGTGGTTGCGCTGCCAAACACGCGACTTTTCACGGCTCAAAATTTCCCGATTGCGGAAACTCTTTATTCACAGGTATTTCCGCTGCTCACAGATTTATTTCACAATTTTAGAATAAGATAAACCTGCGGAAACTACGCCTAGCAGACCTGCTCCTCCTAAAATATATTGCCGGGATTGATGCTACTTATGATAAGGTGTTGCACTGTTTCGTTCAATGCACTCCTAACCCTGCTTAGCGACAACGCATTGAAATTTTCTAGAGCAAATCTCCCTTGCCGCCTTAGACTTATAAAAACCACAGGGACCTTTTCAATTCTATTAACGCACTACCGCCCATTGACGCCATTCGGAAACAGAAAAAAATGTTTTAGAGGGTCTTTTTAGTTCAGTATTGTCACAATTAAAAAAATATCACCCCTCTAGAAACCTATGAAATTTTATAATTTAGGCATTTTCCAAAGCTTAAAATTGCTTAATTTAATCGGGAAAATACTGTGATTTTTTTTCAGCTTAATTTCTCTCTAAATACTTTTTGCTATCATAGGTTAATATAGAATTATAATAAAATCAATAAATTGAAATAATTGCAAATTAAAATTGTTTTAGAACAGATGGTCTGGCATTTTCGTTCGTGTATTGCAGATTCTACGAAAAGCCATGCTCAGGCAAGAAACCTGCACGTTAGCCCCTCCCTTTTACTCAGTCTGTTCGTGGACTTCTCCCTCCATCAAATTCCAAGCGGTAGCACACGTCGGCTCCTCCTACGAGCGTTACTCTGCTACTTCTACTGCCCCTTCGTGAAGTTCCGCGCCTATTCGGGAGCACATCGGCTTCCTCCACCACTACCTCGGGCAACTTCGGCTACCCCCTCCCTCTAGATCCGCGCTAGTGCGCAACCTAAGCAGCTCCCTCCTCTGATTGTTTTGTGCCCCCGCGATCATCACTTCGAGCTCGTGCCGACGCCGCGTTTCACTAATTGTTTGACAAGAAGTCAACTTTTGATCGCGTAAGACGGCGAGCGATTGAATGGACAGCTGTGAAACGCTGCTGCGTTTTTTGATGTATCGTTCTTTTTGGACAAAGAGGTGAAAGGACAGGTAGGTGGCGCCAACTCCGCGGCGCGGCGCCGTCGAATGGCGTCCCGTCATGATTAATTGAAATCGGCAAGATGAGCCATGGCCGCTCTTTACCGCTCAAAAAGCGCTTCAGAAAAGAAGAAATATTGTGTTTACGCTCCGGCACCTTTTCCATAGAAGCAAAAGAACGCTTCCTTCTACATGATCCACTCTTCGAAGGTGCAGCCGCACACATACCACTGCTGGATGTGTCTGCAGTCTCAGACAACTTCCCGAATATAAAAAAAATGTCGGGAGCTCTCTTTGCCACCAATAAATTACACCATGGTTGTCCTTTAAAAATGCATATCAGGAAGCTTAAGTTTTCTAATCTGATATTAATTCAAATTTTGGCTGATCTCATTGTAAGGAAATCTGCCATGTCGGTCTATATTCTTAAGTGAGTTAACCTGACAAAGTTGCATGCATAACCTGACTCAAGCTGACGTCTGAGCTGGATATAGTCTGGAAGAAACTATGGTCGTAACTAAAATGTAAAAAAAGTTAAAAAAATAAATAATAAAAATCTTAAAGCAGCGCAGCAAAAAAATGAAAATTACCCCTATTTTACTTCATGCAAATGAATTAAATTAGTTTATTTTTAAATATTTTAATCCTGCTTATATATAGATTTTTTTTAAAAAAAGGTTGACGTGACTTGAAATAGTAGTTAGTACTTTTACAGGGTGATCGGAATAGAGAAAGACGTTGTGCCTTTGTCATTTAGTAGGCGAAGCCTACCGTAACTAGAATGAAGGGAAGTAATTTGCAAATGAGATTGAAATGTAACGAAATCAGAGAGCCTAAGTTGTTTTGAGAGCACCCAACTTTTTGTGTCGCTCCCTTTGGCATACTAATCCGTGTTGACACTATAACTTGATGGAAAGGAGATCTCACGAATTGCATTGTTCAGTAAAGTTGTAACGCAAATGTGTTTCAACTACGTTTGTTGGAACCGTCCTTCCTTCACATGGAACAAAGATCCAAACTAGATGCTCCAATCTAACTTTAGACGATTTCCCCTTTGATGAGTTGAATAAATCCTTTAATCAACTTAAGCAAAAAACACACACTTTAAGGTAAAGTTACACGAATACAACATCCATTAAATTGAGCCTCTCAGCTCACAGTATTTGTCCCAAAGAGATTTTATAGAATTATTGAGGCTGTCTCGATTTAGCCAAACTAAATAAGGACAATAAATAAACATATTTTGATCGCTTTTAATCGTATCGTTTTTAAAGGTTATTTTCATAATTGGTTTGAGAATTAAGGCTTATTAAGTTGGGTTAGGTTTATTTCAGTTTTACTGGGTAATACTAAGGATCTGCAGTAGTTGGGCTACCTGAAGGTTAGGTTTGAGTAGGTTTATTTATGTTAGGTTGAGTTGAGTTACAGATTTTTTCCGCTTTGGAGAACTTATTCTTACATATCGATTTTCCTAGCGAAACGATTCCCTCTTGAAAGGGAAGCATGGCGCAGAGATACGCCGCTCTTGCAAATGTGTTGATATTGTTTAGGCTATATAGATGCCAGCGGCCGTCCATAAACGGGGCTCCTTGCTTGATAATTAAAATATATGGTTGTCCTAGAGAACACGCCAACAGTTTATACACCTCTGCATTTCCGCGAGAGCATTGATAAGCAGGGTTTAGGCTATAGCGACATCTAAC
>Ga0058701_10001704_pt1 | contig 15956 bp, 10 predicted proteins | sample AgamicOrMae_FD_97039 | JGI IMG/M metagenome (GOLD analysis project Ga0058701, IMG submission 97039) | Agave microbial communities from Guanajuato, Mexico - Or.Ma.e | ecosystem: Host-associated > Plants > Phyllosphere > Phylloplane/Leaf | place: Guanajuato, Mexico | collected 2012-06-04
CGCTACCACCGCGCCTGCTACGACGCAAAAGCACCGAGCCTGGCCGATCAGCACCGAGCCTGGCCGATCCTTTTCGGCGTTGCCTTCGCTATGAATGCTCCGAGCCGGTTCAGCTTTGCATTTGTCGCGGCCCGAAAATACAGTTCGAGTTGATTTCGCGGGGACTTGTTCGCGCTGATCAGCTGTGTCGGTACCTTGTGTACATCAAATGTTATTCACGGCTTTATTAAAGACGAATATTCGAAATTTGACCGTAACGTTACGCTGGGGCGGACCCCCCCCACGTTACGCGACGTTACGATAGGGCTGACCCCCCCCCCCCCCCTCACAGCGTAAGGTTCCTTGTGCACGACCCCTAAGGCATTTTTAACGCACGGAGAAATAGATTTTTTGATTGAAATACAATTTGAAAGCTAACGTCAAACCCATTTTTTGGGGTGCAAGGCCTCGAATTTTTTCTTCGAAGCGGATCTACGGCGTCAGTAAGTAACTCTTCAAAGGAATGAAAATGTCGTCCTGTAATAGTAAAAAAGGATCTGCACGGCATGTAATATTAATAAAAGAATACATGAGACTGTCGACGAGACTGTAGCGCCCGGGGGCGGGAAGGTCAGCAGTGAAGCAATTGACGGTGTCGCGTCAAGAGAGAGCGTTGCAAGACCCAATTTATTTCCTAAATGGTTCAAATCCAGGTTCACGCTCGAGCCTCGAGGGCATTCGTAAATCAACTCATATCAGCATCAAGCAAGGCGTGAAATTCCCAGCACATCCTTGGCACGACTGTAAGCGCCCTTAAAATTCAAGGAAAAAGTCTTCTTTTGTACTAAAAGGGCGGAAAAAAAACCGACGCAGGACAAACCCACCCTACGCAGCGCTCAACCAACTAAGTAAAATACTTTGTAACCCAGATATTAGTTACCATGCCCCTAAATCACGCACTGAGAAAAATTGGGTCAGCAAGAATTACTCACAAATTAGTAAAAAATGGGACACATAACTTGGTTAGCAAATGTTATTAGTCGGTTAGTATATGTTACCAGCACATTAAGGATTTACTAACACCGTGTCAGTCACTTTTACTAGCACGGTGGTTACATTTACTAGTCTGCCTTTACATTTACTAGGTAATATTTACTAACTAGGTTATATGTCCCTTTTTTTCACTAATTTGTGAGTAAATCTAACTAACCATTTTTCCTCGTACGTATAATTTTTTTATATGAAACATCCTGAAAATTGCTCAGAATTATCGGCAGTGGTAGTAAAAAAGTGGGCTGGGAAAATATCCTTCCGAATGGATTTAATCAACTTTCTGATAGGTCCGACCGTCAACTAGATAAGAGAGACAGAAAAATTAAATCGTCCCTCCAGGAAAAGGAAATCATTAATCGAGTCGACCAATGACAGATCGCAGTATCTAAAAGATGATTCCCTGAGAATTCGGTGACGATGCAATAATTTCACGCGAGTCACCTTCAACCACATGAAAGGGCACGGGCAAAAGGACGGTCAAATACAAATGTTCTGCTTAAAAAAAAAATTCTATTAGTTTTGAGGGCTATGGAAGTTGAATCAGATCGCATATCACACTTTTTGTTCCAGCATGACACTATATTGAACATGGAAGCAGCATAGGCAGACAAGATTTTGACGAGGCTTTCGGAAGGGAATTTTCTTAGCAGACCAAACATATGATGCGCATTTTACTTGGAATTGTTAAAACCAAGAGGAGAGTTGGATTGCACGGTGAAACGTTGAAATGAGCCACAAGGGATTGTTGATTAACGTAAATTGATGTTTGATGTAAGCGTAAGTAAATACCATTAAAATGCGTGAATGTGATTTTTGCAATTCAAAATTTGCTTTGCGCTTTGTCTTCCCCCTTCCTGTTGGGATTTTTGCGTGAAAGAATTTTAGAACAGCATTCAACTTGACTTGGTGGGATCAACTTTGTTGAAACTTTCAGTTGCCCATTACCTCACAGTTAAATAGTTGTATCGTTCATTTCCTCACGAACGAAGCACGTTTTCACTTCTTTGACTTCCCGTCATTTGTTGAAAGTAGCGGAAACATTTGAAGGTATTTCGTAAAGAAGGGAGTGGGAATTACTCAGAAGCTGAGAAAGTGCTTCGAGAACAAAACATCACTTTGTCTTCTGGACAAGAGAGGCTCAGTTACTCTGGCAAAAACTCGGCCTTAGAAATAATTTCTCAGAATAATAATTATAAAAAAGAAAGCTTGATGCTAATAGACAAAGCAGCCCCTTAAGAAGATATCATCCCGTCCAAAGATTCTGAGAAAGATCTTCAAGACAAGGTCTATTAAAGAGAGGATATAAATAATCCTCGGTAAATTGGTCCGAAAAAGAGCCATTGTAAGACATCCCTCGAGGAGCATGAGTCAAACTGCTCATTAAACATGAGCCGCCGTGCTAAAAGAGTTAAGATGTTGGGCATCGAACCCGCGTCGCGAGATTGGCAGGCGGACACGCTGACCACTCAGCCACAACGCCTTGTTGTCACTGGGCGCAAACGTTCGCAATGAGAACAAAACCAGGTTCTTTAATTTGCTGCGGTTCTGACATAGGCCCCAACTGCGCCAGAGCTGCCCAAAGTCTTGAGTGTGCACTCCATAGGCAACCTAAACAGCACGCCGCCGTTTTACAATAGCGAGGGCAACGACTTTTCGGGCCAGACAACTTGGCTTCCATGACTTGTGGAGACCTTTAAGGGCCTCAACAACAGTTGATGTACGATCAAAATATCCAGAGAAACATTCGGTTACTTTGGTAAAGAACGGATATTTTTGCGAGGGCTTTCTTCTGTGCGTGTCGTTAGGTTTTGATATCACTTTGCCTGTGTCGATCTTGTGAACAAATCCGGGCTTCTTAGATTTGACATTCCACGTCAGGGTCATTCCACGTCAAGTATGATCAAGCAAGCAGATGCGACCTGTATAGGCCTAGATTTCGATGAAAATTGGTGTAGGTGCACTGTACGTTTTTACCTTAATCTGCAGTATGCTAAGCCCTTTCACGGTAAAAAAAAATAAAAAAAATCCAAGGCGGCGATTTTTTGGATTTTTCCTCTTTTTGATTTTTGTAAATATCTTTAAAACTTCAGATGATAAAAATGCGCCGTTTTTTTTAGCTAGAAAGGGGCTACTCTCTCGCTTGTTTGAGTATGCTATCGACTGAATAGAGGTAATTTTGCGAATTTGGGGGAACTTTGAAATGTTTATTTCCTTATTACTAGTAACTCAATAGGTTTATATGTATAGGATTTCTTCTTCTTTTTTTCAGAAAGCCTTAGTAACCTTTTTTAGAGTGAAAAACTGGCGGAGTTACTTTCTGTTTTTAGAAAATAAAAACTTGATTGAGGAAAAACAGCTAACGTTCACTCCTCACACCTTCAGATTATTTGAAAATTTTCTCTGCTGTATATCGTGCTTTCAAAGGTCCGGTAGCGGTAGAGTGTACAAAAGGAGGATTCATAAGGCAGTTGACGCGTCTATACCAAATCGTTAGTAATACTTCCATGACATCGATTCAGTTCAATTCCCGCCAAATACAAGCCTAACTGCTTATTTGAATAATGCCACCAAATCAGTGTCTCGGATCGATCTGCAAACTGGCTGGCGGTATGAATAAACGGTCCGATAAAATGATTCCACGTAGGTACATGTTCCCTACCGATTAGCGGGCAATATCGTTGTTTGCCTTCACAATGCCTCGTTTTCAGTCAGTCAAACAAGTATTTTTCTGCTGGAGTATTTCCGATGTGCCTGACAACACATCGAACATATTTCAGTACCGTACTAGAGACAGAAAGAATAAAAGATCAGGGTGAAATTCAATAAAACGTTGAAGTCCGATAAACTTTTTTAGGTTTTATTGAATTCTACTTCCATTATGTGTCTCTCATTCCATGAGAACAAGTGATGTGCCATTGCGTTGGCTCATCAAGTTAGATGGAATGTCGTGTTTCCTATCTTTTTCTTTTGTTTTTGCTATCGGCGCTGTTGAAATTAGCCAAGTTGAGAAAGAAAAGAGTGATAACGATGCCGGGAATCGAACCAAGGACTGTATGAATGTTGACCTCAATCTTTGACCATCAGACCACTCAACTCATACGTAATCGATGTAGCGTGTAGTGACTGGATAAGCACAGCCGCTGACGCGAATATACCGGTGAATATTTACTTTCTATTCACCGCTATAATCACAGGAAGTACAAAAGGAATCTTGAGATTTCCTCTTGAAAATAGACAACTGAATCGTGTTTGGAAAATACAGCTGTTTTCTTTTCTTTTGTCTTTACTTTATATTTAAAAAAATAAAAAATAAAGAAATTAAAAAAAAATAAACACGAATTAATCTGAATTTGACAAGGGAAGATGGGTTAGAAGTCAACATGAAGAAATGGTGGTTAAGTGTATACCTAGATACATACGATACGTACTGTATCTATTTTAACTTCGAGAAGGCATGTGTTGATTGGACAATACACCGGTGGCCCACCACGCACCCAAATTAATAACTTTGCGAAAATTACAATTTTTGGGCGACAATTTTTATTCGGTAACATTTACCAAAAAAATTGTAATGGGGTCAAAAATTAGTAAAGGCGACAAATTATGATTGTTATTTCAGGTACGATTGTATTCTGTATAGGAACAGGTCACGATTGGGAGTATCACAGATATTTGTTACTGTGACAGTCATTTTTTGTGTGCATGGTTTTCATGTCGTTTTGGTATGTAGGCCTACTTCTGTGCGTTGCAATCAGCCGTTGCCATCAAGGTATTTAAGATAAAATTAAGTTCTTCTCTTCGGCCCGTCTAATTGTTCATGTAAACTTTGCTGTTCTAAGTATTTTTATGATAGACTTGATCAGTCAAAAACTAAAACTATGTCGCTGCTTGTCGGTTTATTCATCATCTCTTAAGTTTGTAGGTTTAACATATCTGTGATCTACCTTGGGATATTCCTTTCTTTACTTCGTAAGGATTGACGATATCCAATCTTGTTGGTTAACCTCGGCTTGGTTGTGGGCAATATTACCTCACTCCTCTGTTGCCATTCTCAGAACTACCTTGCGTCTTGCTTGCCTGGGTGGCGAAGAATTGAAAAGATCTGCTTTTTCAATTTGAAATGTTCAAAATCCATACTGGTTTTGGTCGTTAATGCAGAGAATCTGCAACTTGATTCTCGTAGTAAGCCGTCTGTTTTTGTTAATGCGGAAAACTACCCTGGTTAAAACCGTGCTAGCTTAGCACCCACTCATGACCTTTTTCCAGTGCTTCGTAGGACGAGGAAAACGTTCTGATAAACTTCGTCTATTATGAAAGAAAAAAGTGAAAAGCGCCGTAAGCTTTATCAACAGTTAGGTTGCTCTTTTTCTTCCTGCTGATGTTTCCTCCATTTTTCTTTGATTGTTGTCTTAAGGTGCTTCCGAACAGCCCGGACGCAAGTTAGATGATTTGGGGACCGATTGAGCTCTACGAGGGAATACTTTACAATAGTCAGTGGAACGATTAAACATAATAGAAAAGGAACACCTGTCTTATCAGCTGTGAATGTTGAAGTAAAACGGATGTGAATCGTATTGTGTTTATTTTTCAAGGTAGACCTATGTTTAGCCGTATCATTCAAAAGATCTCAGCACGAGCATGCCATTGATGTGGCTGGACATAGTTTTATCTTGAGAAATAGTGCGTATTTCGGTTATTTTTCAAGATAGGCCGATGTTCAGCCTTATCATTCAATCGGTCTCAGCGGGAGCTTTCCATTGATGTGGCTGAACATAGGTCTACCTTGAAAAATAAAGGGGTAGTGCGTACTTTAGTTATTTTTCAAGATAGACCGATGTTCAGCCCTATCATTCTAACGGTCTCATTAAGGGCTTTCCATTGATAAAGCTGAACACATGTTTACCTTGAAAAATTACCAAAATACGTACGACCCTCGTTTTATTTATTTTTTTCCCAAAACAGTCATGAACAGGTGTTCCGTTTTTATTGTGAAGATACACTAGACATGTGATATCACCCAAAACATCAGGTTATGTCGACAGGTTCGCTACCATTGTCGGGCTTGGCAAGGCCGTGCTCGGAATTACCCTACACTCAATGGCCGTGCGCCGTGTTATGCAAATGGGCTAATTGACAGATGAGAGTGCGCGACGTTTTTTGATAACGTGTGTTAATGGGTCAGTGTTATGGGAAACACCTCCCAATAGTAGACTGGCTTATTACCTCGGTTCGAGTCACGCAGACGGCCCAATTTGGTGGGCGCCGCTCGGGGTGGCCGGCCGGCCTGGCCCTGCTCCATCCAACGACAAACGAGCACACGATTCGACACAAACACCTCGCCTCGAAGCCCGCTGCTGATTATCAGCCGCGCAAGCTCATTCGTGCGCATACTCGCCGTCGAGCGCATAACTAGTACGCAAAAGAAAACGTTTATTTATAGGTCGAGCTGCGGCATCACCTTTTTCATTGCCGCCTTTTCCTCTATACCAATTTCAAAACAGATAGGCTAGTCCTCTACACGTCTTGGATAGATTTGTTGCGTCTTTGAATAATAGAAGGGAAGATCGGATGCAATTTTGAAGGTTGGATCGACAAGCATTTCCGAACACACTTCCTGGTTAGATCTGCAGTAGTTCATGATAATGAACCATACTTTTCTTCGTGAATACTTGTTCGAAATTCGAGTGTTTGACAACTTTTGATGCAAGGTTAAAAAATTCTTGTCTTGTTGGATTGATATGTGAAATTAGTGGATGATTTCCAATATTCTTCGTGAACATTTGCATTGGGTAATGTAGGATATAGCCCATACTCCATGTCCTGTTGGGGCACGTGGCGAGTGATCTGCATTTCGAATGATCTGGTTCTGACCATCATTTGGTTCAGGTGGTCCAGAAGTGCGCGCGAGGCTTGGATGGGGGTTGTGGTCTGCCCATAGCTGGGAGAGAACCTAAACTTGCCTAACATAACCCATCATAACTTTACGTAGCCTAATTTTGGCTAACTCTACTGGACCTCGCCTATCTTAACCTTACCTCACCGTAACTTTCAATTAGAGTAGCCAAGCCTGGCGTAACCTTACTTTATGTAACTTAACCTTACCTTATTTCACGTAATGTAGCCTAAAGTAACACCTATGAGCAGACCGCTACCCCTCTCAAGCTTTAGCGTGCACCTCTTGATAGCTTGAACCAAAACCTAATCTGAGCCAGGTCAGTCGAAACACAGGTCACTTGAGAAGGTCCGAAAAGTAACAATATGGAAAACACCATCCCGGCAGTCAACAAAACATAGTATAAACTAACCCTTCTTTCACATAGTTCCACACTTGTTTTCGGTATGAGGCAAAACAGGAGAGGAGTTAATCTTGGTACTTTTCAAAGATAAACATATTATCAACCATATCAATGGAAACGTCTCGTCGAGAAATCTCAATTGATATGTTTATTGATTGGGTATCTTCAAAAATAGTAAATTACCTCCTTCGCCTACTTTACTTTCATGCCTAAAACTGGAATGGGAGTTCCTAAACAAGGGATGTGTTTTAAGAGTGAATGTGTGCTTAGTTAAGAGTTTCTATCGTCATTTCAAATGAGGATAGCCAAATACCGTACTTCATCTCTTTTGTTAAACCTCAAGTAGCTAGTCACCAAACCAATATATTTCAAGCAAAGATGTGAGCCCCGGAGAGAGATTTTCTTAGTCGGCAATGTGTTGTCAGGATCCAAGGTGTTGGCCCACCTGCCCCAATGCCAAGGACACTCTTACAATATCAAGTATTTATGAGAGTGAGAGATTTTATCGAAAGAAGGTCAATGTTTTTTTCTCCTTTTTTTCCGAGTCCTATGTCACCTAACCTAGAGACGGACCCACTCAAGCAGGTCATTCCTCTTTGTGTCTTGTATTAGACTACTTGTGGCTCCATTCACTGATTGACGCGCCGCCTCATCACAATTTCTGAGATCTTCTTCACAGGAAAAATAAACATCATTGAGGCAGGCAGTTTTGGCGTAGGATAGAGTGTTTGCTATGTGCATTAAATGTAATAAAAAAATAAAGTTCTGTTTATTTCTCCTACTGAAAATTTTTATCCAATTATCACTAACTTTTTGGTCTTAAGATATGAGATTTTTTTTTCTTGACGTTCCTGATCCAGCATGTATTGTTGCTCGATCAGCAAGCTACAACGTTAATTTAAGTAGCTTTAAGTTTAGTTAAGTAACTGTCAAAGTCTGGAAAGAAAATTTCTGATATTGTAACTGTTGCCTTGAAATGAGGTATGTTTTCAACCTTTCGGATGTTTTTGCCCGTACTAAAGATAAACTTCACTCTCTAAAATCTGCAATAAAAAAAAACTGTCAAAATACGGAGGGGAAGAAAACGTGTTTGAAGTCTCTTGAGATCGGAGCGCCTTTTATAATGAAAAATAAAATAAAAATAGACACAAAAGTAGGCCTACTGTTGGTCAACAGATAGGCGTTTTTCTCTCGAACTATTTTGTTGTGTATCTCGGTGTCGATTCTCTTGTCTATTCTACACAAAATTTCAATCTCGTGCAATGAATAAACCTGTCAGTCATTTACAATCTTTCTTCGTAAAATAATCTCGTATATCACTACGAATCATGGACTAATGATATAAAGAAACAACAATCCCTTGCATTCGAATTCGGATAATAACCTTCCCTGGGTCGTTGACAGTGTTGTCAGATTTTGCGACCTCAACAACATTACTCACACTAGAATCAAGGGGTATTATCACTGTAAAAAGAGAATCTTAAAATCAGATGCAACCATAAGTCCAATCACTGGTCTGAGAAAAAATCTCAGTCCAATTATTAACTGAATATCAGACATCGTTTTCAATTTCTGTAAACTGCTTATTTTAGGAACGATGTAACTGAAATTCAGTGAACATTGGGATTGAATTATTTTCATACCAGTGATTTGACTTTTGTTGCATCTGAATTTAAGATTCTATACAGTGAGATATAAATCTAACCTTTCGTTACTTATGTATTTTTTTATCGTTTTACAAACCAAGTAATCTAAAGAGGGATTATTGGACTAGAACGTTTTTAATTTAAGAGCGTTTTAATGAAGGGGAACGGAGTTTGGCAACATTACTTGCTGCTGAGGTGGTCGGCAACGTTAAAAATGTCGGATTGAATGGAGGAAGAATAGCCCCTTCTGAGTAATGACAGGCCGTTCCTGGACTTTTTTTAGACGGGGGGAGGGAGCAGCTCCTGGGGGGAGGGCGGCTCCTAGGAGTCTGGTCACCGCACCGTGCCCGCCGTGATTAATACTAATGTTAGACGAACGGGGGAGTCAGAGCGAGGGGCCAAGCTTTATGTAAGCCTCAGGTCGGAGGCGAACCCAGGGCAGATATAGATGGCGCTTGGAGCTGCCCGAGACCATGCCGTACGGCTTAGCACCCCATGATGGCTTCCTTTATCATTTCATGACGAAATGAACACGTCCCATGGTATGGAGGAATTGCTTTCAATAATACAGAATTGAATCGCAGTTGCTCTTAATGGATGTGGCTTTTCGTGATGAGGAACGCGACCTCATGGACTCAGTCCATCCGAATCAATACCAATTCATCTGAATCACCTGGGTAATTCAAAAGAAATAGACTGAGGTCCCGCAGTTTGAAAGCGAATGAAATTTAAAATAAACTACATGAAACTGCATTTTCTGTCTGGTGTCCAACTTTTCGTCCTCAAGCCCAGAGCAAGGGGCATCTAATCAAATGTATCGTTACCAAGCCTCGTGCCTGTTACCTAGAAGAAACTTACGTGGTATGTGCCTCCTCTCCCCATGTTTCACCTCTGCACCACCACGATTTTACCAAGCCTGATGCATCTTAGTTCTTAGCAGGGGTAACTGCCGCAAAAAAATATGAAGCTGCAAAGAAGAATTGAATACTGAGAACGTAGGTCTACATGCAAGGAGAGTACCTTAACTTACCGCCTCCGATTTTCTGGAAACTTTCAGAACTTTAAGGTAGTTTTGTGTAAAGGTATCCAAGCCCAAAACTTGCTACCAGAATGCATTTTTTTCAACCTTAAAAACAACGTTAAAAATTGAACCAAAAAAGTAAATACACGAAAAATTGCCAATATCTTGGAAACGGCTGGAAATATCGCAAAATCCTAAGAATTTCAGCCTTAGGCGTTCCTTTGAGGTGTTCTTCAAGAAATGATTATTGGTTTCAAATTATATCGAAATAATTTTTCCTGTTCAAAATTGAACGCTACTTTTAAGGTAGTTGAAGTGAATTTTGGCAGCAAGTCATGTAACTTTTCATACCGCTATCTTGCAGTCCTTAAAATTTCAGGAAAATCTGGGGCGCACAGTTGTAGCACTCGCCCCTTGTCCAGGAAACGAGCTGATGGTGGAAACGAGTTGCTTTGCTGTCGCCCCACCCGGCTGGACGGACAAAATGTTCATCAAGCGAAAAAGATTGTTAATTTTTTTGTACAATAGAGTTCTTTTTTTTCGGTTTAGCTCGAACTGGACCTTAAATCCGGCAAACTACAGTATTTTATGACAATAATTCAACGTAACTTTTCTTTTGAAATGCAACTAGCCTTGCTCAATCTAACTGGAGCTTGACCTTCCGAGATCGGCAACTTTTATTGACCAGACTCCGCCGTCCATCGGTCCAGTCGCTTTGCAATCTCACTCTCAAGGACATTGGTCTATCTCATCACTGCTCGACCCTTCAGGCAGAAACCCTTAAGCTGTAGAGCCGCGTTTTTTACTTTTCAGTCGACCTTTTTGGTGGGTAGGTGTTACCCTCAGGGTCTGCAAAGATCGTATATTAACCGGAGACATATGAAGAGCTTCGACCAGAACAGTGGTTACTTTGTGATGAGATATAAGCTCTCTCTTTCTCTCCCATCGCTGAAGAACGAGATGGTAAAGATACCGTACTTGAGAGTCGGCGCCCTCTGGCGGCAAGAGCGCGAAGCGGCGATTGCATTGTTAGCGACAAGGAGCTCTATTGTTCCATTCCATCGTTATCAGCAATTTCTCATTGGCGTAGAAACATCGGTCTGTTTATGAGCTTTGAAGAAAGTTGAATAGGGAACAGGAGTGTCCCATCGATAATCGCTTCTCCGCAACTCGCCAAGCCTTGCCTCGCCGCTATCCACAATCAGATCTGTCAATTTATTATAACAAACGCTTCCCATTCACTGCTTCCGACCATTATAACCTACTGTTCGCGTGACTTTCCTCAAAACAAAGAATTTCCGATGCCTCATTCGACAAATATTCTGATAATGATGCCGAGTTGTCACGATCGAGTTTCAGGATCCTGTATTAGCAATATAAAACAGTTTCAGTTATTTTCTTAAGCTATTATTGTGTCCATCTCGTGCACGTAACTATACGATTATTCGCAGGACAACGTTGCAAAGGAGGAGAAAATCCTAGTGCTGCAGGCAAGGATTGAACCCTTTACCTTCTGATTGGTAGTTCCACGCGTTAGCATCTAAGCCAATCGGCGACAGAGTTGATAGTGATTGCGAAAGGGGAAACTTGTCTTTCTGACAGGCACGCATTTGCTTGCCTTGGTAATAATCGCTTTATTTTTTTAATGTTAGTTTCTTCTTTGTTACAGGTTAGGAGTGGTGAAGATGACCAATATTCATAATTCATAGGTGATCAAGGAGGTATGCATTTCGTTACTAAAATCAGCTGGACTCCCTTTTACTACCGTCTTTGCGGTATTAAGAGCATGAACTACGTTCATCACCCTAGGTTAGATTAATGCAAGATAAGGTGAGTGCTTTGGGAAACGCTCTTTTTTCGCTACCAATAAGTGAGGAGCATCATGCTCGGCAGGCGCTTTGTTCTAGGTCATGTTAGAGGCCTGGATATACTAGAGAGGAGGCATTGAGGGTGCAAAACCATGGGCGCCGCCATTTGGTTTCCGAAGTTTCTCCGTAAGCTTTAATGCATTTGATGGTCCCATAAGAAACAAAATGGCTGCCCGATGCCTCTTCTCTAGTATATCCAGGCCTCTGCATTTGAGGTTCTGGGGAAACTTTGGAAACAAGATGGTGGCGCCCATGGTTTTCCACCCTCAATGCCTCTTCTCTTGTATATCCAGGCCTCTAGGTGAGGCTAGTTGTGATTGTGTTTGGTTGTTTCCGCGTCAAGTTTTCTCGATCTACCGTCGCTCCGCATGTTAGCTTGGGAACCAATGGTGGAAAAATAACCCCGTCCAAATAACAGTAATGTAAGCGTAATTTAAAGAGTTAAAGCCCGTTATCAAAACGCGGTCAAAATCAGGGATAACTTTTAGCTTTCTATTTAAGCAGTGCGTGTAGACCGGCCCGTTATAATGAGGAGGGCTGCCTAGTTTATTACAACGTGATGATTATATGAAACATTCCGTATCATAGATTGTACATACAACACTACACGCTCCAGGAGTGGAAGGAACGTTTCCTTAAGAGTAAATTTCACTACAAGAAAATCACAAGATCCAAAATACTCAGAGAAAAATTTTCAATGTGCTCAAAGTAATTTTCCAAGGGTGCGAATTTCCTTTTCTGGGTCATTTCTTCCAAGTTAAAGGATTTCAATGCAACAATGAAAGCAGAACTTTTTTTGCAATTTTCCATAGTAGGAGCTATAGACAGACACCTCCAACTATTACTGTGGGTACTGGCTGGCTTGGTGCTATTGTAATTGGTAACCCGCAAAGCCCAGGGCTGTAGTGTGGTATTTCACGGCTGCTTCCATAGTCTATACTTCTGTTGCCACCAAAAAAGGAAATGTGGGCTGATTTTTGTTTTGGTGGATGATCACTGGATAAAAGATCTTTGTCTATACAGCACCATCCATCAAAACTCAAAGTAGCCAACATTTGTTTCGATAGCGACACAACTATAGACTGTGTAAGCAACTGTGAAATGCAACTATACAGCTCTTGGCATTGCGAATTACCACACAACAGCACCTAGCCATCCGAGTAACCTTAGTATTGCAAGGAGATATCGAATCAAGGGGAACAAATGCGCCCAACACTTTATTTTAGAGGGCGCTTATGTCTTGAGCTTGTAGAAAGATCTGTTACTTACGCTTCGACCCACAGAACGCTCTACCTTCCCAGCAGATAGAAACAACGTTCTGATTGGCACCGACGCCCGTGTTTTATTCAGGATGAATTCCGCAAACCGCATCAAAGGCAAGGCAAACTTAATAGTCTTCAAAGCCGGGCTCGCACCCGCACGAGAGCCCTACCTTTTCCGAAAGTGCCTTTTCTCCTAAGTTAGAGGTCATCTGGGTGCTCTAAAAAGCGCGTGTCATCTAAAAACAAGAGCATTTCCTGGGCGTGAAACGACCCTCATACAAAGGCACTGATTCGTGAAGATAATACATACACATAGCGTTTGGTAAGCAAATCACGTCTCGGAACAAATGTGGCGTAAACATTATTTAAAAGAAGTTTGGAAAAAGGGTTGGCTTTTACTGTGATCCGCAACTTTGTCAGTTAAAACGAGCGAATGCGAGAACAGACCGTTGGACGAGGGGCTGACAGGACAGAATGGCACGAACTCTGCATCCGCCACTGATGCGCGCGTTATATGATTACGTGACGATCTTATATGGCAGCACGGGACATGCTACTCCGGTTTGTTTATTCCCAGCGAGTGCGCGTCGAGGTGAACAGCGAAATAAGTACATAGAACAGGGCCGCTATACAGCGAATTGCTCTCTTTGAGCCTGCACTCAACAAACGTCAAACCTGCTCGTTCTATTTCATAGGGGCCTTTAAGTTATGTCTTTAGACATGACCCCCTGCCGCTCAGCCCGGGGCGGGTCTGCAGCGGAATCCGCTCAGATCGAATGCGTATCGGATTCCCGCTTACGTACATCGAATTGTTTGAGCATCGCGCAAAGTTACCTTCAAGCGAAAATGGCAGTGGCAGCAACGCGTTGTGGTAGTTGATATAGCAGGAACCCTACCATCAAGTTTAGCAGATATTGGTAGCTTTGAAGCCTTTGCGAATTTTCTCTGTAGCTACTGGAAAGTTAGCTAGAGCCACGTATTGATGCATCCCTGATCCTTATCTGTTAAGCAGCGTTTGTTAGTTTCTATGGAGACAGTCAACGATTGGTATGGCTGCTCGAAAGTTGAAAATGATTTTAAAAACTGAGGAAATATCTCTCTCCCCAATTTTTCCGTACACATATTGTCCCCCCCCCCTTTCCTTTTTTTGGACGATAAACAAAGAAGAAGAGAGTGCGTGTTTGGCTGTATTTTGAATTTCTATTTTGGATTACCAAGCACGATAAAGAGCAACAAAAATCATAGTGCTATTGATCTCAAAACCAATACTTTGCCACGAAGTGAGCCAAACAGAATCTTGAACATATGATAACATGAAAACTGAAATTGAGACATTCTCGATAAGATGTGGGTTTTCGCTTTCATCCTAAGTTGTTTTGGCACTGATATATTAAGCGAAATTTCACTATACGCCAAGTCTAAAATACAGCTATGCTTTGAGACCAACTCGAAAAACATTTCAAAGTTGGGATATTTCTGAATGAATTTTGTGCTAACCCACTACCGCCCAGCGATGCCGTTCGGAAACAGATTTTTTTTAAGAGGATCTTGCAATTGCATCATTGTCACAATTTAAAAAATATCACCCCTCTAATAACTTGAAATCTAATAATATATGAATTTTTCAAAGCCTAAAATTGCGTAATTTAATGGAAAAAATCCTCCGAATTTGTCCTAAGCTGGATTTCACTACCAATACTTTGGGCTGTTATGGGTTTTAAGAGTGTCATCTTTTAAAAAAATCAACCTTGCAATTTTCTACCCGTGATGTTGATTCATCTTCTTCTCACACCATACGCCAGTGAAAACTGATTCCATCTTTTCCCAAACATTTGAGAAATGTTGCAGGTATTGCTGGTGTAACCCGTACTTAAATAATATTTATTTTCTCCTGGGAATGAGCGGTACTTTTATTCGTGTGGGTACGTGGACAAATCAAATACATTCAACTTTTTTTCTCGGAACCTTTCCAATCGGAGCATATGGGTTCTACTGTACCTGAAAAACTCTCCTGATTCGTCTCGAATACCATGTTTGCAAAGGGTCAGTGTGGACTGACAAGTGAGGTTGTTCCTGTCGAAAGATGCAGGGCTGTGATTGGCGTAGTGTGCAAGCAAACTTAGTCACTGTACAACAGTGCACGGAACTGAAAATCTGAGTTCCCCCAGGCCTGACTGTCTGAAGATAAGATGTGAACTGGTTACTCGCCGTCCAGTCGAGGACCACCAACACAGACCAGCAGCTGAGCCATAGGCAAGAGCCGGCTCCACGCGTTGTGATGAGTCGTAGGGCGCTTATCACGTGCAAAAGAAGCAGTGGTGGCATTTTCATCAAAGCAGACATTTCATTGGCAGTTCTGAATGTTCTAAACAGGAGAGGGAGCCTTGAATGCAATGATTGGTCAACCTCAAGGTCAAACCCCTCCCAAACACCAAAACATCCAGACCAATAACCCTCTTCGCAGTAAAAACTGATGCCGTTCTTTTCGTTTTGTCGAATCGGCTAATGAGAAATAGCTAAACAATCATTGCTTTACGCTTAGAAACAGTTGTTTTGCTTGTTTCTGGCAAGGTCATCGAGGTCAGCAACCTCGTCGAGGTCGTATCAGAGACAAGCTTTTTATAGGGTCAGAGGTGCTAACACATTGCGTTGTACTAATTCCTAGATCCATCATCCCCTTCTTTGATACCCACAAATGGCTTGGCGACACAAAGGGTTGAGGTTCCCTTTGTGATTTGTTCGCGTCGCTCTTTGTGATTTGTTCTCGGGATTCGTTCTCCTCGGGATTATCCCTCCATTCATACGCGTATTGAATTGAACCATCTCAAACG
>Ga0058701_10001705_pt1 | contig 15956 bp, 10 predicted proteins | sample AgamicOrMae_FD_97039 | JGI IMG/M metagenome (GOLD analysis project Ga0058701, IMG submission 97039) | Agave microbial communities from Guanajuato, Mexico - Or.Ma.e | ecosystem: Host-associated > Plants > Phyllosphere > Phylloplane/Leaf | place: Guanajuato, Mexico | collected 2012-06-04
GTTAGGTGAGGTTAGTATTGCGGTTAAGACCTTTGGCGTTTGCGACTTTTCTCGTTTGGCGGTTACGGATTGGCGCTTGCGGCGTTGGCGCTTGTGGTTTTTGGCGCTTATGACAGCTACCCTCCATAACATCTTGAAAGAAACAGCGATTTCGATGAGTTTACCATTTTACCGCTCGTTAACATTGATTGCCGGCAACTCCTCAATATACCTTGTGATAAGGGTATACAGTATGTACTTTGGGAGCATGGCCTTGGAAAAAAGCTCCCGTAAAACAAACGAGGCCGCACATTGAGGTATCGTTTTACCGCACGAGGAGAGGAAGGTTGCTCCCTTATCCGGCCATTATTCGCCCGCCAGGTTCCTATTTTCAGGACAATTTTCGCAGGGTATCGTTGAATCGAAGCCGCAAGCAGTGCACAGGGAGCTGACTTCGATTCTTCTCGCCAGCAAACATTAACACACACCACAAACTAACCGTAAGAGACGATTTCAACCGGGATGAGTTAGCTTTGATCGCAAAACTTTGCCTGGAATGTGGCTTGCCTTTACTCAAGTTGAACAGAATATGGCTATTTTAAATGCCTCTGTCAAATCCCCCAACGGAGAGCTATTTTCCCACTGATTTGGCCGAGAAGAAAACCAGTTAAGGTAATAAGGGGAGTATTACAACAGCCCGCCCCAGATTTTCTTGAAATTTTCAAGACTGCAAGATAGTGGTTTGGAAAGATACCTAAGCCCCGCAAACTTGCTGGTGAAATTCATTTTTACTTCCTTAAAATAACGGTCAATTTTTAAAAAAAAATCGACAAAATTTAAAGCCAGTAATTATTCCATGTAGAGCATCTTAAAGTAGCGTCTTAGGCTGAAATTTTGAGGGTTTTGCGATATTTTTTCAGCCGTTTTCAAGTTATTGGCATTTTTTTTGTGTTTTTACATTTTAGTTCGATTTTAACGCTGTTTATAATGTAGAAAAAAAACGCATTCCGGCAGCAAGTTGTGGGCTTGGGTATCTTTCCGTACAACCATCTTACTGTCCCGAAAGTTTCAAGAAAATCGGAGGCGGCAAGTTAAAGTACTCCCCTTGTAAGGTTATAACCTTGCATCAAGAATTCTCTGTGATAAAAAAATGTTTTGAGCTTTATTTTTTTTGGGGGGGGGGATGTTATTCGGGGCGATAATTTTTTTTGAATGATGGCAAGTATGTGGAATTTCTTTGCTTGTGATTGAAACTCCAAATCATGGACCAACTAATATGGTCCAAACGGAGGTTTCGATACCGCGAAAAGTAAATTTAAATTTACATCTAAACTGGAGAAAATATCAGGGAGGAATAACTCATGGCAATAAAGGACCCTGCCCAAAGGAAAAACGCTTGAATGTCCGGAATACTCACAATATGAGTCCCGAGTTTCGTGGGACCGTGATACAAACTCGGGACAAACCCCATAATTCTTCTTTTCGTGGTCCGTAGAAGTCTTGACTTTTAAATTTTTGTTGAGGGTCCCAACAAGTGTCGAGATGTTCGCATGAGTTCGCACCTCCTGGGAATAAAACTCGGGATATTTCAAGGGTAGCCGCTTACTTGCGAGAAAATCCTTTTAAGTCCATATGAAAGTTGTTCCAGGTTAAATCACGTAAACTCGCGAACTGGTTTTGGCAGCCACCCTGTGTGAAATTCTTTTTCCACGACCAAGGGTTCCCCCCCCCCCCCTTAAAAAAATTGAAATGGAAATGTCTTTTAAATAAATGATATTTAGAATGTATTTTCGTGTCGGTATTTTTTTTTCATTTATTTTGAGCACTTTTTGATTGGTCTAATCCATATACATTGTAGTCTAAAGTTTCCTTTGCAGCAAAAAAAGAAATGAAGGTTCCAAGAAAATAATGGCTATATTTAGAAATTGCTCTTTCCGCTTTGTTGGAACACACTGTGTTTCTTTTCGCACAAATCACCCGCCAGTCCAGACGGACCGTTCTCAAAAATCCGATTAAGTGATTCTGTGTGTGACTTTTGAATGTCTGAAGCCCGCTTTTGAACCGCGGAACACCTGACTCTTAGCTACCCAACAGGTGCTGACAGCTGAATAAAAAAAAAGAGAGATTAAAAGCCGCGGCAACTTGCGCTGATTTATCGTCCGTTTTTTTTTCGTTGCCTGCCCTTTTTTCCTCGTTATTTTCCGACACGGGGATAATGTATATTACAACGATGCCCCTAATGAAAACTGTTTGTCCCGCTTAACACCACCCCCCTCTCCTGTCCTTATTTTACAACTCGCGCGCTTATTTAAGTGATGGCCCGTGTATGTTATTTAAACGGGCCCGGTAAAATGAGTCATTTTCCTAACGACCCAATACCCCTGCAGATGGCCAATACAAGGGTCTGACCTTTCCGCACTGGGACAGTCGACTGATATGGCCCATTTTAACACACGTAACTTCGACGCGGCGTTGCCAATTTTCATTCAGTGAAAATTTTACAGTTTAATTTTACTGATCCCTGTTTCGTACCTATTTTATCATTGCCACGTGGAGTGACAGTCGAGCGAGGCACTAAACAACGAAACTAACTATTGTAGTTTTAAACTAACCTACAACCAAACCTACACGGGAAAAAATAGCAGTATGGTTGCTAATGCGTTGATTGATGTAGTCGGTACAAATAATTTTAGCAGTCATTGCTAACGTTAGATGTAGCTGCTAAAACGTCAGTAATTGATTCTAAACAGACAAAATTGCTCATTTTGACGCCCTTGCTAACCTATTAGTAACTAAATCGAAAGTTAGCAATGGCTGCTAAAAAGTTAGCGACGGCTGTTAAGATACTTAGTAGCATCTGCTATTTCCATTAACGCGTTAGCTGCCACTGCTAACTTTTTTTTCCTGTGTAAATGTTTGCCTCTTCTCAGTTTTAGGCCGCCGAGAAGTAAGCATTGTCGTGGGTAACAATAAAAGAGTGGAACGACAACAACGTGAGGCACAAGATACCTAACCTAGCTTTTGCGATCGCCGTCAAATAATTTTCATATTCGGTGCACTTTTGCAGTGCGTAGTTTGTCGATGCAAACATAAGCAATGAATGTTCAGAGCACCCCTGGGCCTATAATCTGATTTCGCAAGGATGACGAAATATTAGATACTCCCAGCGAGGGGAAAAATTGAGAGCTTTCGGTAAGAGGCAGGATGCATTACGGCCCAGCAATGCAGTTGTGAAGCTCCCCCCCCAAAACTGGCCCGAAGAAAGTTTTCCCCAGAGACGTTTCCGCCCTTCTCCTTCAACAATTTTATTTTGTGCTCTACACGCGCGTAGAGCAACGCTTTAAAATTGACGGTGCTGTCAATTCTGCGTTCTCTACATCTTGTGTTCAATGTTTATTCCCCGAAAACCGAGTGAAGCAAAGCCTTTCCCTACTTACCATACCCAACCTAATAGTCTACAAGTCTGATGACGCTTACTTCTCGGAGGCAAGAGCTTGCCGTTGAGAGTAAAGCGGCGTCCGGCTTGACGATAATCAAGCGGATCGATCGGAAAAGAGCCCAAAGTTGTTATAAATATGAGCTCACTTTCTTATTTTTACGCGGGAATAATAGCAGTGGCAACTAAAGCGTTGATATAGCAGGTTTAATTAATTTTAGCAGCCATTGTTAACGTTAGCTTTAGCTACTCATAAGTTAGCAAGAGCAACAAATTGAGCAAATTCGTTTGTTTAGCTGCCATTGCTAACATTTTAGCAGCAACATCTAACGTTAACAATAGCTTAAAGGAGCACATTAAAATAATTATTTAAAACAAGCAATAAAAATAACTTTAATGTAAAGGTACATTCTCACATGCATTCTGTGGATTCCATTAAAAGGTCTCTTTAATCAGGGAGAAATGCATGTCAGATCTGGAAAATCAGGGAAAAATCAGGGACTTTGGTTCTAGCAATTTTCTGGACACCCTGATAGGAGTATTTTAAAGTTAAACGCTCAGTCTGGTGATTTTTCTTTCTAGAAATCAATGTTGGCAATAAAAAGCTGACCGCGCACCAGCTTCTCTAAAATGCATTGTAATTACAAACACAAATTTTTAAATACTGAAAGTCACCAGTTTTTTACGCGACACAGCTTTTGATCTCGACTGTGCATTTCCTTTAAAGAAAATCGTATTTTTTGAACCAAGTCTTGAAGTTGCTTTTTAGTCGAATTTCGAGGTTATTTAGATTTCGATGTTGGCGGTTGTGGTATGATAAGAGCTTTATTTGTGTCTCGTGCACGGGACACTGTCTGTTGTTTTTTCTCTGAGTATCCGATGTGCGGGTATCTCTTCGCATCGAACAACAGGATTCCTGTTTTGTTTTTTTTTGTCATTTTTAACGGTTTGTTAGACAATGCAGCGAGTTCAACGAGGCGTTGATGTCCAAGTTCCTGTCGAAGCACTATGAAATATTACTTAGAGCGTTTTCTTCATTAAGGAACCCATTTCGTGTCCAAAAGATGATATTGAAGTGCTTTCAGCAATGCGACGTCAGGATGTATCTATTTTTGGCAGCGTCTTTATATCTGTTTTAGGTATGAAAGTGAGTTAGGTATAGGTAGTAGGCCTATTTGCTTGGTTTTCAAGAATGAATTATAAATATTCGAACTAACGTACAGCTCTCACCGTAAAGAATTATTCCTGTTTTAGGTAGTCCTATACCTGTTTTGGGTATGAAGGTAAAACAGGTAAAGATCACACATAGGTTGGTTATTCTTAAAGATAAACCAATCAAGGACAATATTCATTGAGAGCTCTCGACGAGATCTTGTCATTAATATGATTGTTTAAAAGTTTATCTTTTAAGATAACCTAATTACGCTCTTGACCCGTTTTACCTTCAAACCCAAAAGAGGTATAAAGCTACCCAAAACAGGATTTTTTTCAGTGTGCTTGTCATGCGGTTTAATTTGGCATGGCTATTAGTTTATGTATATCGACAACAAAATGAATTACGCGTTACTAGCTTCATCGTGATGCCCACAAAGAGTATGGTACTGTTCAAAACAACATTTTTTTTACCAGTATCTTTATTTTTATAAACTTGCTCACTTATGATTTTTTTTAAACTTGAAAAATTGAATTATTTTTTCAAGTGAAAATAGCCAAGCCTTTTACATCTAATGTGCTCAATTTAAAGAGGCTTCTTGGATCCCTATTAATGTAAGCTTTATTTTACTTACTAAATTAGTACAAAACAATTTTTAGCGGCATTCACATTTTTTTGTAGAATCAAAAAGCCAGTTTTCAAAAAGAAGTTGTGCTGATTTAGTGATGTAAAATCATGTAATTTCTTTTTAGCCGCAGTTTTCAAGAAGTTTTTTTTTCCTTGAAATAATGGGCTACCCGAAAATCCTTTTGGATTCCCAGAAAGACGACTTTAGTTGTGCGAATTTTCATTATTTTGTCTTCATATTTCGAGTCGTGCAAGAAGTCAGGTGAAAATTCGCTTTGATTAGGATTTTCAAGGCCAATTTCGAGCGACCAATCAACTGCAAACTCATAGCTGGCACACACACAAAGATTTGCTTTACCGCCTCAAGGACTCAACATCACAATTAACATGAAACTAGTCCTAAATTTTCAAGGTCCCATCCTACAAACCACACCGACTAGACAAAAGACTAGTCCAACCTGAATGTAGTGAAAGCCGATACTGCTGGGCCAACACCTCAACCGTTTAAGGTCAAAAGGAGACCTTTTCAAGTAATAAATATCCCAGTTGACTGGAAATTTTCCGCGGGGATCTTAGAGACAAGGACCTGAAGAGACGTTTAATTTTCTTCCATTCTTATGGTTAGAAACGGGACTATCCAGTGGCTGTTTACAATTCATTCAGTCGTCCCTTAGGCAGCATAGAACTTTCCGTTTAACAGCTTTCATTTCGATGGAAATATTCTGGAAGTTAATAGCTGCGTACGCTCTACTCGTAACGTTGTAGCTGCCACGAGGTGATCGATCTAACGGTGTATCTGCACAGATGTATTGGACAAAACGCCCAAGAACCGCGAGGGCATATCCTGTCGCAAAAGTGTTTGTGTTCCACGGCAATAAAAAATGAAAAGAAAATAAATAATTAATATTTATTACGGAATAACTACCTTTTGATATGTGTCAACTGTTGAGATAACTATAGCCTGTGGTTGAAACTCATCAAAAAAAGAGTCCACCCCATACGGAACATTCCAGCGCAAACACGGTATAAAAGGTTTTGTTATACCAACAAAATCATTTGTTAAAATAGGGATAACAAAAATATTTTTTGTTGCAACAACAAAATGTTTAGTTCTATCAACAAAACGTTTGGTTGCTGCAGCAAAATTTTTGGTTGCTGTAGCAAAACTTTTGGTTGCAGCAGCCAAAATTTAATGGTTGTCCCTAATTTTGTTGCCGTAACAAAACCATTTTTTCCGTGAAGGGCCACTGCCATCGAAGGCAAGCATCCCTCACAAAACTCGTCCTATGAAAGACAAAAAATATCGCGCTCTGGTGAAAGAGTCTTCTCGCTAATCTTCTTGCTTTTCCAATAGGCTTGTCCTTGTCGGTTTCTGAAATCTGAGATGCTATTCTCCATAATAAAAGCCGAATGAAGTATTCGAAAGCAATACTTTTTTTTATTGAAACAAATGAAGCATCTGGACTGAAATCAGAGATTCCCGCTAAGTTCATAGTACTGTTCGGGATGAAGGAAATATGGTTATGTCTGGAACGGGGAATCCGAGAAAACTGAATATTCAGGAAAGTTTTTGAGACAAATTCTCTCTTTTAGCGAACTGATTCGCTAAAGATTTGGTACCATCAATCGATGCTCGAGTACCGCGTTTTAAATTACCACTGTCAGCATAGTACCTGATTTTACCGCTAGCCCCTGCTAATGCGTGTGAGGAAGAATCATGCAACATCTGACAAGTTTATAAAAAAAATAATAATAATTTGAAATTTTGTCATGAGTGGTGATTTTTTAGGTTATCAGTAATAGGACATGTGCGTTTTTATTTTTTTCTTAATTTTGTCTTCTTTTAAGGCGATTTTCTTTTAATTACCTGGCGTTTAAAATTAGAAAAGAACACGTGGCAAACCGAGTTAACCTATCTTCCAAATCACTCGTTATAAGTTACTCCTGTATGCGTCGTCGTGTGGCGTTTTTCCAACGCAAATCTCAGTTTGAAAAACCAGATATTCCACCCTGCTCAAACCTATCATTTTTATAAGATTAACGACATGAAATCGACTAGGTGAAGTTAAGTAAGGTTACGTTAGCTTTGACTGAGAAGGTTGTGCCTCGCATCTCTGCCGCTCAGCTTGGCTGCCGCCAACTCTGATGCCTTTCTTTTATCACTGGAAGTAAAGTTTAGTCTCGTTAATACGTTGTTCACTTGTACGTATTATTCAATTATACGTTGTTATTTATTTATTTATTTTAATTCCCCGGCGGAAACACTGTACAGTTTTTGACATATTCACTTATACACTTTATTCGCTTTTACGTATTTTTCCTCGTTCCTGTTGGGAAACGTACAAACGAGACTTTACCGTTATTGTCGCCAAGAGATAAACAAGAGGCAGACAAAATAACCTCGCCAATCATGGATGCCTCAATGTAAATAAGATACGTTAATTTTGAAGTCGATTTTTTTTCTCAATGAGGCACTGTTATAGTTCTTCTATTGTTATAATTCTGCAGTGTACCGCCACCCCAAAACTAGGCACTTACTGTTAGCTCACTTTTTGGCAACGAAAATAACCTACATACGCATTCAGCGTGAAGAGGATTAAAACGGTCACTAGGCAAATATCTTTCGGGCACGCTCTTATGCATCTGCGTATGATGGATGATCCAAAACTTGCTTCTCTGATTATTCCAAGAACCTCTCAATCAAAATATTGATGTGCAACTCAAGAATTACTGGGGCAGCCCTTAATGGTCTAATATGCCAAAAAGACCACTACATCAATAAGGCGACCAGACATTTCATCAGGAGCTGTAAACAAGGCCGACATCTGGGCGCTTCTCACAAAAAATGTTCCCGAGGGAATTACTCCAGTATTATTTCAAGGATAGCGTGATATCGGTCTTAAATAGATTTCAGGGCGATGAGAAATTCAAACTTTATGAGAGATGATGCGTTCTAATCCATGTAGGATAGGTCATTAAAATGGCAGGTCAATCAAGGTTAGGTGGGTGCCCATTGTTACCACACAGCAAAAACTAACATCTGTGTTAGGTAGTGCTGTTTTTGGGTGTGAATGTGAAACAGTGGGAGAGCGTAATTTGGTTATTTGGAGGATAAACCTATATAAACCATATCAATTTAAAAATATTGTCAAAAGCTCTCCATTAGTATGGTTTTTCATAAGAATATCTTTGAAAATAACTAAATTATGCTCTTCTCTGTTTTTTTCCCTTCATACCTAAAACAGCACTCTTAACTTGAATCAGTGGAAACCTACTGATTCTCAGTAGATACCCACTAATTTTCAATTAAAGCTGAACCAACTGAAGTGAACTAGTGGTTCGATTTTGACTGAGAACCAGCAGATTTGAGTAGATTTGTACTGATTTGTCTCAAGGGTAAAAGGTTGGTTTTTACTTGCAACTAGTTTGGAATAATGCGTTTAAATGACGTAAAGGCCCTCGAGGCACCGTGGGAGGTTTACGGTTCTTCACATCACGGGAAAAAAGGTTTTGTTATACTAACAAAATCATATGTTAAAATAGGGATAACAAAACATTTTTTACAACAACAAAATGTTTAGTCTGTCAACAAAACGTTTGGTTGCTGCAGCAAAATTTTTGGTTGCAGCAACAAAAATTTTATCTGTTGTCCTTAATTTTGTTGCCGTAACAAAACCATTTTTCCGTGATAGTGAACTTGAAATATGACAATTTCTTTCTTCTGTGTTCCATCATGTTTTAAGCTTCCATAAGATTATGAGAATTAACGACGTAAACGGCATAGGTTAAGTTCCCCAAGTTGCATGCTTCACTATTTCTTCGTCGAAGTCTAAAAGCGGTTTACTTCTCTCAGACTGCCGCCGCTGAGAAGTTAGTTGGGCTTCAGGCAGGCAACCTTCAAAGGTTAGGACCTTGCGCTTTGCTCCACTACCTAGGCTTGGGGAGGAAAGGTGGAACGTACGAGGTCGGAAACGAGACCTTTTAGATGTACAGTTAGCTTTGACCAAGCGTCATGTTCGGCTGTTCGTTTTGCTGCGAGGGACAAGGATGAAAGCAAAAAGCAAGTGAGAGAGCTCGAAATGCACGCAAAGTGGGGGGCGAGAGTGGGAAACATGCTTTGTTCCTCGTCACATCGTTCGATGCCTCGAGCTACGAGACAAGTTTCTGGCAGTCAAAGTTCAACTTAGGGCAGTTAGCGCGTTGAAGCTAATGAACTACTTCCCATGCGTACGCATCACATTTCTTTTAATTTAATTTTTAATGGTTATACGTACAAAACTTCTAGTGTTCTACGTGTCGTTCCCAAAGTCTGACACGCCAAAAAAGTTATGGCATTAGCAAACGCATCTAACATAGCAGTCCTAACTATTAATTTTAGCAGCCCTTGTTTTCGTTTTTAGCATGACTTTTAGCAGCCGTTTCTAACTTTTTAGAAGCTATTGTCAATATTTAGCAGCCATTGCTAACTTTCAAGCAGCAATAGCTGTAGCTGCTAACACGGTATAAAAAGTTTTGTTTTACCAACAAAATCATTTGTTAAAATAGAGATAACAAAAATATTTTGTTACAACAACAAAATGTTTGGTTCTATCAACAAAACGTTTGGTTGCTGCAGCAAAATTTTTGGTTGCAGGAACAAAAAATTTATTTGTTGTCCCTAATTTTGTTGCCGTAACAAAACCTATTTTTTCCGTGAAAACTTAGCAAGGGGTACAAAATGATGGAAACCACTGTTTTTTTTAGCAGATATTGCTTATTATTTGGAAAATATAGCTAACGTTCGCAATGACTGCTAAAATTTAGAATCGATATTAGCTACAGCTACAAACGCGTTAGCTGCTGCTGCTCTTGTTTTTGTGTGGAGCTGCATCAGACCGTTCAGCAAGGTTGGGTAATCCTAAAAACTCAGAAAAACCTAGGTTAACTTAGCTTAGCCTTTGTGCCACGTTCAGCTTGTCCTGACCTCGAAAGATGGGAGTCAAGAGGTGGCTAATTCCATCTTTGAAATTTACGATGTACAAAAGCTATCAGGGTTGGGTACATCTGGAGTAAAACAGCGGTTTTAGTGGGACTTAACGGAAAAAAATGATTTTGTTACGGCAACAAAATTAGGGACAACAAATGAATTTTTTGTTGCTTTTACCAAAAATTTTGCTGCAGCAACCATACGTTTTGTTGATAGAACTAAACATTTTGTTGTTGTAACAAAATATTTTTGTTATCCCTATTTTAACAAATGACTTTGTTGGTATAACAAAACCTTTTAGTGAGAGGTGCCCGAAGTTTTCGCGTTTCTTGATCATAGGAGCAACAGTTTATCTATCTCCGCTCGCAAAGAACAGCGATCGCTTTATCTGGATCAGGGCGACGGCTGAGACGAAAGTCATCATAACGAAAACTTTCGATTTGTTTTTTGAAAGGATTACAGTAGTGATCGAATGCCGTTCAATTAATCATCTAAAAAGATTAGTGATTTGAGGAAAGTTTCTGTTCGCAAATCCAGATTTTTTTTTGATGAAAGCAGGCCGCGACGCGACACCCACGCCGGTAATGTTAGTCGGGACGGACCTACGACACCGCGGCGGTTAGAAATAGCCGCGACTTGCTTCGAGATTTGCTCGCTTCGCCAGCCCCGGTGACCAGGACAGTCGACTACTCGAGTCTATACCTAATCGAGAGATAACGAAATGACAGTAAATTAGATTGCATTTTTTCACCTGTGTTTCACCTGTTCTGTCACCCAGCGGAGCGACAGCGAAGCCAAACATAGTACTCAACCTTACGTAACCTAACCATATCGAACCTAACTTAACCTAAACTAACTTAACCTAACCTAACCAAACTTAACCTATCCTACCTTAACCTAACCTAACATAACCTAACAAATCTAACCTAATCTAACCCAACCTAATTTAACCTAACCCAACCGATGTATAGGGACAGGAACAATATACGTGATGTAATTTTTACACGATTGTTAATCGAAAACGGTTAGAGATAACCTAGGACATTGAACTATTTTTGGAAGCGCGAGCAGCTGGCGGTTCCAAAAATAGGTTAATGTGCTAGGTTATCTTTAACCGTTTTCGAGTTACAAATGTGTTAAAAATACGTAACGCATATTGTTCCTGTCCCTGCCGATGTGCAATTTACGCAACTTAGGCTAACAATATCGAACGGTTGCCGAGCGTGAATGAACGACGTACCAATTTTCGAAATTGTTAACTTCTAAATAGACATTAGCCAACCTGCGAAGACCTAAGTTAACCTAACCTTCAGGTCTTGATCTTAAGGCAGACGAGCCTGATATCTTTTACGGCGAAGTCTTTACGGCGGCAGGCTGCTGCCGCCATGAAGTAGGCGGCAATATTTTTGACGATCGTCAGATAAGGTTAATTTAGGTCTCTGGCCTCGTTACGGCAAGCGCCTTGACTAAGTTTAACAATAAGTCATATTTGCGTTGCGTCTCGCTCCGCGTTGAAAGGTGGAGCCTGAGAGGTGGAAAATCCACCCGAATTTACTGGGTGGTACGGCACAGTGAAAACGAAAAACCTGTTTTACGGAGTTCTTATCTGTTTTGGGTGTGAAAATCAAACGGGAATATTTTGATATTATTTTTCGATATACCTATGTTTAGCCATTTGATTCCAAAAGTCTCGGCGAGAGCTTTCCATTGATGTGGCTGAACATAAGTTTATATCGTAAAAAAATACCAACATCCGGAATACCCCCGTTTTATTTCACACTCTAAACAGGTAAGAACTCCCTAAAACATGTATTTAGGTTTCACTGCGCATTTTTGAAGTTACGCCTATCAACAAACACATCACTGAGAGTTCTCGACGCGACATTTTCGTTCGGTGCAATATTTGAAAGGTTTATCTTTAAACAACAATTACGCTCTTCCCTGTTTTACTTTAACCCACTACCGCCCAGCAATGTCGTTCGGAAACAGAAAATTTTATTTTAGAGGATCTTTTTAGTTCAGTATCGTTACAATTTAGAAAAATATCACCCCTCTGGAAACATGAGATTTGATTTAGGCATTTTCCAAAGCTTAAGATTACGTAAATTAATAGGAAAATCCCTCGAATTCCTCTCAAGCTAAATTTTACTTCAAATACTTAGGGCTTATGTGTTTACTGAAACAGGTATGCACTCTAAGTCCTTGGGGTTAATTTAGCCCCCCAAAATAGGATGAATTTAATATGCAACTTTTTTTACCCCAAATTCGACTTTCAACCACAATTAGTTTAACCGTTCTGCAGGGCAGTGAACCTCACCGAATGGGGTAAATCCGCGAAAATAGCCCCCAACGACGTTAAATTTGCGTATACTTGGCTTTGGTCTTCATTCAGTAATCTATGGAGAGCCTACAAAATCATCGTGTTGAAATTCATAGGCAACAAAGTTCACCTCACGCGTTTACAGTGTGGGACTACCTAAAACAAGGTGTAGTTTTCACTGAGTATTGTGAACGGGGATTTTGGTGGAATTGAAGACTTTGCTTGCAGGGGAGGCATGGAGTTACTCCATAGAGGAGGGTTGGCCTGTAAGTCCTTACGTAAACAGCATAGGGGCGACGGGACACAGCACGGGATTTACGATAAAGGTCCGTTGGTCGAGCCGGACCGTTTAACAACATAAACGGAATATATCAGCCTCGTTACGCAAACTTTCCATAAAAGAAAACAAATACAGACGTTGCTGCTTGTGCCTATTCTTAATTTTATATTTTACATATTTTTTTTACCGTCCACACAGACTATCCGTTGTGACAGTTGAGAACTCACCTCTATTGAGAGGATGCTGTGGAATGCCGTGTGGCATTCTGTGGATTTTATTTTCGGGAAAGGATTTTAAGTAGCCGCAGTGCCATGTTTGCGAAGTTGGGTTTTTCATATGTTTTCATTTCCATTTTCCGCCGCAGCACAGTATAAAAGGTTTTGTTATACCAACAAAGTCATTTGTTAAAATAGGGACTACAAAAATAGATTTTTTACAACAACAAAATGATTAGTTCTATCAACAAAACGTTTGGTTGCTGCCGCAAAATTTTTGGTTGCAGCAACAAAGAATTTACTTGTCCCTCATTTCGTTGCCGTAACAAAACCATTTTTTTCCGTGAGGTTCTCATGGCCGCTGTCAGGTCCTGACCTGAGTCCTGATCTAAAAAACGGCTAATTCCTGATCAGAATCTGACAACAATAGTCAGAATATGATCAGGAATTGATCGTATCGTAAAGTTATAAGATTAGAAATTGATATGTTGTATCTCTCGGAAACTTAATTAGACTTGAAAGTTTTCCGAGCGTAGTTCACCTAACCTTCCTTGCACTGAAGAAATGACGATCTGTTTTGGATTAGCCTGGTTACTTGCATATGTGTCCAGTTATCACCGGTGTTTGTTGTGATTTGTCCAGTTAGCTTTAACAATAATAGCTATGCCAATAGCCGAGTCGTTCCCTGTGATATGGCTATTCTAAAATACGTATGGAATGAAAGCAATTTTTTGGGGGAGGGAGGGAATTAACTACGGTTCTTAGGAGTAGTGAATATTTCGAGACGTCGCGGGAGTTGAAAACAACTCTTGTTTGGGGTGATTATATATCAATCTGAACCAGAACCATCGTGTCAAGAAAAAACGCTTTAGAGATTTTTTTTCAGGGCTATTTTAGTTTAAACTAAAGCAACTAGCTCATCAGTTTTTGGTAAACTTTGGAAGAACCGGAACTTCAGGAATGCAGTTCAAGTTTGTGCAGCGATTGAAAGTCGTAGCTGAATTATGGTTCACTCGATCGAGGTGATCAGGGACGGTAACCGATAGGGTTCGTCCGTAAATCAAGCAACATGATTTGACACCGGTGCGGTGACGTTCCCCCGAGAATGATACATCATTTTAATGTATTGTCTTTGGGGTACACAAAGGAGGATAAGAAGTATATTTTAGCCCCTATTCCATTCCTTTCAAGGCTCGCATTTACTACATTACGAATCCCTATAAACACTGATTTTTAGCGAGAAAATCATTTCCTTGTCGCTTGCACCGTACAGTTTAAAGACTCAATTTTCCTCCTATTTTGTTGCTCATGTTCTCGTGCGGCGAGAGGCTCTAGGCACGCAATCTGGTATGAGTAAACAGTAATTTGAGTTTATTTTACATTGGTAACATAACCTACATGGTTTCATTTCGTTATCTCTCAAAATATGACGGAAGATAAAACTGGGATGCATCACAAGAGGCCGACATCTACCTTTCGAACTTATACAGTGAACCCATTTTATTTAGCCTACCCAATGCGCATTGACCCGAAAAAAATTCTTCCAGTTGTATTTTTTATGCATGTTCCACCTCGCTCGATTTGGCGACGAAAACTGGGCCACCACCTAACCTAACTTAGCCTAGGTTTATTTAGCAACCTAACCTAACTTAGCCTCGGTTCATTTTGAAAGCTAACCTTACTTAGCCTAGATTAGGTGGTGGCCCAGCTCTCTCATAGCCCTATCTACTGAAAACTAAAGCACCAAAGGTCGAAATTTCAACCTTACCAATTTACAGCATGTCCGCAAAAGTCGCATAATCTTTTTATTTAGCGGCAGTAACAAGGTTTTCCTTTCTTTCGATTCACGAATATTGTCAATTTGATAGGAAGAAGCGAATATTTTTTTTCTTTTTGTCAAATATCCATTAGTCACTGGAAGCAATAAGTCTGCGGCGGCTTTTGATTGATCTGTATTTTGGAAAAGAGAACTAAACAGAGATGCATCCAAGCAAAAAGAAAAGAAGAGGAAAGAGGAGGCGTTGCCTGCTTAGCCTCGCTACCATTATCCGCCCGCGAAGATACATCATATCTAAAACTTTGACTTTCTACTCTTCGCTCATCAAGTATTAAAGCAATCGTAAGAACGACAAACGGAAATTAAGAGAAACGATATCTAAAATACAGTATATCGATGACAGCAGACTGCGATATAAAATCAAATGCAATTATAGTCATGTGATTTTTACGAGTCGCTTCTATAACACGATAAGCCTCAAAAAAGATTCTCTAACAAGACTGTCATTAAAAAACAGTGCCTAAAAACATTGCTAAAAAAAAGTATATTCGGAAAAAGCTCGACAAAAAAGTTCTCAAATAAAAAAAGTGAAGGTGAAAAAAAAAAGAAAAAGGAAAAAGCCCGACAAAAAGTAGATAAAAAAAAGCGGAGAAGTCTTTTGTAAATCGTGGCACAAGGAACCTAACCTCACTTGAACCTTTTAAACTAGGATAACGTTTTCTGGTTGACTATAAACTTGACTTACGCGGTTGTATGTCGTTCCCTCATAATGTGATATAAGATTGAACTAGGGCAGAATCTAACAGGAGAAAGATGCCATTCTTCAAACTTGGGTTGTACTAACAGTTGCAAAAGTATTGCTCCCTCACATCTTTTGCAAGCATCTCTAACTTGAAAACGGGAAAATATACGACAAAAAAGCATTCTTCCAAGTCGACAGGTATATCAAAAGTCTGTCGGATTGATTCTGAGCCCTATTGCTGTATCTATTTCCTTTCCCGACCTATGGAGAGAGAGGAAAAAAGAAGAAGAAAATCGGCCCTACCCGCCCAAGTTTTTTACTTCTTAAGATGTCTGCGGACGTTTAGGGGGATTGGTCCTCGTGAAAGTGAAATAACCTGAAAATATTGCCACTTGTTTTTGAACGCTTTTCAATTAAACTAAACGAAGCTGTAACTTCGATTAAAAAGCCCACCTAATTAA
>Ga0058701_10001706_pt1 | contig 15953 bp, 10 predicted proteins | sample AgamicOrMae_FD_97039 | JGI IMG/M metagenome (GOLD analysis project Ga0058701, IMG submission 97039) | Agave microbial communities from Guanajuato, Mexico - Or.Ma.e | ecosystem: Host-associated > Plants > Phyllosphere > Phylloplane/Leaf | place: Guanajuato, Mexico | collected 2012-06-04
GGCTCCAACAAAGAAATGGGAAATTGCTGAAAGAGTGGAATATTATCAGTATTCCTTTCAGTGGGTTATCGGGTCTTATTGTTCGATAAAATAAACCGGCAATATAAAAACCCCGCTGAGAACAAAATTGAGACCACAAACTCGATAAAAAAAGAGCTCCACTATGTGCTAGGACGATACTGAGGTATGGAGATTTTACATTTCAATTTAGGAGTCATATACATGAAGGAAGTGGGCAACAGCCGACGGAAATAACAATTATTAGCTCCCCTTAATGAAATCCAACCATCAATTGCAGAAAATTCGAAAAAAATCGACAAAAAAAATTAAAAAAGGCAAGAGATTCCCCTAGGTTTTTTTTTTTTCATTTTTTTTGGCCCGAAATTTATTTTTCAATCTATGTCTTTCATAGATTGGATCTGATTGAGGGACACTAAAAAAAAGTTAAAACCGATGCCTGTTGCTCAACTTTCCGATTTTAAAGGGACCGACAGAGGAGGCTGTTCATGGCTGGGAGGTTGGAGGGAAAGACGTAACTTAAAATAATGCTTGACATATACTACCGCCAAGGAATAATTCTAGGTTCCTTGAGTTAATCGCCCTATGCCTCACTCTGGACCTCTATTCGGCGACGGAGGGCTGAACAGAACGAAACAGAATATGCAACAATAACAAGTAAGAGCCGCATCTGGCAGGTGTTGGCATTAGGACCGCGTCGAATCCAGGAAAGTACCGGTGTCGTGTGCCGAGTTTAAAAGTAAACAGTGTAGGCCTAGCGACTAGTTGAAAAGAAACCGAGGCGGGTTCGACAAGCGGGGGATGTTCCCCTCAAAGCGAGAATTTTCTAATCGATTCCAAGTCGACGCTACGCATTGAAAGCATTGACCAGGCGCTGCTGCTTCTGGGGAAAAATGGAGAATTAATGATGTTAGCGATTTCGACGATCGCACAAAGAGGAACACCACCACCGCAACGCCGCACCACGCCGCGGCTTGCCGCACGGCGCTTGCCTGCCTGCCGTCGTCACGGCCTGATGCAGCGCAACTCGGAACAGTACCTGGGAATAACGTTCGATCAAAATTCTGTAAAACCTGCAAGATTTACTCGAGATTCTGCGTAAAGTTTCGGATCATAAATCGTTTTGCGTTCGTATCTGGTGAATTTAGTTTTTGGAAAAGTATGTTGGTAATAATGATGCATATTAATATGGAGGACTTCTTGTTGATTTCAATGTTATTGCCAACACAAATTTTTAGAGACAAAAATTAGTAGATTAGAAGGCGACACGACTGATGTTCATCACTGTACAGAGGCAATCCTGCGTGCAGTTGAGATCATAGATCGTATCCTATTCCAAGCAAGAGATTTCTCTTTTCCCCCTCAAAAATTTAAGATGGTAATACTTCTAAAAATTTGAGTTGGCAATACGGTAAAACTTGCGGTATATATTTTCCTGAAATTCAAAAAGTTTATAAACACAAAAATCTAAGATCATTTTTCCTTCAAAAATAATATATAAAACACAAACACTTTTTTTTAGGTGTCAGAAACAATTAAATTCGTGTTTTAGTAGGTAAAATATTGAGTACTCGTTGTCAACACACACACACAGATCCAAAACAGTTTTTAATCGTCAGAAATAATGTTTTAAGTGGACCTTGCAGTTCATTAGATTGGAACGACTTTTTAGGTCCTTTTTCGCAAATTCTTTCACCCCTTGTGATCTTTATAAAGTATATTTCAGTTAGGGTTTTGGACCCCTCCCGACAGGATCGTTATACAACAACCCTTTGTTGTAATTAGTCAGGGAGTCGTTTGCGCGAAGAAAAGAACGATTTCCACCATCGTTAATGAAATGTCTTTCTAAACACAGCACACATAGGTCACCGCGCCGGCGGCACGGCGGTGGCCTGCCACCGAACGGCCAAGCCAGCGTGTGCGTTGCGTTCCGCTTCCCGATTCCTCCCCAGCATCCCTTCCCGTCTCTCTGTTTCCTTCCATACACCAATAATTTCTCCCTTCATTTATAACTGTCTTTCAACATTTTCTCTCCTACTTTAATCTCTTTCTATATACTTTTCGCTTTCCATTCTCGCGTATATTAGAAAAATTGTTTAGAAACATCTCTGAGGATTTAAAGCGATTTCGATTACATCTGTTGTGTTCCACCTTTTGGTACCAACCTTCGTTAACCGACCGGTCACCAAGCCTGATCGCACTCAACGGAGGCACAAGGCACTTTCGAGAGGAGTGAAAGTGCAAGTGCAATATCGCTTTGCTTAGTGTTAGCTTAAGGAAAGACCGTAACATGAAGGTCCATCCATTAATAACGTTACGTAGTTGGGCCACTTTTGGTCACTCTGACCCCTTTGGTTACGCAGTTTTCCCTGTACCAATTGTTTAAACGGTTACGCTTGACCCCCACCCCAAAGTGACTGAATCAATGAACGACCCCATAAAGACATCCATAATGCTTTATTTTTTAAAGCTTAGTAAGATTCGCGATTTTAACGGCACTCTTAAGCTTATCTTCTAACACCCCTTTGGGGAGAGCTATTACTAATTCAGGTAAGTGATATTCAAATAACATCTAGTCCAACGAAAAAAAATGTGCAGGATAACCTAATTTCCAATTAAAACCGTGTCTGATTTAAAGCGCTTCTGCCTTATCACCTGCATGTCATCTCTGATCAGGCAAGAGGTCGCCCCATCCCACGGCGGGCTTAACACGATTGGGGTCAAATCCGAACGATCAGAGGGGTAATTTTATTGCACCTTGCCCGCGACGAGTGGGGTGCTGAACAAGCCTCGATCGCGTAGCATGCCACATTAAGAGGCTTTCCAAACTTCCAGATGTTGTATGTTTCCTATCTGTTGCGTTGTGTATTCTAATAGGAGCGACGGGTTAAAGAAAATGTAAAAAGCGTAAAATTTTGCGTAAGGATCAGACAGGAAAACTCACTTTCGTTAAGACAGAGGACTTTGGTGAAATTGAAGCACTTAGTCGTTCGTTTCGCAAGAAGCTCTTGTTGGGAAATCTGACAAGGAACTTCGAAAATTCTCCTGGCTCTTCTCGTCAGGAGACAGAACGCATCTTTCAGCAGTGGATGTCGTTCGAGTGACTGCTAATTGGCTCTCCTCCAAAGTACAGCCGCATTCCACTGACAGAAGCTCAATTACTTGATATGGTGAAAAATGTTTATGAAATGCTCAGACTCAATCTCGCCAAACAAGCACGAAGCTAAAAGGAAAGTGACACGATAAGCAGAAACGTTTGCAGTTAATGCATTTCTTCACAGATTGTGAGCGATGTTTTCGAAGTAAACAAAAAGGTTTGCGCATGGTAAAACGAAATATTCGTTTTCGAACATGAGGGTAAGGCGGGTACAAGCATTTTTGGTTCGTTTTCTAAACATGCTATCTTAACATGCAGCTAGGCTTTGAACCATCAATTTATTACGTGACGCTCCTGATGGAAAAGGTCTGACGTAAGCGACACTGTCCATACATTTCGTACATGGAAAAAGCTTAACTGACGGGGGATCCAATAATGGCCAATTCACGTTGCGTTATAAATAAACGGCCCCTAAGAAAAAACAAAAAAACTTGTTTTTAACAGTCTAGAAGTTAATTTATCCTTCATTTTATTAGAAACAAATATTTGCCTCTTGTTTGAAATCTGACTATGAATATCCTCAGTTACTCGAATAAAAACTTCCATCGGAAGAATTTTTCATTAGCAGTACTCAGTTCCCGTCAGCAGGTTACGTAAAAGAACGCCTCCAGTGAAACCAAGAAGCTTCTAGAAGAACGGGTCGCTGATTAGCAATCTGTCAAGAAATCGACTTCCCGCGAGGGTATTGTACTCCACCCGTAATCCCGACTTCCACTGATCCCAACCGCGGCGCTGCGCCTGTTTGATCCGTGACACTTCATATTTGCACTTGGGCTTGTGAACGTAAACAGCCTACAAGCTGGGATTTATAGCCAGCAAGCCTAGTGGAAAATGTGTAAGAGGCAGGGGGTTTACCAACTGTATTTACAGCGTATGACATATCCTGGCCAGGGAGGGCTGGTCGTGGGCTGGGTCCTTGGCGAAGGGCTGCAACGAGGTCGCACCGGCCAGCGCGTAAATCAGACGAGTGCAAAGAAAAAAATGCGCCCGTCTTACCATCTTTCGTTTCTTAATAGGTTCCTGAAATATGGCGATGGAATAGCCCCTAGGATTGTGACCTCGAGGGAATCGGTTGTGTACGTGTTTGCAAGGAAACTATAGACTGAATTGAGGTGGCCCTAATGGATCATATTCGATCCGCGCTAGGACTGGAGTCTCACCTAGAGAATCGATCTTTGAAAAACAGCTATAGCTGGAAATTCGATTGAAAGGCTACTGGGAATATCTAAATTTTTCTTTTATTGAGCAGAACTTGAGGTTGCTTTTCGTGATCGAGATGAGCGAAGGCTCTGGTTCAATCGAAAACACCGATGATATGTAAGCAGTGCATTCAGGAGAAAAAAAAATCCCGGACCAGTACCAGACCAAATGGACACTTGAGATTGATGGAGGGAGAGGGAAGGAAAGAGGATAACAAGCTTAAAGCAATACGAAAATCGCATTGACAAATACATAGTGATATGGCTGTCTTCATACCATTTGAGTACCCGCCCATTATTCGATGATGCAGATTGTTTTCAATCTGAACGAGTTTTCTGAAAACGTCTATCCTTGAGAATAGCTACACAAGAATCTGAAATAAGTTTTGTAGTTTTGTTGCTGGTTAAATGAATTCTAACTCGGAAAGGTATGAAGAAATCCCCAATCGTTTCCGATTCAAGTTTTGGGCTATCTGCCTGTAGAGGATAAGTAACTGCCGAGAAGTTTCGATACCCAAGTAAGGTTCTGCCCGGGTATCAAAGAGCTCAGAGATCCCACAAATACCGTAGCAGGCCTCCTCTCCTCTCACACCGGCCGGAACAACACTTCCCCGAAGTTCTTAGGCTTCTTAAGGACCCGTGCTCCAACTTTCTCGGTTTACCTAACTCGACTTCAACTTCTATTAAATCACCAGCATGGTGGACAAACAACCGTACACACAAAAAGCTATCTAGATTTCCAGGAAGCACTAGGGTAGTCCACTCTTGCAAACCAGGAAACTCTGTTTTAAAAAGCCTTAAAAAATGGAGTAATATTTTAAGTTTGAACAGTGGAAGTTTTCACCCCTGTTGTTCCATCCTTCGCTGATCAAACGAAGCGAAATTACGGCAATTTTCCCAACCTAGAGTAACATAATTCAAGATATGTATGTCGTCGTCGTCCACACAACGTAATGAAGGTTAAACTATGGTGGATGGTGGGGAATCTAACCTTTCAAAAGAGTAAACGCAAATTTCGAAGTGGACTTATCAATAGTCGCATCAATCGAAAGCATTCTCCAAGCCCTTTCGTTTGATATGGCTATTGATACGGTTTCCCCAGCATGTAAACGATATACGTGATGTATCGTTTGACCAAACCCAATAAAGATGCACGAATCTTCAAATCAGAAGACATTTTATTGTCGTTGAACACTAACTACTGCTGAACACTAACTACTATCACACCCTCCTGTAAGGAAATCACGCATATGGGACCAAAGATCCATAGAGAACGGTAACACCAAGCAGGGTAGAGTAAAGGCCCGTCGGTATATTAAAAATCGTCCCGTTTGTCCTATGGGGTGTTCTCGTATCGGCGCCGCGAAGAGGATGTCAGGGATCTAGAGTCACAAGTCTGTGTTCGGTACCAGAAACACCGTGCGCCGCGCCAGGGTCCCCTGGGGCCCAACGGCAGCGCAGGATGTCCCACCGCATCGAGTGTCAAGTTAGGCGCTCTGAGCTCCGAAAGGGGAAGAAATATATAGTCCAGAAGTGTGTGTGGTCGGTATATAAACTATTTAAGCAATGACCCTGTTATTTATTTAGTTTTTTAAGAAGAAAAGCGCCATTTTCTTCGCTTCGTACGTTGAAGACTAAAATAAAAATCACTGAGTCATTTACATCATACTTGGAGGAGCTGCCACTTTGTCGGAAATTGCGATCACATATCAAATAATGTAAACAGTTTTCGGAACATTGAAAGCACCACAGACATTGGAAGCGCCAGTAAAACCCTAGACGCGATATAGAAATCCAAAACTGCAAAGGCCCTTCCATATTTTCTTACGACTAACTGCTTGAAAACATGGTTGATGAACAAAGATCATTACTCCTGAAAAATATCCCGCAGTAGAAAAGCATCCATCTGCAAAGTAATAATCTTAAAAGAACGTAATTATGCTTTCAACTTGAATCACCAATCTTTCAATTTATACTACAACGTAATACGTGGGATTCTCCTATAAAAAAGGTCCAGAGGAATGTTGGCTAAAAATTCAGGTATCGCACGGGCTTTCCGAAACTGGGCAGAGCGAAGCCACTGATTGAAAATAAATTACGATAAGGTCGAGATGTAAGTATGAGATGCCGCCGAGGACCTGGTGGCTAGCGCGGATCATAGCCCTGCGCGCCGCGGCGTGGCGGCGGGCGTCCTGAGCAGCAGCGCGCCGAGGCACGGCGTGGCGCGATGTTATTTATGGCCTCCGTTGATCTTGTACACTGCCGCGAAATTCGTTTCACTTGTTGCAGATCGTGATGCAAGTAATGCCACCCCATACATTTTCCCTCAACACATTGTACATCTCAATTATTACGGTTCGCCACCATATTTTTGACCCGATGTTTTCCTCATAATTCCCAGAGATAAGTCTCTTCTTATGGACTTCCTCTTATGGAATCAGCGTTTGTAATACACCTTTGAAGTTCCGTCAGAGATCGCTATCAGACGGACGAATGATTTTCATCCCCTGGAGACCCTCTCCTGAATCATTCGGATAATAAACAAAAAATACCTATTCCAAGAAAAAAAAGTTTTCTAAGATTTTCCTATGAGAAACTTGCGAGAGTTCAGTAGCATAGACGCACTATCGTCGCTATCTGTTGAGACAACCATTTAAATTGAAAGCCAAATTGGTCATTACAAGCGAAGATCTTAATCAGGGATAAGCTACTACAGGTCGCTATTTCTGCGCGATCTCTATAAGCGGGGTCGCTGTAAGTGGCCTCCAACTGTGGCTAAATATGCATTCAAAACTCTCCACTACTTCTGATTTTTTAAAATCTTTTTTATTGACTTCAAGGATTATTTATTCACAGCCATATTGACGTCAGTGCCATTGTAATTAGCTTTATATAGAGATGGCCTATCTGAAAAATTCACCGCAATAAATTTCCTTCGACGAAAATTCTGTCTTTTAACGAGCAGACTCAAGTTTCGAAGACAAGACTAATTTTAAGGGATGCACGCAATAATTCCGGGAAGAATAAAGATACAGGAAAAATCGTTTTCGAGGAAACCTGGTGACGCTACTTCCCCTTTCACAAGTTCAATTTCTAAACATAATTGCAATGCACCCGTCAGTTTTCCTCCTATGGATCGCATCTGTCATGTTTCTCAAAACTGAAGTATACATAACCAAAGAATGTTTGCCTTTACCGGGTAATATCCAGATTCTGAACATAAATATGAGCCGACAATCTGTTGACGCTATTATAGGAGTACTCCTGCCCTGTTGCCTTCCTGACGAAATAAACAGTTCGACAACTCCGGATTATGCTATTCTTCCTCGACGAAGACCCGCGGACGATCTCAGGAATTCCTGTTTATGCACTTCCAAAAGAAAAGGGAGCTATCAGTGTCAGCATTCCATGGGATCACAATAAGCTTTCATAAGTCCAAATTACCCATTACAATTATTTGTTCGAATACTGTGCTGCGCATTACGTCCAACGCCCCAGGGAGATGCATGTACAAAATCTGAACAAATATCAAATACCTCCGCTTTAATCGGTAACCGCTAACACTGACAGGTTCCAGGATTATTACTCTCCTGTGTTCTACCCTGGCTCGCGACCTTTTAAGTGACTACGAGGTCTGATCACATACAACTACGTAGGTTCGGCTGAACCTTGCGACTATGACTACGTCGACAAGTAAGGGGCTCAGACGTGGAGACGACACGTAAGGCTTAGTTAGGTTAGGTGCCATTTTTTGTTACGCTTGACGAGGCAAAAAAAAGAAGAGGTAGACAGCGCAATCTTCAAAATTTACAAAATATGATTAGGGCATACGAATCTTCGATGGCTCATCTACAAGGATCCTTTCCCTAACCTCGGAATGCTTTTCCCGATACCGTTTGCGGGAATAGATAGTTGAACTCGTTGCGCAATTGGCGTTATTACTCAATTAAAGATGAGCGAGCATCCCGGTTGATCGTCGAGTCCGTGACGACTAGAAAATAAATCAAATTAGACGAGCAAGGCGTTAACCGGGGCGTCGCGTCGCGTCGACGCCGAGGCAAAGGCAGACAGTGCAGTGCGCCTGTCGATACCTGATCGTCTTTTGTTCCGATCTTCGCTTATATGAATAGTTTTGGCCAGGAAGAGGCGCTACAGAGGGCGCTACAGCGCGTCTCCTCTAAAGTGTGTCCAATTGGAAATTGTTTGCTTGGCGAGGTAAATCAATCAAGTCGCGAGTGACGACGCGACGCTCCGTGGCCCGACGCTCGCGACATTTTCCCGCCGGACCCGTAGACTGACTCTCCCGGAGAAAAAGAAAGAAAGAAAAAAAAGTAGGAAAAAAAGCTGTGGTTGCGAGTTGCACTTTTATTCAATAAAAAGGATCGGAACACCCGGAGTTTATGAGTCCTCCCAAGGACCACCCTATGTTGTCCTCGAGGTAGATGCTCGAAACCCTTATGCTTTGAAGTTAAGAGTTAAACAAAATCAGTATGCAGCATTCTTTTTTACTGATTATATTCCAAAATCACTTCTACGGGTTTCTAAAGGCGGATGTTTACCGAACCACTTATATTCTCTTGAAACCCATTGTGAAACAAATCCCATAATTTAATGTTAGAAAGGTTTATTGGTATAAAACTAAGTAGAAATGAATCTAGTCGTTAAAATGCTTCTATACATTGTCGCAAAAAGCCTTAATAGACCAACAACGGACGAGTTTTCACTTTATAAACAATCACCGCAGTAATCCATACGGTAGCACGGGCGAATTCGCGAACACTTGCGTTTCATACAAACAATATTTTAATCATCGTATTCCTCCTGTATGTGCAATGGAAGTATCTTTCCATTTAATAAACACAAAACTGCGCTCTGAAATGAGATCCTTAACAGTGAGGCAAACGTACCGTCTCTTCTCACCACGTTTTCGAATTTAGAGGAATACAAGATATGCTTAATGTAATGAAATACATAAAAGTGAACAACTCAATGCTTGACGCCGTGTATGGTATTTTTTAATTATTTTCAAAGAATTCGTAATATTTTAAAAGATACAACAAGAAACCGCGCCGCGGGTCTCTGCATTAAGTCTCGCGATATAATATCACTTAACGATAATTTCATGTTTATGCGAATGCTCCCTCGGAACTGAACGGATTTCCTGCTGCATTCAACTTGCTGCAGACTGCATGAGCAGCAGATTTAGTTAGGCTGAGAATTCATCTTAATTGCTGGCATATGCTAATTTCAACACTCTTGTAATTAGAAGTGATAACTCAGCACTTGTCTACAAAAGATGGATGCCTATTTCATTTTACATACGCGAGGAGCCCATTTTCTGGATGCAATAACTTGGAAATTGACCATAGTGAATATCGCTGACATGCTATCCAGTAAACTTAGCCAGTGATTAAAAAATAGCAACTTATTTCAAATCAAAGCATTAACTGATAAACATTTCACATACGTTTTTACAGTCTTTTATTTTTAAAATATTTTATTTACGTTGGCCATTTTCAAATTCAAGATTTACGTTAACTTTACTTTCGATGGACTTGGTGTTTTAAGCGATTCTCTAATACTCTGTACACTTAGTGTTAATCAAATGAAATGTAATCTGAACGTCTTTTCCATATAGTTTAAAGATGGGGATCAGAAAAAGTCAAGTCAAGAAAATCTAATGAAAGAGTTCTCGAAAACTTTCGAATGATGAACTGAACAGAGTAATAATTGCAATACCATACCACCAACAGTTAACGCTAAAGTTGATACTCGAAAGAGAAACTGGAACTGTAGGGAGAATTCTTGGACTTCCGTAATAATAACCTTTCGGAAAGGAGAACTTGATTTCCCAAAAGTGGCGCTTAGCCCCCTGCCGTTTTGAGTGACTGAGAACACACTGAATACTGGATTGGTCCCGCGAGCCGTAAATTAATATCGGTACCCCCAGCAGATATTTGGTTTATTTATGCTCATCCTTCGCTACCCTAACCTCCCACTTGCTTCGTCTGTCATCCTACTCAGAACAAAAACCTACATGGAAATTCTAATGAGCTTATTTTATCGTCTGATGAATCTCACGGCTTCTTTCGCTAGACGACCTCTCCTTTTTCTTGTCTCAAGAAGTCGAGAGAGACAGACACTGGATCCGGGTGTTTCCCTTTTCTAGGGAGATATTTTAGATCATTTGATATTTTGGATCTGCACGTTTTTTCTTATAGTAAAATATATAAGTTTGAGACATGTTTATAAAAAAAATTTGGAGTCGTCTCATTAGCGGACACAATTTCTATCCATCAGTGTCCAACGAATACTCAAGAGTTCATTTTAAAAACATTATCAGAAAGTCCAGCTTAACATCGTCAAATGCTGTTCCGCATTGTTTGACCCTTGTTTTTCACTTGTATGAAGTAGAGATTTGGGTCGTTTGGTAAATATTTGCGGTGGGCCGAGAACATTGCATTCGGACGAATTGGTTTTAAGAAAACTTGCTCACGTTGCAAAAACGATACAGGAATGCAAGTAGTTGTTTTTCCTCCGAACATCAAACATGTTGCTGTTATTTTTTAACATTCCGATTGAAGAGACAAATGCTGTGGAAGTGTAGAAGTGCATGCTCGACAACAAAGAGCGGGGTAAGGAACACCTCTTTTTTGCACTACCGCTCGCCCGCCCGGGGTCCAGGACAGCTTGTCCCCGGATGTTCGAGGCCCCCCGCAAGGTGGTTCCATTGTTAATGAGTTCCCTCAGAGCTTTGTCCCCCGGTCTCTCTTCACGACCGACGAAAACAAAAAATGTCCCAGCTGCGTGTCTGATGGTACCGATTCTATAACCACAACGGGACACGACTTGATTTTGAAAATGGAAGGGTCCCAACACGACACAACTCTACATTGGATTCACAACGCTGATGAAAAATTTTCTATTGAGTACAAAAGGCTCTACCACGAGAAATAACTTGATCTATAGTACGAAATGCTCGGAAACAGGATACAACTTGATATTGTAAACAAAATGCTACATGACGAAAAAACTTTGATAAAGGATAAGAAATTTTCCTCAGCGGGACACACGTTGATACATGATGCGGAATGCTCCAAAACGGGGAACAACTTGATATTGGATACGGAATGCCCCGAAACCGGACGATATTTGATATTTTATACAAAAGGGTGCAAAACTTGGTGAACGTGAGCATTCAAGACGAATCGTCGGTATATCTTTGACACGCGTCTGGGATTAGTGATAAAATATGCAGTCTACGGCTACTTGACACCACCTTTTCCATAGTCCGTAATACCGTCTTCGGTTTGGTTCGTCTTAGACAAACCTCACGCGTAATGATTTGAAATCAACTCAGCAGAAGGATTTCGTTAGATCCCCTATCATTCAATGCTAAAAATTTGAATGATCCGAGTTTTCCACGTCTCGTCTTCCTTCCATGTTTCGTCGCAGAAGGGAGAGACGCAGGAGGCACTTTACCTCACCTTACGGCTGCCAAGCCTGATGCCACTTACGTTTGACTGATTTACTGAGAAGTAGGTGCCATCAGGCTTAGCGACAAGAGGAGAGCGTTAGCGAAGCGAGGCACAAAGTACGTAACTTAATCTAAAAAAAAGGTTAACACCACAACCTACGCGGTCGGATGTCATTAATCCAGGTAATGTAATGAAAGGTTGAATGGGGTGGAATACCTGAGCGGGAAATTCAACCTTCAAAACCGTGAGAGTACGTTTCAGCCTTTTTCGAACAGATCGAAGGGTTTCCTCATGTTTGGATATGCCAATGGTTTTGTTCAACTCCTCCCGCCTTTCATGGTGAGTTCTAACGTGATATCGATTTGTATCAAACTCTTTCTCGTTTTCTTTGCAAGCTAACATGTGGGGTGGGCTCTACGAAAGTATTCCCACATTTTCACCACATATATAGTATGAGATCCGCTATTTTAACAATAATTACATCTCCCATAAAATAAAAGAGGAAGAAATCTTGACAAATATGCGTCCAGAGAGAATGTTCTGAGAGGCCATTATTTAAATGAATTTCAGTTCACTTCAGTTGGATTTGACTTTTTTATTTAGCACTGCAAGTCAAATTGTCAAAGTTATAGAGAAAAAGATAAAAAAAAAACGTACTTGGATTGTGGACTTCATAGTATGAGTTTTTGTCTTTTCATACTGTCGGGGTTACCTTCTTTACTATCGTACTTCTGATTCCATACACAACCGATGATAATAATTTTCGTAAAGAGTATCCAATGAGATATTATTGTTTAGTGGATTCGATTTACAACTAGTATCATTTTTATCGCTACATGATTGAATTGTTAAGGTTTAAAAAAAAGATAATGCCCGTGCGGAGGGTTTAGCAACATGGCATTCGCTGATGTATCTGAAACGATATTCAAGACTAAGTGGATTTGAAGATTTGATGGTAATCTAAAGTTTGGCAATTAAGTTTCCTCGTCAATCATCATTTTTATAAAGTGACATAACGTGTCTCTAAATATAATGGCTGGTCCATATCTTTTTTATTTTTCAAGGGTACAAAGCGATGCAATAAGAAACTTCTGATTAAAGCTATTAAAAGGCTAGGTTCATGGTAGCTATATGAAAAAATGTAATATGAATAATAAATTCGAAGCAGCCAAGTTATAAAATATTCATGATACCTCTTTAGCATGATATTGAATCTTTATAGGACCAAAATCTTCCATCCTCCCGAAGTTTTCCACTTAGTCAGGAATACATTAGACTACCAATCTGAGATGCTACGAAAAATATAAATGTTTAAATCGTGCAGTAAACTAAGAGGACAGATATGAATGTTGAGTTGTGCCCGTTGAGTATTTGCAACCGATTTGCTGAAGAACCCCATGGTAATGACCTCTACTTTTTCATTTTCATTTATCAATCAAGCATGGCATTAACAAAATAATAACGCAATGTGTCAAAATTAACGAAAACGATTTATAACAGATGATTTCTACACCACATCGTTGTCTAAATGAGAGCGCCCATAAACATAATCTTTTCTTTGATAGGAAGCACCAGGTAGCAATGAGGTCGCCATTGAAGAACCACAATCGCAACGTAATTGAAGGAATGTTCTTTTCATGAGTCCTCCTGTGGATTACCCAGCCCGGCCACACGACGGATTGTAAAGACTTGTTGAGCTAATAAACATCCCTCGCGACTCGCCTGCCTCTCCCCGCAAATGTACCCATCGACGTTGGTCTAAAAGTGTATTCCCATCTGTGCGGCCACTTAATCATGAGAGTGACAGTTGTAGGACGTCGAGATTTAATCGTGGTGGGTGTTATACTTACTCTGCCCAAGATGCACTCGTTTCATCCACGGGTAGATCTGAGGAGGGTTTCCCGAAGGTGAAGACGTTGTGGCGCCTTCACGCTTGACGTTATTATTGTTGTTGCCACCGCTTGAAGTGGACGAGGTGGACGAGGCCGGTGAAGGGGTGGCGTCGTTCATTGACGGCGATGCCGCGGGAGGCACCCTTGCCGACGTCGTCACCGTCACCGGCGATGTCACCTTAGACGACGGCGCGCCCGACGGGTTTGTCGTGGACTTGGCCGACGATGAGCTAAGATCCTGAGGCGATCCCACCGGCGCCGGGGGCACGAGGCCTACACTCAGGGCGTCGCCGTACTTGCAACTTGTGGCGGGCGACACAGCCCCGGGGCTGGCGGCCAGGTGCTGGAGCCCACCGGCGGTCGCACTTTGTAATCGTTGTTGATGAGAGCTGTGAAGCTGGGTATAGTCCATCATGTCGGCGGGGCCGCCTTGGTGCAGGTGACCGCCGTAGGTCTGCTGCGGGTAATGGTGGGCTGGTGGGCCTTGCGGCGAGTAGCAGGTGGGCGACGCATTGTACGCAGACACGGCCGCGGATGCAGCGTTAGGATTGTAAAAGTCCGCGCCCGATTGCTGCTGATGCGACGCACTGCTTGCACCACCTCCTCCGCCAGAGCCGTCGGCAGGCGACGGTCCTGGCCGTCCAGGCTGGGACTGGCCCGCGTAGCACGACGCCAGCGAGTTGACGAACTGATAAGAGCTCATGGTAGGCTATTCTGCCTATTCTTAACGAATGTAAACTTGTCACTCGATGCTTACACACATGATTCCCCCCACAGATGAGAAGCACACACTATTATACACAATCACTATCGGTCGTCAATTGTCACCACTGCACACACGAATCGTCGTCACGGCACACACAAGATCGGTCATGATGCGCGAATTCCATTCCGAGACAGAAAGAGGCACCATCCACGTGTTCCCTCCGACGGGCGGCGTCACCGTTTTGTTGCGGATGGTAAGACGGGCAGTCGCTGAGTGCTTCCGTAGCTGACGTTGCCTTCCCATCCAAACCGACCTTCTTTCTCTCTCTCCCACAATTTCCTGCTGTCACTTGACTGCCGATGCCTAAGTTCGTCAAACGTTGATTGGCCGACGAGGTTCTTCGGGAGTCCGCTGCCTTTGGCGGTGTTTTTGGTTACAACGGGCCGTTTACTCGCGCGTTGTGCGCTAGAGGAAGGGAGAGAGAGAGAGACGACGACGTGGTGGGAGTCTCTGGAGGGGAGGGGCGTCTCTCCTGCAAAGCGACGCGGCCCGACGCAGGCCGCCGCCGGCCGAGGCTTAGGGAGGGGACGCTCGGGCCGCCCCAGAGGGGAGGGTCTCGGCGCGGGCCGGCCGGCCGCTCCGTTGGAGGGGAGCTCGACACTGGCTGCCCTGCCTGCTGCCTGCTCTCAGGCAAACACCAGTGTTGCGTTGGCCAGCTGTCCGTCTGATCTGCGACCACGGCCGTCCGGATCGGCCGCCACGCCGCCTCATATCGGCCCTCTACTCGGCCCGACTGCCTTGCCGAGGCAACGGCCGGCCTTCCTGACTGCCTGCGCAATACGCCAACACGTTCAGATACCATCGACAAACAATTTATTTACCGACGGTACCAAACGCTTAATCCTTACTACTCGCTGGCATTTGGTTTCATTATCTCCAAGCATTGCGATCCCAGCTGGATAGATAAAACTATGCGTGTAAGGAGTTTCTCTAAATCTTCCATATGTAAGGGTACGTCTTCATTTTAAAGTCATTGGAATGTTGTGCTAAACCGATCAGATAGGTTCACACGCCATACTAATCGTTGCTCGATTTTTTAAAATGGGTTCTTAAGTAAACAACGAGTGACTCGAAATTGTATGTAAACATTGTTGAAACATTCAAGCAACCCCAAACCAAGCATTGATGGAAAGAGTACGGCGAAGAAGTCGAGTGCTAGATCTGCCGTTTAAGATGGCGATTTCGTGTAGTATTATTGAAAATAAAACTGAAAAAAGTTTCCCCGTTCGTGTACAATGAATTGGTTTGAAATCGCATTAATACGCAAACAAAATATTAGTCTATGCTGCGAAGACGCAATGCTGCGAATGGGTGTTTGAAGAATCCTGTTTTTTTTTTTTTTTTTTTTTTTTTGAGAAAAAATCTTTTTCTGAGGCGTGAAAAAATACGTTTTGTTTCATGCGACAACTGAAAAAAATAAATAAAAAAAAATACGTTCGGCAA
>Ga0058701_10001708_pt1 | contig 15945 bp, 7 predicted proteins | sample AgamicOrMae_FD_97039 | JGI IMG/M metagenome (GOLD analysis project Ga0058701, IMG submission 97039) | Agave microbial communities from Guanajuato, Mexico - Or.Ma.e | ecosystem: Host-associated > Plants > Phyllosphere > Phylloplane/Leaf | place: Guanajuato, Mexico | collected 2012-06-04
TCCGGTGAGTCTGAAACCGCAAGAGGGCGACACGTGCAGGTAACAAAAGGACCGCCTCTCTCAGAGGGCCCCGTAAACGACCATATAAAAGGGACGTGTTATGAAGTCCTGGTCCTGGACGCGCTGGCTGATAAAGCCAATACAGTAGGGACATCTCTTCCGCGTTTTTTGTTTTTTGTTTTTTTTTGACTTCGTATGTTCCACCTTGTTTTTTTGTTGTTTTTTTTGAAACGATGGAAATTTCACTTGTTTTTTTTTTCAGTAAGAATTTCACTAAATTTTCAGAGGTGACCTTAGGTTAGGTTGGCTGCCTGTCGTGCGTTGCTCGGCTCTGTGACGAAAGGTGAAACATCAACCCACTACCGCCCAGCGATGCTGTTCTGAAACAGGAAAAAAATATTTTAGAGGATCTTTTCAGTTCAGTATTGTCAAAATTACAAAAATATCAGCCCACTGGAAACCTGAAATTTAATTATTTAGGCACTTTCCAAAGCTTAAAATTGCGTATTTCAGTGGAAAAAATCCTTTCAATTTCTCCTAAGCTGAATTTCACTCGAAATACTTTGGACTGGTAAGGGGTAAAGGCGACAAATTTCAGCCTTACGACGTACAACAATCAATACCCGGTGTGATTTATGAAATACCTTTTCAATACTATTGTTAGCATGGATATTGTATTACCTTTTTATAACTAAATGCAAGAGCTTTAGCCAATGGTTATGCTAAGAGAGTCCTGACCACGTCAAGTCAAAGCCCTTTAGCCGATATCGGTCCTAGCCTGGTTATTTCCACGCCTGCAATGCGTAAAATAAGCGCCAATTTGCGGGGGTAATATGCGCTAACCCTCTCAGGCCATGGAAATTGCTCAATAAATGGCGCAACGCCTAAAAAATGCGCTACGCCAACATATCGCGCGGTCAGGTGGCGCAACTTTACGATCTGTCATCACGACAAGGCAGCCCATTTGAGGCTCGCACCCAGGCCAGGCGCAGGCCCACACCGGGCTAGTGCCAAATACTGAGGACTGCAATTGAAATGTGTACAGTAGTCCTTTAAGGGACTGGTCATGAAACGGCATCACCTTGCCATGCGGCTCGTAAGAGCCCCCTGCAGATGCTCCCGATCAAATCAGTTCGCAAAGTCCCTCTTAAATACGAACCGCCTTAGTAATTATATTCGATCCAGCCAATGTTCTTTACTCGTGTTAAACGAGCCACCGAGTTGAGTTATCGTGGCAACCAATGAGTGACAGGGATGAATTCCGAAGATCACCGAACGTCCGTAGCCGGCCTTTGACTGGCGCTGTTGTTTAACTTGGGAGTTTCAGTTTAAAACTCCGAGATAACCCTCACGCTTTGAATATGAACCCTTATCCATTGCGGTCCATTTCAACGTCTTTTTTCTTTGAAAAAATTCTCATATGATATTCGAACATTTATGGGTTCATGTAATTATTTCTAAAGCGAGATAAAAGAGATTTAAGGACCATCTCAGACATGATTATGATTTCCATCTAAAGTACTCCGTCTGCGAAATGGATATTTACTGTCTGCCTTTTTTTCTCAGGGGAATTTCCTCACTTCTAAAGAAGGGAAAAATTAATTTATGAGTCCGCTTATAATTGATAAACTCCCGGGAATGTTGGCGGCGCGTTTGATTGCAAAATTTGCGCGCTTTTAGATTTCTCTCTAACGGCACGTTACGACGGGCGAATATGTTTTCTTTTCATTTAAGTAAGCTATTTTAGACTTACGGTAGTTTATTTTTAAAAGGCGAGTCGAGTCGGCCATACAAATTGACCGTCCTTTTTTTTCCAAAGAGATGTCCCCATGTAATGGATACTAAACTGTCTTTGAAGATAAGCTTTACTGGGCACTGCTGAACAGAGCATACTCTAAAAGAAAAGAGGAAGTCTGTTACAAAAATAGCTCTTGCAAAATATAGTGCATGTAAAGAAGAAAGTAGCGTTTGGGTACGTGATGTTAAATTAGGTTATAAGTCGATCTTGTCGGAATTGATTCTGGTATTGGGTCGAGTTAAGATTGAATTTTCTTCAGTCGGGGTGGGTAACAATAGGTGAAGTTAGGCTGGGTTAGTTCGTGCATGGGGGTCATGGGGAGTCATTAGTATAGTTTGTGAGTCAGGTTAAGGTAGGTTGCAATGTGTTGGAGTAACGCCTCACTATCCTACATCTTCCCCATATCTTTTTAACAGTTGATCGATAATTCGCAAGTGGTTTTTATACGTGCGTCACCCCTAATTCCAACTAGCCAGTTATACCCTTGAAGACAAATCTCTTTTGGTACGATTGCCATAAAAGAATGTTATGTTGGGAGGCGAATCTGGACGGCTGGCATCCTGGGACCCGGGGAAGGAGGGGGGGCTTGGGGGGGTAGCCAGTGGGAGGGGGGTTGCCCGGGGGCAGTGTTCGGCAACGGTCGCATTGTGCTCGCCGTTCAGCGATATGCGTTTGATTCGGCCGGCGTTAGCACATCAATCTCTTTTCTTTTCTCCAAGGGAAAAAAATCGGCAGGAAAAAGCGGTCAGTGAAAACAGCGCCTTGTCCAACATTACAACGGGCATCCAGCCGGCCGTGACTGACGCCTGACGTTAGGAAAAATGGCTGCCTCGCGTCTGCAGTCGTAAGCAAACTCGCTTTATTGGTCCCATATGTGCGCAAGGGCTTTATCGTAAGGGACCCTAATTAAAGGGGCTAAAAGCTGGTATTATTAGGGAAGCAAGCAATTTGCAAACTCATAAATTTTTGGTATCCCACATGAGAAATAGTTTTGGGACCCCGACAATTACGAGACTTGATCTCTCTGAATCGACGATTCTTTCACTTATGCAACAGTTACCGGGAAACTGGTCATGAAGAGAAGATACTCTTTCTACTAGCATGCCTGTTTTTCAGAATGGTGATTCCTGACAGCACTGCCATTTGATGCTCAGCGCCTTTTAAAATAACAGAAAACCGGCTTAAGATACGCCCGTTTAAGATACGAACCCGTTTAAGGTTCGCATTGTCTCTATTCCCTTGAGCCTTGTCGGTATGTAATGAGACACAGATAAGATACGAACCCGCTTAAGGAATGAAGGTGTCTCAGTCCCTTGATTCGTATCTTAACTGGGTTTCACTGAATTTTTGTAATGGATCGTCTTCAATTCATCATTTTAGTTGATCCTAGTTTTTGTTGGGGCTTAAAAATTGGGTCCTAACGTTGTTGATAAGGTTTCCTTTAGGTTATATTAAATAAGTTCAAGTTGGACTAGATTTGGTACGGTTGTTTAGGTTAACCTATAACAGCCCAAAGTATTTGGAGTGAAATCCAGCTTAAGAGAAAATAGAAGGATTATTCCCGTTAAATTACGGAATTTTGAGCTTTGAAAAATGCGTAAATTATTCAATATCAGGTTTCCGTGGGGGTGATATTTTTTAGATTGTGACAATACTGAACTGGAAAGATCCTCTAAATTCATTTTTTCTGTTTCTGAACGGTATCGCTGGGCGGTAGTGGGTTAAGCAAGGTTAGGCAATTAGGTTTGACTAGTAACGCTGCATCTAACGCCGCGAAGTGACCCCCTTTCGGAGAAGTTGGGTTGGTACATCTTGGTGTCCAGTCCTGATGAAGTTGTTGCTTCCAACGACCCATGACTGGAGCGGCCATCCAACTTTCCTAGTCCTTTGACCATGGATCTTCCCTCGATGCAACTTCGTCCCCAGGTTTGTTAGTGACAACACAGAAACTCGTGTTGCCAACACCAATCGATCACCATGTGCAACTCACGCGACGAGCGACGCGCGTAAGACCTTTTTTTCCGACGCACTGCGTCCAGGGAGCCGCCGCGCCCCGTGCATCGGGGCGCGACTTGTCTGTGCGCGTCGCGTCGGACCCTGTCCACTGACATTCAGGGCACGTCCAACACGGTCGTTAGCGCCACCATTATCATTCGGGTGGCAGAAAGGTACTGTCGCTTCGGTCTCCTTGTTTTTGGCGTGCCAATTGGCTCGATCAACTCGTCGCCATTTTCGCAATCTCCTCCGGAGAGCCCCAATCAGAGTTACCAAGATGACATTTCGGCATAGCAATCGCTCCAGCCACTTTCCGTCTCTTCATTTTAAAGTCAAAGCTTAAATTCCGCCTACGGTGATGTTTTAACTTCGTCTACACTGATGTACAGAAAAAGGTTTGACTGAAAAAAAAATTAAGTGAGTTTACACTCTTAGTCTGAATCAGTGAATTTGACGGAGATCAGAGTTGTGCAACCCATAGAATGGCCGAAAAAGGCCAGTTAATTGTGAAAAACAAACAGTTCAAAGTAAAAAACAACTGGTTATTCAATTAGTCGAAGTAATTCACCTATTTCCAATTGACGAATCCAACTCGTTGTTTTTGACATTTTCATTGGTTGTGTTTGATATTTTTGAAGGAGCACAATTTTTGAGTAAGGTGGAAAACTCAGTCTCTCAAACTTCCGTAGTTGAAAAATAAAGCCTAATTAAGACCCCAAAATGCTGTTTTGTCTCAAAATTAGGTCTTACCTATGCATAAGCATAGGCAAGCAGAGGTTTTATTCAGACCTTATTAAGCCCTGATTAAGTCCCCCGCTTTCCTATGCTTATGCACAGGTGAAGACCTGATTTTGGGACAAAACAATTTGAGGGTCTCAATCACGCTTTATTTTTCAACTCGGGTTGCTGAGATAGAAATCAAAGTATCGAAAAGTTCACTTTAGGCCTATTGATTAGACTCAACCTCTCTCCAAGTCTACTTTAAAAGTGGTTAATGCCCCCTAAGCCTTTCTTTGGAACCCCCGCAACAATTTCCGGAAACATTCGCCTAAAACTTGTATTTCTAGCCCCCCGGAACAGCTTGATTACGTCTAGGAACACTGAAATAAAATCGTAAGCGCGGGCACGAACGCCCTAAGCCCCGGGGAACTCCGTTTCTCGTCCACGTCGCTTTTACAGGAATTAATATTATGTTCGGCGTGCCCTTAACCCATCAAGAAATACGCTGTAAATTTACATTCCGTTGCTCGGTGACATTTTAAAGAGCGGTGCGCGGAAAAACGGGCTTAGCCCGCCCGTAAATATTCCCGTTGCGGTTTGGGCTGCGGCATTTGTTTGTGTTATCGGTTCTTCCCGTGGCGTGGCGCTGCGAGCGCTCCTCAAAGAATACTGCAGCAGGGGAGGGGCTCATACCATCAGTAATGTGGTTGGAATAATATCCAAAGGCTGCTCCGGCAATGTTGAATCTTAATTCCTTTGACGTGCCGTCACAGAAAGTTCCGACCATAGAGCTTTCGTTTGTGCCATCAACGTCAAAAGCTTTTCACCGATGTTGCCGAATCAGTTGGATGACCTTAGCGTGGTTTGCATCTAACAGGCAGTGATAGATATCGGATAGGCCCGTGCCGCCACAGGACTGCGTGCTCTGAGGTTTTCCGCTCCTTCGTAACAGCGCTTTATTAGCAACTTCTTCTGGAATTCTACTAGATCGATAGTCTTAACCGGAACAAATCAGTTCAATTTAACAGAAACCTAGTGAAATTTCCCAGGAAAATCAAGGCAGTAACTTTACTGGTTTTCTAGTGAAATCTCTTTGTTTTTGCTGTGGCGTCCAGTTGACTGTCAATCCAGTGAAATTTTACAAGGACTTGCCGAGAGAGTGCGCGGGGTTCAAAATACTCAAGCCCTATTCAACTCATCCATGCATATCACCACATAGCGCTTCCTCTATCATACTAAAACATACCGGAACAATACCGTATCCCCTCCTATCACCGAACCTAGCGCATCCCAATCAAATACGCCGTAGCAATACCGAAACTGTAAGCTCCAATAACTTGAAAGAGCGTACAAGTGCTTGCGATACCCTGGTATGACTATCACTGGTCTCCGAATTCGAAGTTCTATGGTCTTCGAGCCAATCATTGGAAGAAATATATATCGCACCGAATCGGAAAGCGGATTTCGTAAGGGTCTTTTTCCCAAGGACAGTATTACTCTACGCTAGACAAGTCTCAGTTCCACAAATCCAGTTGTGCAGCCATTTGTTTCCGCGTACTGTTACGGCGTTCTTTACGGCATCCGTAACGGCGTGTTTATTTGATCCCGTTTACAACGAGGAATGGTCCAAACCGATCCCTTTCCCGCAAGTGGACCCAGCTAACGTGCGTGTTAATCCAATTAGTGTGGGTATGATTGGCCAACTCGGGAAGGGACTGCGGCGAGACACCTTTTTAAAAAAGGTAGCGCCGGGCGGCAGTGAATAACGTCCTGAATTTAGTTTGGCCGAAGTTGCATTTCCCCAGGCGGTAACGCCTGACACAGTTTTAGCTCACTCGAGAGATCGACCCTCGAACCAATGTACAAAGGAGCGCTTTCGGAAACAAGTATGGGGAAACGGGAAAAGTTTTAAGGCCCTTCCGCCCCGCATAACGGGGATATACAGACCTGTATTTTGCGGTTACTGTTGGCTCCCAGTCAACCAAGAAGCACCGATGTCTTCAAGGAAAAACCTTTCCCACGCGCAGCGTGATTAGCTCCACCTTCTGAAACCTAACATTAGGAATTGAGCATTGACGTGGTTCCTAACGCAATGGCGGAGGTACTGCATTTAAATAACCCGCGCCAGCCACAGTTAACGATAATGGTCCCGTGACCAGGATACGGAGTTGAACAGTCAATATACCAGAGAGCAGGAGGCGTATCCTAAGAGTGGCGAGATAGGTGTGCTAAACATCAAATACCCAGTAGTTGGTCCTGTATACTCCCAGAGGACGTCTCCTCTTTTGCTCCCTCCAGATTCCTGATATCAATGCACAAGACAGTTTGAATATTTTTGACACTAGGGCTTAACGTAAATTGACTTGGCTATCTAAAGTTTTCTTCCCTTTTGCAGAAATCGAAGAAAATATTTAACTTTGCCGACCCAACCCATTCTCCGATGATAAAATGTCACAATGTAACCTCTTCTATTCAGGAGTTTTTGTTCACAACCTGGTGCAATATTTCCTTGAAGAATGGCCTTTTCTCCGGAGGTTAAGACTTAAACTTCTTTTGTTAGAGCGTATTGTCTCTGATTTATATGCACATCCATTCGCGACGACCTATAAATAAGTACTTCTGCAGAATAATTAGTCCTTGAATTTTAAGACTCGGCGCACATTGCAATTTATCAAGACGCGAAAAAAAGGCCATGGAAAAGGAATAATTTATCGGACCTTCTTAAGAAAATGAATTTACTTCACTGAGGAGGTGTCTCAGTAACTAAAAACGTCAAACCCAACCAAATCAAACCTAACGTCTGCAGTTTTCCGGTATTGATCCGATATTGCTCTGCTTCGCTTGACGACGAGAGATAGAGCTAGAAAATGCAAATCAGGAAATTTTCAGTGCAGAAGAATTGGAGGACGGTTTTACCGAAACTTAGGTATTGACGAGTATTGTGAGTCTAATATTTAAAGAGAATAGTTTCTGATACATGACAAAGTTTCCAAAGGGAAGTGATAGAGATTCTCTGAAGTACAGAGTGTCAGATTTTGCCAGTCACCAAACTATTCAGCGAAATGAGCAAGCGGTTCAGATGCTCAACCCCAGAAACTTTTCTTCCCTCATTATACTCCGCGTCTCCAGAGAAAAGTCTCTACATTTTTCTCCGAGTTTCGAAAAGCCGGACTAACTTTTCTGTATACGGCGGATGGTAATCAAGAACAAAGACTTTTCGTGTATATTGGGGGAGTGGATGCGAATTTTTCGATAGTATGAGGTTGGAGACAGTAACTCTTGCTATTCGGTGAGCACTTAAGGGGCATGCTTTTCTTTTCTTTTTTGTGCGTGATAAAAAATATAACTTTTGTTACTTCAGGGAACATGCAGTTAGGCCACAAAGTGAGGTTAAGTTAGATTGCACGAAGTTAGGTTAAGAAGGTAAAGTGAGTTCCGGTGAAGTTGGATTAAGTGGAAATGGGGTACACAAAGCAAGGGTATGCCACATTGAGGAAGATCAAAGTTACTTAGGTCTACTTACGGTTGTTAAAGTTGTGCAAGTTTAAGTTAAGCTTTTATATTTTGGGTGTTTCTTAAAGTTTACATTTATTATTACGAATAGTCCGATGTAATAAAATTGGCGGAAGCCTTTCAATTTTTTCGTGGTTTGTCACCACGAAGTTTTTTGAGTGTTCGTGGGAATACAAATTTGCGAAATAACCTTCCTTTTTAGTAGACTGAAAATTCACACGCCTATAAAACGATTCTATCTTCACATAAAGTGAGAGTTAGACACTAATGTCGAAACCGATTCTCTGTTTTCAAGAGGAAATTCTCACTCATGTCCTTAGAAAAAAAAGTATCCTCAACAGCCGCGTTACCTCCTTTAAAAAATTCCTCCTCAAGTTACAAGTAAAAATGATTAATTGAATTTTGGGGTTAGGTAGAGGAAAGTCATTTGATCGGAAGTTTTCTCCCCCAAGGAACATTTCCTAAACCCTAATAGCTAGTTCCGCATTGGATTTGAGCAGGGGATGCTCATCTGTGACCGGAACTCAGCTGGCAGGGTTTTTACATCGTCGATGGCCAAATCCAAAGGCGCTTCTAAAATATGCGAGACAGAGTGTAATCCCACCGAGTGCAGGCAGCTAACGCTGCGCGCGCCTAAACATCTTCCTGGCGCGCCTAGGCGTCATTATTATCGAAAACAGATCAAGAAAAGGGGCTCCAGATAGGCGTGGGCCATCTCGCGTCTCCCGTTCTTTAGTTGCGGTGCTCAGTGCACTGCTGGTTGCCTACGTTGGCTGGGGTATCGACTCGCAATATCACCCAACGCGCGGCGGTCACATCGGAAAAATTCGACTCGAAATGAAGTCATTGATATACCCACCCCCTGAATCTCATTGTGTATACAGAAGCATTGACCTGGACTCATTCCAAATGCTCTTTTTTTCTTGCAGGTGAGGTTTTGTCACGTGTATGGACTTCATTTGGTGAGCTAACATATAGCATCGATAAAGTAAGGGTGGACCCAGTGAAATTTACTTGATTTCGGCTGATTTACATCAGATGAATTTACACAGATTTAACTGATTCATGCCCAGGAATAGTTAAAATGTACCGGCTGTTCTAAAAGTCGACATTCAAACGGAAATGGAAGGGCGAAGTCGGTGCGCCATCAGCACAAGGAGTATCTTTATTCATTTAAAACACCCTGTATTATTAGAATCTGTTCTCTTTTTTACTAATATTATCTAAGCATTATTTTGGAAATGATAAAATCCTTGATTTAAACAAAGTAAAGAAGTCTCATTTCTACAAATTATAAAAAGTATAATGATATTTTTGTCATTGAGTGCACATTAACAGTTTATTTGGAAGCGTCCACACGAGTTAAATCATCAATTGATTAGGTTACATTAGATAAGGTCTAGAAAAGTAAGCGTACGTGAGGTTATGCTCAGTTAAATCACACACAGTAAATACTAACCTCCGTTGCAGGTATGGAGGTAAAACAGGGGAAGGGCGTAGTTTGGTTATTTTTAAAAATACCCTTATGAAGAAAATATCAATGGAGAACTATCGAGGAGACCTTTTCATTGAAATGGTTGTTGATAGGTACATACCCAAAACAGGTATGAGACTACCTGAAACAGGGGCTAGTTACTTCCATGTCACATGGAAGGTATTTTTACTGTGTATAAGTTAAATTCTAAACAAAATCTGACGGAAATTCTTGAACCTGTAAAACTGTTAGTTGTTTGTGAAAAGGTTAAGTTTGGAGCTCATGAGACCAACCTGTTACGTCTATTAACGATGTTAAACACGAGCTCAGTAAGTCTGGGTCGTTTGTCGGACGACGGGACCTTTTGATCAATAAAACACGTCTGTTTGCTAAACCTATTTGATTACTGTGGTTTACGGGTCGGGCGGTCTCATAAGAGGCGAGGCGGCGTGCGGATAGCTCGACGCTCGCTCCCCATTCCGTAATACCTTCGAATTTAAACAGTAATGTTCCGGGATAAAACGCCGGACGGACAATGCTTTCAACATAATTGAGAACGAGGCCAAACAGTTCCTATGCTGAGCCAGGCTCTCACAGACTTTGTACTTTGCAAAGCGAGCCTTGTTTCCTTCAAGCTCCAAGCTTGTGGTCCAGTAGAAACAGCAAGGTGGGAATTTTACGAGTCCTGTGTCTCGTATTGGTTTTCAAAGCTTTGTTCTTTGTAGTTGTGGTTGATAAAACTCGTGAAAAGTTTGGTAACACAAACGAGGTTTCGTCAAAGTTAAGTAGGATTATTAAACTGACTCATAGCCTTTTCAGGCTTTTCAATCAATATCGACTTTCGTCCAAGGTAAATTATTAAATTTTTTCATTATTTTTTAATTAATTTTTTTAATTATTATTTTTTTAGAGTATTTTTAATCCACTTCCGCCGAGCGATGCCATTCGGAAACAGAAAAAATATTTTAGAGGATCTTTTCGGTTCAGTATCGATCGTCTTAATTAAAAAATATCGCTCCTCTGGAAACCTAAAATTCAATAATTTAAGCCTTTTTCAAAGCTTAAAATTTCGTATTTTCATGGAACAAAAAACGCTCCAGTTTCTCTTAAGCTTAATTTTACTCCAAATACTTTGGGCTTATGGGTTTATTTACGTGATGATCAGACAGAGGCGAATGATCTTGTTGGTGAATTCGCCTAGAGGTTTAATTTAGATCGCCTTGCGAAAGCATCGATACACATGTTTACCCAACCGAGAGTTCTACCTTGGGGACAGCGACCCGACCGATACATGGCTATATGTCTTCGGAAACCTAAGCAGGAGTCGACACACTACGTCAAAACTTTGCCAATGGATATCGTACAGTACTTTCTTGCCGGCTCGTAAGGGAAAGGAGGGGGGACGAAAAGCGGCTAGGCTTTTATTACTTACAGTTTGGGAGGAAAAAAAATGAATCCTATGCCAGAAAAGACCCTTACAAAAAGTTATAAACTCCCTGCGCGTTATTCACTTAACTCCGCTTGTTCCAAAACTTGAAGAGAAATCACACTTCACACACGACAGGGGGGAACTTCCGTCTTGCGTCGTGGCAGTGTTGCTAAAAAGGAGGCCTGCTTTCGCCAATTTTTTGCGTTGACATTGCTTTGTCATTCGAATTATCGAAGAAGTCAGAATATTTTGTTATTTATTTCTTCTGCCTCAGACAACTACTGAGCCGAATCAAGATTTCCGACACCCAGTGCTTCGCTATCAATTTTGCCTGACGAGAAAGCTACCGACCTAGCCTTACCTGACCTTACGTCAGGTAAACTGAATCCTTCCTTAACCTTGCCCAGCCTAATCTTATTTAATATTGTCTAACTTATCTCGTATATGGGTAATTTAACCCATAACAGCCCAAAGTATTTGGAGTAAAATTTAGCTTAAGGGAAATTCGAAGGATTTTTACCCATTAAATAACACAATGTTAAGCTTTGGAAAATGCCTAAATTATTAAATTTAAGGTTTCCAGAGGTGTGATATTTTTTTTAAATTGTGACAATCCTTACCTAATAAAATCCTCTAAACTATTATTATTTTATTTTTATTTTGTTTCCGAACGGCATCGCTGGGCGGTAGTGTATTAACCTAACTTTGCCAAAATTAACCGGAACTTCAAACTCCTTAAACCTAACCTTTCTGAACTGAACTCGATCTAGTTTTACTTCCTCTCAGTGGAACTGTACCATCCTTTGTATCTCTTTGCATGAATTCTTAAGTCCAAGTTTAGTTGTGATTAATAGCAATCGTATGCAGACGAGTATGAAATGACCAGACATGGGTATCTTCTATTTTCAGCACGATTCTTTTGAAAGCGTCGCTCAGTATTTTTTTGGCCGTGATCACCTCTTTTGTATCGTATTCATAAAGCATGACAATCTGAAATCGGAACACGCGCCCAAATTAGGACGTTCTCGCCTTGCGCCGCCCGGTAGAGAACGTGACGTTGTCTCCTTCTTTGGCAGTCGCAAATGACCGACTGTCGTCTCGCCTCCAGTCGTTGCAATTCGCTCCGTAAAAAGAAAAAACAACTCCCCACGTTCACGTGGAACTCTCTACCTGAGCTTAGGTCTTATTCAATTGCCAATTTAGTCATACAGATTGTTGACTCTCAAGATAAATATCCTGACGCACAATTTCCTTCACAACTGAAAAAAAATTAAAAGATTATTCTTAGGTGTCTGTTTAAGGCATCCTGTACAATTAAGGGCATAAATAGTTGACAAGTGATTTTTTTTCAATTTTGTGTTGGTACTACTAATGTAGTTAGATAGAGAAAAGCTGACGCATTTCATTCGATTTCAATTGTGTTGCCAACCTAAATTCAAATATGAATGAAAAAAAGTTTGTCAGCCGTTTATGCTCTGTACCTGTGTTGAGGAAAGATTAAACGGGTGTACCAACTTACCCCGCACTATGTTGATAGTCGTTTTGAACATGTTTCTACTAGATATTTTGGTCATGTCATTTCTCTAGAAAAAATACTTTTCTTCGCGCATGTATCAAAGCTGTTCCGTGTTATTAAATGAGCGAGCTTTCAGTAGTTTTGTTAGATCTAAACTGAAGTACGTATTCCGCCTTGTTCTAAAAATGTAAGGGGATGTCCTGTAAGGATTCATTTATCAGTAAGGTCTGATGAAAAGCTCCTGAACTTGGTGCAGATAAAGCAGTACGTCTTCAGCAAAACCGTAAACACGTGTTTGTCTTATCAGTGACAGTTGACAATCTCCCCTCCAATTTATTTTTTTTTCTGTCTCTTTCACGTATGATATCATCTCTCTCTGCACCAAAGCCCCCCATTGTAAAGTGCTGCCTCTGACTTCCCCTTCTTTCTCTTGACAAAATTTACTCCGTTTTGTTTTCAAGTGAGTGGAAAAAGTTTTTGTCTAAGGAGGGGTAAACCCTGTGAGGTCCATCCCTTTGGGACGTCTTCCCTCCGTCGAGGAAATCCCCTCCTGCGTAGTATTCCGCTAGCCGCTAATATCCTGTTTACCTCTGCGTGAATCGAGACCAAATTTCTTTAACTTCGGTTTAGGCAAAGTTTGCCTCGCAAGTTTCCACAAATAAATGTCCTATATCTGAATACCGCTGATATGGCAACTGACTCAGCGAAAGAAACTTGGTAACAAAGAAGATATGCTGGCGTGACGTTGGCAACTCTATCAGTTTGTGCTCTTGGAGAAAACAATAAAAATCTATTCCTTAAGTAACACGCGAGTCAATTGAATGCTAGAATCTTCATCCTCGACTCATTTAGATTGAGACCGCTGTAATTAGCTGGATACATCCTGGGGTTCTGCGGGGCGAAGGTGGAGGTATGAGAACGTTAGCACCTGTTCTCAGAAGCCAGGGTTTGCTTGGAACGCTTCACTGTGTCCTTGCCAACCGTCTGTTTAAGCCCCGCTCTGAACCCTACGTATCTAAGATTTAAGTCTACAAAAGATTAACTAAACCCACTGGACTTAACCTTAGCAAACATACCATATCTGACTTCCTTAGTAGAATATAGAAGTTTGTGAGAAGATACTCTGGAGAAATTAGAGGTTTTATGTCGACTTTTGTTGTAGTAATGCCTCAAGAATCATGTCAGCGAAAAGAGTTGTTGTGGTCAAAGGAGCAGCTCCACCACTGGTCTGGTCACAAATAGGTTCATATAGCCGAAATCTCGGCAAGTCGCGTCGAGGAAACTGCCAGTGACATACTACGAAACTAATAGATAAGGGTTGCCTTATTGTAGACGGTCTATCTTTGTGCCGCGCACAGGCAGACTCGCATGACAAGGAAAAAAAATGAGCTCAGTACTCAGCTTGTTACGTCAAAATGACGATGATTTCCAAGAATTTATTTAACGCTACAATATTGAGTATCTTTATTTTCTCGTCATGTACGAACTTGCTTCGAACTCCCTTCTCTAACAAATCAGAAGCCCTCAAGAAACAAGCAATTTCATTTAACCTTACCTGCCCTTACCTTATTTAACTCGATCCGGTCTATAGTTTCCCCTTAGTGAGTTGGGTTATCGTACCCAACTCAACCGAAACTATGTGTAAGCTCAATCTGTAAGCTGGGTGGGAAGCCCAGAACACATTAGGAAGTATGTTCGTGAAAAACGAATGGCAATGTATACCCATCTCGAGTGGCAGTGTCCTGAAGTAAAAAGGAAGGGCAAGATATACCGGAGAACAGCTCCGGACATGTCGACCGAGTGATCAGTTGCGTACGACAGAGTCACAACTTAGAAGTGAGAAAAATAGCCTCGAAGAGAACTCTAATGCAAACCGGAATAAGAGAGCCCGTCTTTTCGTCGAATCTCACAATATTAAACGAAAAGGGGTGAAAAGAAAAACATTCCTTGAACGGTGCACGTTAAAAGGAACCAGCTTAGAGGTATCTAAATCAGGCATGGTCGTATCGAACCCTCTGAGCTTTTAGTTCAAAACAGACAGTCCACTTGTAGTTACTGATATTTCACGACTTTCTCCTAGATAAATATTTTAAAGAATTATATTATTTTAAAAGAAAAACATGACCTGTTTACGAAAATTTTTCATTGTTCGCCAATGAAAATTAAGTGAAAAGAAAAGGAAGGGGGGGATCACAATTATTCATGAGTCCACTTCATCCAGTAAGTTAAAATGTTCGGAGGTCTTTTTTCCAGTTTTAATTTTTGTTTTTAATCAATCTTCTAATCCTTTGATGCCTTTTGTTTTGCGATGGCAGACTTTGCGACAGTGGAGGTGCCCTGTGCCCCTCTCCGACGTAACTTCTCGCTACTTGGGATGAAAAGATTCAACGCATGAGGTACATTATGCAACATTTGAAATTTACAGCAGTGGCTAGTTTCAAACGCTGTTGCCTCGTGCTACAAACCGCAGCAGTTTGACTTGAAATCCACCTATCAAAGTTTTCCGGACCCCGCTAAACTTCACCGCAATCCCCCATCATGCAGGGAAATCACGGATGTTTCATTGCACAAGCTACATACTGCTCCGGTACTTGAGGTGACATTGGGTTCCCTCGGTGCTAAACGGTCTCTAGCAATTGCTCCTGCAACCATAGACCACGTAGGAAGTTCGTTCCGACTTCCAGTCCACGACACAATATTCCAGTGGAAAGCTTGTCGATTATGCAAAGTCAGAGTCGTTTCAGTAGCGTGGCCTCACTGGGGTCAGGTTTTATAGCACGTTGTTCCCGGGGCGCACACGTTCCACTCGGCAATGTCTTCCTCTGTAAAAGGAACGTAGACAAATTGGAAGAGCTTCTTAAATCCTTTTAGACAAAGTTTATTTTTTCCTCGGATGAAGTATCTCCATTTTTCAGTACATAGTCCATACAACTTAAATGATTAATCTCGATTGTCACGGCATGAGATTTTTTGAAGTCGTGCAGCTATTTCTCGGTTGAAAATCTATGTTTATATCCCATTAATATACTTGATATGTATATCGATTTGGGTAAGAGAGCTCATGCTTTGACGCAGTTTTTAGGATCTGGCAGCTTTTTTGATTCAGAACTCTCAAAACTAAAGCTTGTCGTTGGAGGCAACGTCAACTTCGCTTCGTTGGTACCAGATGATGTGGACAGTCGCTTGCTGGGACACCACTTCATGTGGACAGTTGCTTTACGTGAACAACTTCCCTGGTCCCGAAGTGAAGAGACGTCTCATGAATACTCTAGATGTGGACGAAATCGGCCCCGCTCGTGTTCACCTCCAGCAAAGTCGATTGTAGGGAAAATCGACTTCTTTAAATGCTGTTTTGTCCTATTTCCAAATATGATACTCCGTTCCTGCGATTCAAAGCCGAACCCCCGGGGAGTGTTTTCGAATTTAAGAACGTACCTTTGCATGGCAACACAGCAGATGTGTACGTGGAGGGCAGACGGCCGTAACATACGAAGTGCGCA
>Ga0058701_10001709_pt1 | contig 15945 bp, 6 predicted proteins | sample AgamicOrMae_FD_97039 | JGI IMG/M metagenome (GOLD analysis project Ga0058701, IMG submission 97039) | Agave microbial communities from Guanajuato, Mexico - Or.Ma.e | ecosystem: Host-associated > Plants > Phyllosphere > Phylloplane/Leaf | place: Guanajuato, Mexico | collected 2012-06-04
GAAAATCGAACGTTATAGGGAGGAAAACGTTATATAGAGGAACGTTATAGAGAGGTAAGAAATACATTGGTCTTATGGCACTTTGCCGGGACCAAACATTTTGAACGCTATAGGGAGGAAAATGTTATAGGGAGGAACGTTATAGAGAGGTTTCACTGTAGGCCTAAAGTTTTAAAAAAATATAAATAGCTTTTTGAGGTAATATCTCAATCAATCTTTAGACTAAGCTTTGCCTGAGAGTTATGGTAAATCGTTTTTCGGCATTATCTTTTGTCGTATCTGTCAAAACTCTGAAGTAAGAGATGTCAGTCTCCGCGCCCCAGGTAACGTTTCTCCCGAGAATTCGGTTGTGACGTCATCAATGGAGAAATAAATCCTACAGAGAAGCTTAATTTAGATTAGACGGGATGCCTTGTGCTTCGCTCCGCTGTCGCTCTACCTGGCTGGTTAATGTAGCCTCTGCAAAGCAGAATTGTTGTGATGACAAAGTCCACTTGTTACGACGACAACTGTAACTGTTGTGGTGACAAATTTCACTTGTTACGGCAACTGTCATTGTTGTGACAATGCACACTGTTTTTGCAACAATTGAAATTGTCTCCTCAACAATTCCGGTTTGACGGTGATTGTGTGATGGAAGGTTTACTGAGACACCATGCAGAAAACGCAACCTCTAAAACTGAGAACATTCATTACACGTATGCTGAGAACGTATATTGTTAGCGTGAGAGCGTACCCAGGTCTGTTAGGAATAAACCTATCATTCAATGTTTCAAATTAACAATCGCGGACAGAGTGTAATGAGTGGCCTACGAGATATGGAAGTATCTGAATGAAGGACTAACTTATCTAATTATAACATCGGCAGGCACAGAAGCAGTGACGTAATGTTGTTACAATCGAGTCGTCTTTGTCTCAAATATTGAGCTCAAGCCTGCCATATTTCGACGTCTAATTACGAGACTGTCGTCCGATTATGGCGCCATGGTAGACTGAAGTGGATACGCTCGTGGAAGTTGCGAATGGTTTGAATAACATCGCAGGTGGAAATATTGAAATTTCGATATCTCTAATATCTTAGATCTTATGTTATCCTTACAATACTATGTAACGTCCGCTTTGAAGCTACATCTTTTTTCTCTTTTTACAAGGTTATCATTTTCTTCCTTTTTTTTTCGTGCTCATACTCTTGAGGCTATTTGTAAATGCTACATAATCATACGACTGTATGTAAACTTATAAAGGTCTTACCCCAATGTAGTTTGTAATTGCTAAAATTTATTCAATAGCCAGTATACAAAAAAAAAAGAAGGAAAAAAACATGGGGAAACATACTTCGTTTTTAGTATACTCGTAATGAGGCGTAGAACTAACAGTATATTCGACGAAAGAAAGGTTGTAAAATGAAACACTCCCTTGTGAAATAGACTTAAAATGACTAGGTCCTAAAACGATGTGAAGATTGTCCCTAAATGGCTTCATAGCTTTGAATGGAACGGTAACGGTTGAGAAAGGTGGTTCTTTCAGGAAGATAATAACGCCCTTAAAGAGTCAGCTCTAGAATGAGAAGGGTCTCAATTTTGATTTTTCTTTAAAGATCTGACCCATCCGGCTCTGTTAATGGCGACCCTTAAATGAGACGGACACTAAAAGAGACAGCTCTGCGTTCAAAGTGTTTCTAAATGGCTTGAGAGATGTCTTTGATTGTCTACGACTCTCTGTAAGGTGATTCGTTAAGGCCAATTTGAGTCTTGAAAAAAGGAGTTTCAAAACTATTGTTCGCAAAACCTATTTTGAAATGGACGAGTTGATCTTTAAAATACTCTCGGGAAAGTTAGCTTTGCTACTTATAGGAACATTCCCAAAAGCACTATTTTTTTCTTTCTTTTTTTAAGGCGTTTATTTTAAATGGTTTAGCACTTTTCAAAAATTCAAAATCGATTCCACAGATTTTTAGCTCAAAATCGAAACAATTATCGAAGGTAGCCTTTTTTTTATTGGCCTCGGTCCCTAACGAAATGGTGTATCACTGTGGCGTTCCGTGAACGGGGAGATTCCTAAATAGGCTGGTTCATGAAATGGCATTTTAATGGAACAATTTGTTAATGGGGCCATCGGTGAATGAGGCGATACTTAAATAGGACGCCCCTACAATGGCCACATCATGCTGACATTGCTGACGCTGACACCCTCTGAAAAATGGCAACCGCTTAATGACATAGTGTTGTGTTTTGCCTGTGTCAGATTTCGAAGACCTTAACCTATAAACTAGTGAACTAATTTCGGCTTTTGTCGAGCCTTAGACCTGTTACTTAACCCACTACCGCCCAGCGATGCCGTTCGGAAACAGAACAAATTATTTTAAAGGATCTTTTCAGTTCAATATTGTCACAATTTAAAAAAATATCATCTCTCTTTAAACCCAAAATTGAATAATACAGGCATTTTTCAAAGCTTAAAATTGCGTAATTTAATGGGAAAAATCCTTCGAATTTCTCTTGAGCTAAATTTCACTCCAAATACTTTGGGCTGTTATGGGTTAAATCTTTCGTTGGATGATATAACCGCATGAAATATTCGTACTCGAAGCTAATGAGTTCCCTCCTCAGCCCCTATCCCCTTCTCGCATATTTCTTTCTTCTTGAGGGCTGCTTTTTTTTACCTCTTAACTTTCGTTTTTCGACACCAAGCCCAGCTGATCAAAGTACAGTGGACCACAAAAGTCATGACCCTTGCTTCCATAAGAAATACCTGGAAGCAGGGGTCATGACTTTTGTGGCCCACTGTACGTCGTATCCTATCGTAAACACGTCTGTTGACGCTTACATTTCGATGCTGCCTCCCTCCCCCACAAAGACGCAATTGGGCCTCATGAACAGAGCCGAGTGGAGCGACAGACGAGCGACGAACCAGGTACCTGATGAAACCAATATTTACCTTTTCAAACGTACCTAGAGGCCAATATACTAGAGAGGAGCCATTTTGTTTCTTATTGGACTATCAAATGCATTGCACCTTACGGAGAAGGTTCAGAAACAAGATGGCGGCGCCCATGGTTTTGCACCCTCAATGCATCCAGGCCTCCCTATATCCAGGCCCCCATAACAGCCCAAAGCATTTGGAGTGAAAATCAGCTTGAAGAAAAATTAGAAATATTTTCGCACTAAAATACGCAATTCTAAGCTTTGGAAAATGCCTAATTTATTCAGATTTCTAGAGGGGTGATATTTTTTAAAGTCTGACAATCCTGAACTGGAAAGATCCTCTAAAATAGATTTTTTTGTTTCCGAACGGCATCGCTGGGCGGTAGTGGGTTAAGTTAACCTAGCCTCGCCGGTTGAATCGTTAATATTGACATTTTAAGGAACGATTAAACGAATCTTTGACGCAAAAATCTTAACATGCAACCGCTAAAACAGAGGTTTATAGTCAAAGCTTCCGTATCGAAATTTTCATCAACTAGTCCTTTGGTTTTTATCTGTTTGCCTTACATTTAAGGCACAATTCATTATTCAAAAGAACCAGAAATCAATAGGGGGGGAGGCTAAACCATACTAACAGTAACTTGTGAGACAGCAAGCCTACGTCGTTTACGAATTTATTCAGTCGGCTGTCGTTATCCGTGAAAACTCATGCTAACTCCCAATAGCGTCACTCTAAATGCTTTTTGTGTGTTCAGCCTCAACACTCTGTTCAGCGTTCCTTGGCTCGTTTCTTTCTTTTTTTTCGTAAATGGCGTTTACTTTTCGAACTCGTCCGCTGAGTTGGGCAACTGATAGCTTAAACTTTGTGATTATGTACGTGAATGCCATGATAATAGCCGCGCGACATCGGGTTAAAGTCCATCGCAGCGCCCCCTAGTTGAGTTGCCCGACACCATCTTATGGTTAAACCATAGATCAAGACAAGTTGGGACCGAAAGTTCCGAGCACGTTCCACAAGGCGATGGCGCGCTTAAATAAGCCAATCGCCACTCTCGTTGGTTTACGCCATCCACGCGACAGATTCGTTTGTTGTAGCTAAACCAGCGTGACATTATTTCCGTGGGATCAGCTTTTCTGACTGATGATACCTCCCTCAACATTGAGTTATCTTTGTTCTGTTTCCGCGTCTTCGTAGAATACGCACACTGTAAATGTGAAATGGTCAAATTTTACTAAAGAATAGTAGCTAAAATTTTCACATTTCAATTACGTAGTCAGACTTAAAAAAAAATTAGTCAAAAACGACTATTCTTTAGTTACTTTTAACTATTCAATGAGTCATTTGCCGCTTACTATTAAAAATAGTGAAATTTGATTAAAGTTTTTAGCTAAAATTTTCATGTTTCAATCGGTCAATTTTGATTTTTTTGGTCAAAAATGACTATTTAAATAGTGAAAAAAGAACTCGCTGAATAGTAAGAGTAGAAAAAAATGATTTATTTTAGACTCAGAGACCAAACTAATATTGGTACTAGAAAATATTAATACTAAAAATAGTAGAATTGTTTTAACCGGTAAATCTAAGTCAATTTTGACAATTTTACACTGAATTTTAAAATGACTAAGTTAAATAGTCGAACAAAAATGACTAAATCAATTAGTCAAAAAAATGACTATCTCAAATTTAGAGTGGAGATACGGTAAAGGTACTTTGCCAGGATGTAATATTGAATAGGTCCTAATGGCTTATATTTCCCCACATCTCTGGTTCATTTATCCTTAAGAAGTAAAATGCGATTTCGCTCCCTCGCCGAGAATGAGGGAGGGAGTCTAACGAAGCTATTGCTAAGTTTCCGCTGGAAAACACTGGAAGGGGAAAGAAAGGTTGAGTATGTGAGGCGGGCCGTGACCGGGTCGGACCGTGACCGGATCGGGTCGGGCCAGCCGGGAAACGTAGTATTTACCAGAAGCATCTCAGATAGGCACGCTCCGATAAAGTCAAACCCTCCAATCTGAGAGCAAAGAAATAAAACATTTAACCTTGGTACCATCCGCTTAGAGTCCGTTCCCGCTCCCAACTTGGTTCAGCCATCAACAAAACATTCACACCCTCGACGCTCTCGTGCCGCTCCATTTTTTCCGTTCCTTTGCTTCGTCTCCCTTCAAATTTCCGCTTCCGCCTTGTATGAAAATTTAACGCTTCCTCCACATAAATTTTCCGATGGAGGATTTGGAGGCGAGAGCTGCATGAAGATGAGAATGCCTACGACTTGTATTGGCCTGTCAATGTGAATAAGGTTCGGTTTCCCATCGCTTTTGTTTTGTAACTGATTGTGAGCCGAGTGGATCAACAGAGCACCCCCTACAGTATCCACGTAACCTAACCTAACGTTACCTAACTTAACCTAACTTGACCTAACTTAACCCAACTTAACCTAACCTAACTTAACCTAACCTAACTTAACCTAACTTAACCTAACTTAACCTAACCTAACTTAACCTAACCTAACCTAACTTAACCTAACTTAACCTAACCTTACTTAACCTAACCTAACCTAACTTAACCTAACCTAACTTAACCTAACCTAACTTAACCTAACTTAGCTTAACCTAACTTAACGGCCGCCAAGGCTAGTGCTGCGACAGTTACCTCTGCCGGAAAGTGAGTGGCGCCAAGTAAGAAGTATCGAAGCGACGCACAAGACATGTTACCTAACCCAATCAATTTAATCCTTTACCGCCCAGCGATGCCGTTCGGGAACAGAAAAAAATATTTTAGAGGGTCTTTTTAGTTAAGTGTTGTCACAATTAAAAAAAATATCACCCCTCTGGAAACCTGAAATTTAATTATTTAGGCATTTTCCAAAGCTTAAAATTGCGTATTTTGAAGGAAAAAATCCTTTCAATTTCTCTCAAGCTAAATTTCACTCAAAATACTTTTGTCTGTCATGGGTTAATATAACCGACGCGGTTGTATGACGTCAATGCTTATCTTTGTAATGACAAGTCGAAAGGCACAATACGAAAGGTAGTAAGTGCTTTGGCCTTCCTCAAAAACTCGATGTGTATTTTTGATTATTGTCAGTTCTATCCGCACGCCTATGTTAATACAAGGGAGACTTGAACGCACGGAAACAAACCTTATACATAATGGGGCAGCGTGTGAATAATCGCCTCGTTTTATTCTCTGTGCCGAAATCGCTTTGCGGGCGCTCGACTTTGCAGGAGATGCTATTTATCGAAACACACACAGCGTAATGAGCAAAAATGTATCACTCTCGAAGTAGATAGCGATTATAGATAGCGGTTTATTGGTTATCAATGCCATAGTTCGCCTTGCCGGCTTATCTAGCGTAACTTACAAGCACGCGCTATATATATAATGATGTTTGTAGTCGATCCTCTCACGGTGACGAATAACCTACCAAGGGCAAACGCTTGTCAAGATTTAGCGAAGCCACACATTGGAAGAAAATTCTTCCTCAGTTGAGTAAATTTTGAAAAGAAATCTGTGATTCGGAAGGAAGCTTCACTCTGTTGCAGCACTATCTTGATAATTGGTCACATCGTAAACAAAAGCATTTGTTATTCTTTTCCTGTTCTTCACGTTTAAATGTCTTATTTGGAGTTTTCCCCTCTTCCACCGCTGCCCCAGCTAATTTAATAAACGTGGTGCACGTAACGTCTCCTGAAAAAGGTGACGGATAGAGCCCCTGCTGATGGTGGGGTAGGCAACACGCACACTGCCAGTGCGCTGCGGTTGTCTATCCATCGGTACACGGGCGCCTCCATAAACTACACTATAGCACATTATCGGTACGTAGCGAGATGACTGACTTGCGTTAATCCTGACAGAGATAACCTTGATTCCGAATCAACTAGAAGCCCCGAGTTATCATCCGATTAGTTCAGGTATCTGATCTTCCTCTAATGTTAGTTCCAGGACTTTAATTAGTGTCCCTAAAAAAACAAAACATTTTTTTCCCTGGGAAAAAAACGAGGAAAAAACTTTTTTTTTATTATTGCTTTTTTTGGGACGTATGCTACTTGAGGAAGTTAGTTTCTGAAGTCCTTTTTTGTTTTTTTCGTGGTTTTCTAGATTTCAACCTTCTACGCAATGTGTTTAACTGTTTTGCAAACATATAAAGCAACAATAGGCGTACATTTTTTGACAGTAAAACTTGGAACTTCGACTTTTGGCCGCTTTGCCTGAAACATTTTAAAATCTACTGATGTTGCTCAAAAGCGACCAAATTAACAACGATGTTCTTCTGTGATTGCATGAAAACTTCTTGTAAGAGCATATTTCAACAGACGTCATTGAAAAATACCATTAACTAAACTATTAATATTGGATGGAACTAACATTTTATATAATCCATTCGAATTCATACTTTGCACTATGAGTTGAATTTATCAGTTCGGTTAGCTGTCTACTATTGTGATTTTTGATGTTTTACTATAAAAACAAAAGTAGTTCAAGACAAAATTGTTCAATATTGTTTGAATATCGTAGAACTAGAAATTAGTACGTCAATAATTTCATTTGAAGTCAGCCTTTCGTCATTCATGAGGCGTATTATTCGTGTTGCGTACAGTTCTGTTTATCCAAAGAGAATTTCCAGTTGTAGCAAACGCAAAAATTAAACATCAACATCGTAAACAACAAATATGTTTTTTTTAATTTTTCTGTTTTTCCCATGACTGTGGAAAAAGGCGGATTTTTTTTTAATCCGAGCCCTCAGTTACTTAAATGCACTTTCTTTGTATCAATTTTCTGTATAGCACTAGAAACCTTACGGTAAAAACACCGCGCTAATTCGACTGTACTTAAATTACTCGTAAATTGAAAGATTATCTCGAATAAAACTGTAGGTTTGTCTCTGACATAAAGGAAGCCATTTACATCTTAATATGTCTCACTTCACCATGACGAACTCGATAGATGGGCTTTGGAATCAAGGTCTTTTGGGATTAAGATCTTTTGAATCGCTTCAAAAATCGATTTGGTTATTTTTGGGGAAATTTTTTTGAGAACAGGTGGTCGGGTTTTGCCCCTATTGGTCGCTCGCAAATGAATAGTGCAAATTAATAAACTACGTGACGGACTTACTTTCAGTAGAATTCAATAATCTACTCTTGCCCACTCTTTCATTTTATTACGAGGATTAGCGACATGTAACTGCGTAGGTTCCGTTAGGTAATTCCGTCACTTTTTAGTAACGCTCCGCTTGGCTGCCAACACGCAAAAAAAAAAAAAACTTTGTCAAAGTAACAAATATCTGTTGACAATTACGCTATCTGTGACACTGACAATTACGCTTTGCTCCTGTACAGACTACAACCGTATCTGTTGAAATAACAATTTTTTTTCGTCTTCATTATTTTCTTATCACCATCACAATTTTTTAGTAACTGTAACCAAAAAATTATTTTGATAAAGTCCTTTTTTTGCGTGAACAATTCCTTGACCAATCCTGACATTGCTTATTTCCTCTCCCAGCCTGATTCCTAGAACTACCTGTATGCGGCTTGGTTGGCAACGAAAGGTGAACTAAAAAAGTCGAAGTAACCTTTCAAGACCGTGTACTAGCTTTGAGAGAAATCAATTAACTCTTTCCATGGGTAATTGATGCTTAATGTCATCATACCATTCGTGGAAACAAGGGCTTCAACAGATCAATACCCCCTTAACGGGACCTTAAAATTATTAAAGCTGCTGATATCCCTGAGCCGTTTTCGTAGATCAAGATAACAAATATCTGATAAGAGATGTAGAGATATATTATTAACACATCTAATTGTGTTTTACCTTTCCTACATAAAACGAATCACAATTTGTTATTCACGCGTTCTTACAATGATTGCTTCAAAACATGTTAAAAAGAAATATTAAAGTAAACAAACATAAGAGCCGAGAACCGATTGCACAAAATTGAATAGGTATGTTCTTGCAATTGTTTTGATTAATATTATGCTTGTTTGACTTCATTTTGAATTTATTTTAATTTGATTAAAAGCACATTAAAGTGCCATCAAATAATTCTGGTAGACGCTATTCGATTTATTAAGAATGATTACCGAAAGATCCGTTATTTTTCTTTTACGGCGATTATTTTTGGTGGGGGGCATTCGATAGCGCCAAAAACCACAAGCGCCAACGCCGCAAGCGCCAGTCCGTAACCGCCAAACGAGAAAAGTCGCAAACGCCAAAGTTCGTATAGGTTGGGTCAAGTTAGGTTAGGCTAGGTAAGGTTAGTATTGCGGTTAAGACCTTTGGCGTTTGCGACTTTTCTCGTTTGGCGGTTACGGATTGGCGCTTGCGGCGTTGGCACTTGTGATTTTTGGCGCTTGTGGTTTTTGGCGCTTATGACAGCTACCCTTTTTTGGTTTCTTTTATGGCGATGAGTGAAGATGTCTTATCTGTAAAATATGAATATCCTTGAGACACCACATCTTTGTACAGTAAATATGTGGGAGAATAGAAGGCGAAAAAGAGGCGAGACAGGTGAAGGTCAGGCCTACGATGATGCAGTGATGAAGGAGTATCGAACGTGACCCGTAAAGGAGCGAAAATCAACGCCAAAAGTCAGAGAGAATACCGAAGTAAAAAATACAATCATCAGAGAGGTCGTTTGACTAGGCGAGTGGCCCATTCTCGCTCGGAAGCTCCACACGTGACAAAACAAACTCCATGCAATCTAAAACGAATCCGACAGAATAAAGATTTCGCAGCTACGTGTGCTAAGTAAGCTAACCTCAGTTTCTTTGCAAGGTGTTCGGTATGGTAAAACAAGTTTTTTTTTCCTTTTTTTAAAGAAGAAAGATCATTTTTTTTTTAAGGAAAAAAAGCTCAGTTTTTTTGTTTTTTTTTTTTTAAGAAAAAGGCTCGTTTTATATATTTTTTAAGGAAAAAGCTCAAGTTTTTTTTTTGTATTTTTTTGTATTTTTTTTTAGCGAAGAACAAAATTTATTGTTTCGGGAAACGAAAATAGCAACAGGATAGGTAGTTCCGGTCACAAGAAATGATTGCTATAGGAAGAATACACGTCGCTTCAGGAACAAGCATTATTCTAAGGGGGCCGAGAAATGTTGCTGTGAGAGCAAAATTCCTTGCTGTGGAAACAATTCGACAATAAGCTACATCGCAAATTTAGAATGTTTGTACTTTGTTTTAAATGTTGTAAATTGTTTGTATACGTTGTATTGGGTACCTTTCGTCAAGTCTCAAGGAGCGAGATAAGGGACTATCCAACCAAGCTAACTTTACCCAGGGGTGCGTTCGAAAACACCACCCGAAAGGTATTCTGTCTTTCTCTCTTATGAGAGCTCCATGGGTAAGACAGCGATAGAACATCCTCGGGTGCCATTGTCAAACGCGTCGCAGAGTCACCACGCCTTATTGAGGTTAGTTGAGGTGCGATCTCATCGCTTTGCGACCACACGACTGTTCGACTTAAAGCCTGATACCACTTCCATCTTTGCGACAGATTTATGCCGCTTACAAGAAAGAGGCATCAGACGTAGTGACTCGAGTGCGTTGCGCCTTGCGTTATGATAGGCACCTGAAGATGACAGGTGAAACGAAAAGAGGCAGAAAACGCAAACGTTCATGTTTACAGTGTAGCCCTGGAGTCAAACGTGTTCCTGCTTAGTTTTTTTTAACAGATTTCTAGGAACACCAGCGCAGCGCAGTTTAAACAGCCATTTCTTATAGAGCAGTTAGAGACCGATCGACAATCTAATCGAGATTCATGATTACTGATAATGAAATGTGCTTCAAGATTTTTAAATGCATGCTCTTCAACGTGGACAAGCCAAATGATAAATGTTGTTCATTTGGCTTTGTTAGTTTTGTATCACAATCGAAGTCTGATACCTAAAAACTGACAGGAAAAAACGGATTAGCAAAAGCTTGCACAGAGCGCATTTCTCTTTGTTTTAGAAGCAACAGTTGGCGCTTTTCAAAGGTCGGGTGGGAGCGTAGCTTTACTGCATCCAATTTGAAACGACCTCTGTTAGTTTGTCCCTATCATTTGTTAATGGTTAACTATGGGTTGGTTGCCTTAAATAAAGCTCTTAAAAAGAGAGCAGATTGCTAAAAGCACTAGATTAAACAGATTCGCGGAGTTGGGCTGGCTCATAACGAATTCATGCCGAAGAAGTTTCAGGGTCTTGAAGACACCTGCTGCCAAGAGGGGTTTTTCAAAAATCATTATCTGATGAGCAAGGCGGAGTCATGAAGAAACCGTCTTCGTCCTTCACGGTCTAAACAATGAACCAAAACGGCCTCATGTTTTTAGAAGGCTTATGTAGCGAATCAAAATAACGGGAAAGCCTGACCAACTGTCGTTCTGTCACAGATCTTCTCACAGTGAAAACGAACACCTGTTTGAAGTAGACCATACATGTTTTAGGTATGAAGGTAAAACAAAGGAGAATCGTGATTTGATCATTTTTGAAGATACCCCTGTAAATAACCATACTCATTGAAAGCTCTTGACAATACCTTATTTTTACTGTTTTTATTGAAAAAATCGCTCTCTTTCCCTGTCTTACCTCCATACCCAAACCATGTACGGAACTACCAACAATAGGAATTGGTTTTTGCTGAGTAGTAAACTAAACAATTGTGTATAAACAGATTGAAGGTTTAACTTATTTATCTACTGCACTCATAGACACACCTAGACAATCGAAAGATCGCTGACCAACAGCGTTGAATTGCACTGTAAAAATACACCCATCGACTTTTGAGGAGTTCACCTACAAGACCTGTCCTATAAGTTAAGTACTATCATGAGCAAAAGAAACGGCACCCTTTTTTTGGTGAAGCGAGATTTCGGTTGGCAGCTCTGAATGTTTTCGTGGAGGGGAGACCGTTACGCTCTCGTTATCTGTGCGTTTCGCGGTGTCTGACCAATCACGGCTTTCCAGCCTCCCTCTCCTCCAGAGCTGCCAACCGAAATTCTGCCTCGCTGAAAAAAGGGTGCCGTTTCTTTTGCTCGTGATAGTATCCTAAAAGATACCTATATGCTATTGTGGGGTTATGTACAAAGCCTGTACAGTACAGTGATGTCGAGAAGTGATGAGCCAAACAAAATCTAGTGACTTTTTTGGGAAACTAATGTGTGTGAAGCAGCGCGTGGGGTGGGTCGAAGAAGGCTCCGGGGGAAAGGCGGGCACATCCTCTTGCCTCCACACCCTCCCACTGCCCTCCTTAGGCAATGCTACCAACACACATTAGTTTACAAAAAAAAGTCATTAGATTTTGTTTGGCTCATCACTTATGGACATCACTGTACATGAGCCGAAAGGCCGCGCAAACGCAGTTTGTCCAACTTTAGGGAAGCCTGTCCCAAGTTTTTTTTGTTGTTTTTTTTTCTCCCAAGAAGCCTTATCCAGCCGTCATACGTTGTATCTTGCAATCGAAGCCCGTCTAAATGTCTACAAGAAAGATGGCAAATTTTCTTTTCGGTAAGGAAAGGGTCGATCAGGCCTTGATAAAGGGTGGGGTTGCTCTTTGTCTGTCCGAATTCAATGAAGACTAGCAGAAGCTCGGCCAGGTTGAGCTGCTATCGGCCTTGAAGTTGGAGAGCCTTGAAGGTGGAGGGCCGTGTTTCGGCAAGAGCTCTGAATAAGTTCTTTTTCGTACCTGTCTTTCGTTAAGATCCCTTGCTGCTCTCGCGACGTTGCCGGTAGGGGCCGCGATGAGCCTCTCGCAGTAGCAGCCTTCGAGAAGCAGCACACCGCAGGGACGTGTAGAAGTGTCGGTGTCGTAGTAAAAGAGAAGATTCTGTCAACAAACATTGGGCCCATGCGTCAGTCTCTCTTCGTTTTTAATCCTTTTTCAATTCTACAGGATATTATCCTGTATCCCAAAAATAATGTTTGAGATGCTGAAACATCCCCACTGTTTCAAAAAAAAAGAGGCGACTGTCTAATTAATTACGCGTTTTATGCCCAAAACAACTGGCCAAGGTGATTTATTTAATCCATAACAACCCAAAGTATTTTGAGTGAAATTTAGCTTAAGAGAAATCGGGAGTTTTTTTTCTATTAAAATACGCAATTTTAAGCTTTGGGAAATGCCTAAATTATTAAATTTCAGGTTTCCAGAGGGGCGATAATTTTTAAATTGTGACAATGCTGAACTGAAAAGATCCTCTAAAATATTTTTTTCTGTTTCCGAACGGCATCGCTGAGCGGTAATGGGTTAAAGGCTGTTTTTGCCTTCGTTGCTAAGCTGAGCGGATCGAGACCTAGAGCACCTAATAGAGATTTAAAGTAGAGAGCTATTTAGAGAACGAGGTGTGCATGTAAACAAACCAAGCATGAAACACCTTTTGATTTTTAAGCTAAAGCAGCTGCGAAATCGCGCAATGAAGGAGGCCTGAAAAATTGTGCAAGCTTTTCTTTAATTAGTTTTGGGTGACTCTTCCGTAAAAACTTCCAATTTCGAAAGAAATCTCGATCCGAGATGAGCAGCAGAGAGCTCCTCGAGTTTGTTGTCCTGGTGCTGCTCTGGTGCGCACCTCAAATCTTTAAATCAAGAATTCTTTCAAAATCGGAAGCTTTTTATGGAAGAAATACCCGCAAAGGATATCATATGAGACGCACGATTTTTGAAGTGTGCTTTTTGGCATAATTTAGCCAACTGCTTTGGTTCGCAAATCAAAAACTGATTTGTACTCGGTTTGTTTACATGCACACCATGCTCTCTTATTGGCTCTCTAATTTAGATCTCTATAGAGATCTAATGAATGAATAAAAAGTCTTGCCTCTAGAAACAGAAAATCGATCCATACTCAAGTTCGTTATTCTCGTAAAAAAAATTTTCAGCGAAAAATATTTAATATCAAGAATACCTTTTTCTGTGTCAAGAAGAAAATTCGCTTGGGAAACGAATCTTATTCCGAGGCGAAAATTGAGCGTTGCCGCGTTACAAATAAAGATTAAGGACGGCAGTTTTTGAGCTGTCAGCTGTCAAAATACGACCGTTTGAAGGGCAACCTTTCAAAACGACTTATTACACACCATCAGATCTTCAGCAGAGAAAGCAAGTCCCAATCAGTTCCTTTTTCACTTTTTTGATGTGCACCTTTTCCGCATAGGATTGTTTAGAAAACCGGGTTTTATACAACACCTGTAATATTCTTTGGAAATGTCTTGTGGAGCTTACTTTGCGGCAAGGAAACTAAAACGTGCTTTATTTGAGTGTATCTTTAACACATGGAATACACGCTTAACAAGCTCCAGTGACCCAGGTGCAACTGGGAATTTCAGTGCCGTGGCACTGATCATTCAGTGAAGTTTTAATGGTTTCCAGTAAATTTTCACTGGTTTCCAGTGAAATTCCACTGAATTTTCAAGTGGCACCTGGGTCACTGGATAACCAGTGACTTTCACTGGTTCTTGCTTAGAGTGTAGGATTAGAACCTTGTGTGTCCTGTTAGTAATAAGTCGTCGCTAGCTGCTTATTTGAGGGCCGATTTTTGATAGCGGAGTTTGTGTTGCCCTTACTTTGAGGAACAGTACTTTAAAAATCGATTTTAGTCAAGCCGTTTGATTCGGATGTTTTCTGATTTGTAAGAGTAACTTAATTTTAATGTTGGCCCCAGTTTCGTCATCAGCCGTCATTAATGGGATTTTTATGATCGATAAATAGATGCTTTTTGTCTCAATTCTCCCCTCTGTTAACACAAAATTGACCAAAAAACTATTATAAATCGGGTAGCGTAGAAATTCGTCGACCACCTAAAAGAGCTCCTACTTCTCATTGTGATTGCATCTCAATTATAAGGCATCTCAATCGACAATAATTATTATTTTCTTCCGTGTCCAGGTTCAAATAGTTTCAAAATGGATGGAATCGGGTGGACTTTCACTAAAGCGAGCAAACTTCTTTGAGGTTAATGCTCTGTGAAGCCAATAGCGTAGTTTCAGCATTTGTAAGTAATCCAAATTAACTTTTCGTAATCAGTCCGGTCCGGCTCAGTAATAGGGATAGTCAGTCTATCTCAGCAAGATACTTTAAACTAAGTTTGGTTTTGACTGATTGAAAACAGCTCAAGTCCGTGGGTCAATTAAAAGCTGATTACCGCAGAGTGATCGGTCATCTGTTCCAATACTGATAGGTCTTTGTTTCGCAATATCAGATTCTATTTAGAATAGTACGAATGGTTCTTTTATTGGGAGATTTTAGTACGGTATATTAGTGATGAGCGAATGTGGGTCTTCTCTGCAAAAGAGTCCTGCAGAAATTAAAATCGCAAAGTACGCAGATTCACTCGCTCTTGGTAGTGTGGGGTAGGAATACAGGTGTATAGGGTAAAGTGTGTAGAGTAGGAATATGGGTAGGATGGGGCACGGCAAAGAAGCGCAGGCCTGAGTGGAATGGATGAGGTAGTGTGCTATATAACTGATCGTTTTATAGGACATGATGAGATGAGGCGGAGCAAGGTGTGGCGAGAGTTTGAGTAAATTTTAAATATTGCAAGAATTTCAGCAATAATAGATTTTGGTGTCTGTACGTTTTACTTGTTGTGTGACATAAGGATGAGTGAAAGTATGGACTCATTTGATAAATACAAGGAGGTGATTGTGACTTAGCTGTGATTCATTGTTTCATGTTACGAAAGGGTAAAAACATAGTCCCAAATAGGCTCATGAGAAATCAGTTCGCTTCACTCTAGACTTGTATCAGTGGAAATCTACTCATACTCAGTAGATATCCGCTAATTTTCAATCAAAACTAAACCACTGAAACACTGGTTCGATTTTGACAGAATAGAAGATCTCAGTAGATTTCTGATTCACATTTAGAGTGTTCATACGCACCGGAAGCGTTATATTTTGTCCCGGGTTTGTTCGTCAAAAAACATCGAGATTTTAAATCAATACGCGAATATCCCGGTCGTATTTCAACACGGAAATAAATGGTTTTGTTACGACAACAAAATTAGGGACAACAAATAAATTTTTTGTTGCTGCAACCAAATATTTTGCTGCAGCAACCAAA
>Ga0058701_10001710_pt1 | contig 15940 bp, 10 predicted proteins | sample AgamicOrMae_FD_97039 | JGI IMG/M metagenome (GOLD analysis project Ga0058701, IMG submission 97039) | Agave microbial communities from Guanajuato, Mexico - Or.Ma.e | ecosystem: Host-associated > Plants > Phyllosphere > Phylloplane/Leaf | place: Guanajuato, Mexico | collected 2012-06-04
ATTGTCAATTGACGAGACTTGTTAATATTTGGCTGAAAGCAGGCGAAGGCATTGGGTCGTAAATTGAGCCCCCTCTCTTCCGGTCGCTTAGATAAATCGCCTCCGCGGACGGAGTGAATATTTATGTAGTTTTGCCAGAGAAAGATTTCCGCTTTTAGGTGGTCTTTCATTGAAAGAAGCCTTCCGTTCGACGCCGACCTGTTTTTAGACCTTAGCGTAGAATTTTGAAACACAAATCTCTAAGTTAAAACGTACCGAGAGAATTGTTTGTGATGCCTTAAGGATCAATCTGATAATACACAGGAGATTATTAACTACACTTTTATGCATTCAGAAAAATACAGCGAAGTTTCAATAAGCCTAAACAAGGGAAACCGCTTTAAAAACCGCTAGTTGACGTTAATTTAAGGTTAGTTAAAAAGTGAAGGTTAAAGTACGATGAATTTAAGTTTGGAAACACAGTAAAAACAAAACCCCCTTTTTTGGAATTACTATAATACCTGTTTTGGGTGTGGAATCAAAACGGGGTTGGTACGTATTTTGGTTATTTTTTAAGATAAGCCTATGTTCAGCCATATTATTTAAAAGGTCACGGCGAGAGCTTTCCATTAATGTGGCTGAACGTCCACGTAGAAAAATTACCAAAATACGCACTACTCCCGTTTTAGTTTCATATCCAGAACAGGTATAGCATTCCCCAAAACGGGGGTTTTGTTTTTACTGTGAAGATTTAAGGAATGGTAACTAAGATTTGGGTAGGTTAAGTCTGCGTAAGTTGGGCACGGTTAAGGAAGTTTAGGTTAGGTCAACGCGTGATACTCTGTCATATCTCATTTGGATGAACAACGTTTACGATTAACATTCACACTATTTTGAATCAAGTTTCATTTCACCTTGTTTTCGTGGCTCCGGAATCGTCTCAGCTTTTCCCATATTAAAAAAATAGCCCCAAGAATTTTGAATAACCCGCTAAACAGTAGGGAAGTCTATGGGGGTTACGGAGAAACCAATCGACATATGAATTTTGACGTGTTTTGCGGTTTCGATCGCTTACAGCTTGTCGCGCAACACTTTAACACGATACGGTCGCGGCCAGGCGGTGTCCCATCAGTGGTGGCTCATCGGTTGGGGCCCAACGGCGGTGTCCCATCGCCTGCTGACTTCACACTCTTCCGAATCGATAACAACACTTGTTCCGCCGGACATTTCAGAGTGACACCTTCGCCTCACCCGGAATTATTCATTGCGTTGTCGCAAGCGCTCCTTTCGTTACATAATCTATTCCGAGCCGATGTCGATACTGTAATTTACACTACCCAAAAGAGTCTTGCTGGAACTGCCACTAAAAAAAGGCAGTGTTTCCGGAAGATCTTCAACACATGGACTTTTCTGGGGGTGTTGCTATTGACCCAACATGCATTAATACAGGGAGACTTGAACGCGCGTAAGCAACCTCATTCACTTTAAATGGGAGGTGACTTGAACGCACGGAACCCGACCTAATACATTTTAAAGGGGGCAGTCGGGTCAATAGACACTCCCTTCTTAGATTTCCATTACCACACTCTTATGAATCAATCATGGATGGATGTCTTATGGATGTTATGGATGTCTTGGATGTGATGGATGTCTTTTGGATGTGATGGATGTCTTATGGATGTTATGGATCTATTTTCATAGTCGGGGGCATTTGATAGCGCCAAAAACCACAAGCGCCAACGCCGCAAGCGCCAGTCCGTAACCGCCAAACGAGAAAAGTCGCAAACGCCAAAGTTCGTAGAGGTTAGGTTAGGTAAGGTTAGTATTGCGGTTAAGAACTTTGGCATTTGCGACTTTCCTCGTTTGGCGGTTACGGATTGGCGCTTGTGGTTTTTTGCGCTTATGACAGCTACCCTTCAAAGTCGACTGCTTAAGATATGTATCCAGAAAATTCCAAAGGGGCTGGAAAATACCACCAAATTAATGCTTCAAAAGAAGTAACGAATTTACCGATGTATCTTCACAGAGGTGGGCAATTTAGCTAGTAAGTCGGAGCAAAATAGACTCAGTCTGCGCTACGTTGAAGGATCCTGGCACAAGTTGGAGGGTGATATTTGTCTTAATTCGGGGCTGAGGGCAGCTACCTGTCTTTTGTAATGAAGTTGTACGGGCAGCAAACTAACACAAAAGCTCGCTCCTTGATCATCGGGTTGATCCGCCTTCCCCCGGCCTCTGGTATGCAGTTCCGACTCCGAAATGGGGGGCGGGGGGTCTCTCAACCCAATGCGAATTCTAGTCATAATAAACAATGCAGTATGGTAAAGGCACGGTTCGTCGCTCTGAGAGTCCCTCGGCTCAGAATTGATTGCCTCTTGACACCAAATTAACTCTTTCCACATTTTGTTTTTTTATTTTTTATTTAATTTTAATTTTATTTTTTTACCGAGAAAAAACACGTCAGCTAATCTGATAAAACAGTTTTTTTGTTTTTTCCCCAAATAATTTTCCCAATATTTTCTGTTTCCCAACACTAATTTTTCATTTTTTTGCCATTTCTTTTTACATTTCCTAAGTTCTATCACGTTTTTTCATTAAAAAAAGATTTTTATGGTTATTTTTATCGGTAATTTTAGTTACTTTTATCGTAAAAGCGCTTCAAATAACATTAATTAGAATATAAAAGCATAATAATGGTACTTTGGACTACACTCTAAATTTGAATCTGCGAGTCTCTGAGGTTCAGTATCCACTGAATCCCAGACTCTGATTCAAATTTAGAGTGTGTCGCTACGTTACTGTCGTGTTGTAAAATAAATAAAATGAGTTAAAAGATTACCATGTATGACCTGTCCAGCATCAATTAGTGAAATTCGGTCCTAAACAAACAGCTCGTCATAATCTTCGTTCCAATATGTGTGTATATTGAGACTACGTTTTCGCTAACAGCCGTAGCCTCTAACAAGCGCGGGTCAGTTTGATAGATTGCAACGGGGAGCGGCAGCAAGGACAGGAACAGGGTGGGCGTGGCGACGACCAAGATGAGTGGCTACCACTATGTGTCAGAGCGAGAGGACGCTAGAGCAAAAGCCCTCTCATTGTGAGAGGGTGACTGCGACGACCCGATAGGACAAGAAATGCGAGATGCATTGTATGCGCCCGCCACAGCAGAGATGGACTCGGCATGTATCGCGCCCATCCGTCTCTGTCCGGCCCTCCCCTCCCCGTGACCTGCTACCGCCGCCAACTGCTGACCCTTCCCCGCCGCCTGCTGCCCCCTCCCCGCCGCCTGCTGCCCCTCTCTCGCTACCTGCTACCCCCACCCTCTGCCCGGCTACCCCTCCTCCTCCCCAGGAAGAATAATATGTCAGCGACTCATCTGTCGTCATAACGCCAACGGCATTTCAACGCTCGCCTCCCGAAATCAAACATGCCGCTGGCTGAGGCCACTGCGGTGCGTGCATCACACACTAAAAGCCGGAGTTCTATTCGGACAGTCCAGTTCAAGAGTCGCGAGGCCTTGAGAGAAACGCAGGCCAAGAAACACTCCCGGTCAAGATGCAACAACAGCTTGCCAAGCCTCACCTCAAACAAGTCTGAACTAAAACTTCGATCGGATTCATGCTATGATATACATTTCGTGGGTAGGCTAGAGGGATTGGTTGATCTGGGTTACATTCACTCTAGTTGGCTTCGACTTATAGAGATCAGGTTAAGGGATGCTCGGTTGAGTCTAGTTCAACGGGAACTCGAACTTCTTGAGACGAATCGTCAAATTGAGGCATTCCTTTATGAGGGAAAAAAATAACTTGGCCTGCTGGTACTACGGCGCGTGTACCTCAGCGGCGTGGAGGCTGGAGGCGGGGGTCCCGTAGCAGGCAGCGCTGTTCGGAGGCAGTGGCTCGTCTCAGTCTTTTTGTATACATCTGCGGCGTCTTTTGCGGACGAAAACTGAATTCCCGCTCTAATTTATTTTAATGCGCAAAACGTCTGGGATTTCCGTGTTTGCTCAGGGGAAACTAGCGGCTTTAATGGATTTCCCGGATTAGTAACAAGGAGCAGGAAAAAAGCAGGCAGGACATCCGAGAATCTTTCACATATTTCGCTAAAATGAAAGCATCGTTGTTCATACGAATGGTGCGTACACTGCTAGGAGGAAGCAAGAATATTTTATGAATAAATTCAAAATTGACAAAGAGGAAAGAATCCCCCGTTTCATTTTTCACTTCCCCTGACCAGCCCTGCTGAATCAATCGCAGGATAAAAGCAATTTCAGGTAACCGCCTTCGAAAAATTTCTGGCAGCGACAGTGATGCATCAAGAGACGATTTTTTCGCTCGCCACCCTCACAAAGAGATATTTCTAAACTTGCAAACTCTCATTATTAAGAGGGCGAAAAGACTTGTGACGCTGCCGCCAGCCATACAAGTTGATCAAAAACTTGTAATCCTATTTTTAGACGCTCGCGTTCGAGCCCGAACCTATCGATATATCTCTAAAAGATCGATAGAGGGCGCGTGAGCTCGAAAAGAGGTCGATCGCTGTTTCGCAACATCTGAGAAGGCGGTGCGCCGTGCCAGCGCCTTCCATGAGACACGCGAAGGTTCTTCACCCGCGCCGCACGCAATTTCCGAATTTTTTGTGCGAAACTCTACCCTAATTGCGCAAATAATTATCCGGCCGATTTGAATATCGACGCAGCCCATCTGCAACATGGAATTTTTCCCATCACGCTCACATTTTTATTTAGGGGAGATTTTATCTAACAATAAGTAGGACAGTCGTCATATTTTATTATTTCACAAAATTACTTCATTTATTTTATTCCCATGGATGGAGATGTAACTGTATGGCTTCCTGACTCGTTTGAATAACATCCTTGTTAACTTAACCTAACTTTTTCCTATAAAGTTTTAACTGAAATTCTTACTTTTGAAGTTCACTCTCTTTAGATCAAAAGCTTAACATGAAAAGTCTGAGAGGCTGGGTTTTTGGTTTAAACAAGTAAACTGATCATTATTTTTTTTAGATTTATTGTAAGTTTAGATTAATATCTCTTTAGTAATATAACCTTCTCCCTGACATTTTGACCCGAATTCAAAGCATTTTTTAATTTTTTTTTAGATTTATCGTAAGTTTATATAAATATCTCTTTAAAATAAACTCCCTTCTCCCTCACATTATGACCCGAATGCCAAGCAACATCAATTACATTGATATGAATACATAGTTTGCCTTGGTCTGTCCTCTAATTTTAATGAAGCCTTCACCGTTTCAAACAGCCATAGACAAGTTATGTTGTGTGCCCGCCCTAATATCACAGAGTAAACATCGATACGACACCCCTCCATGTCACTTTCCCTGCCATCTTCGTTAAAATGTTTGTCCCCCTTTAAGCCCCCACTTGATACGGCTTTATGTAAGCTTCGTTGCCCTGATAAATATTTACCCCTTCCTAAGGAGGTACACTTTGTAAGAAAGGAAAAAAAACTCGGATGAGAGGACGGCTCGCGCGACGTGGTGCTTGCCAACAATCTCTTGCAAAAACGAGAAGCTTAAAAACAGGAAGTGTTGTTTCAGTTTCCTGAAACTTGACCAACCTCATCAGTAAATTAAGGGATGGCACTCAACCCACAACCACTACAGAGACTTCTGAAAAAAGCCTTTTAATATCACTTTGATATCTACAAGTACTTAGTGGTTTTATGTCATTCGATGGGGTTGGCACTCGAGGTAAAGTTAATTACGAAAGTCCCGACTTTTGATGCTGACAGTTCTTGAAATATGGGTCACGGACACGCAGTGGATAAACGAGACTAGTAACCCGAGCGTTGTTTGGACCAATCATTTTTTCCTCTATTTTTTGTACGTGATTCGAAGAGGGGGGGATGCGGCCCTACAAGGGCGTGGCGCCCCTCCCCTTGCCCCTCGATCGCCTGAAATATGGACAGCGCGGAGACAGCGTAATAACGTGCCACGGACAATATGCTCTTTCAGGAAATACCTCGCACATCCAATACGCCCATTAACAACCTCACAGCTCCGAAAACGTTTTTTTTTTGTTTTATTATTAATTTGATTTTACGATTATCAGAATGATTTAACATTATAGGAAAAAAATCTTTTGATCCAAGGTGGGTTCGAACCAAAACACTGTAAATAGACGTTGCAAATGCGGTTGTACTAGTAAGTTATGCACACAAAGCTAGTGATAAATTCAGAGCAATTGATCAAAACTTGCGGTGACTTCAAGTATACCGCCGATTAAGATTTTCGTTCCATTTAAAATGGACAACCTTCAAAGTGCTAGGGGGCAGCATTTTTGTGTAGTAAAGGGTTATTCGTTAGCGGCACATACGGAGTGCCTGCTGAGGTAACTGTTTACGATAAAAGCCGGTTATTTTGGTTCAAAGAGAAAAATCCCGGGTATTAAACTGTTCGCACCAAAACATGCCTGTCTCCTGTAGACCAGGATAAAGAACTATTTGGCAAGAAGCCCAAATGCTCAACATGGATTCATTACACATTCCGCACAGAACTTGCAGACCACGCGTTCGCACGATCAAAGATAAAAGCCCCCTCTGTTAAAACACTTCCCCGTCGAAAAAAAAATGGATTGGAGCAAGAAAAAATCACATTCAAATCTGAGAGTTTTAAATTCCGCTTGGAACTTATTTAAACTTTGTTCGCATACGTTGAGCAAACTGGGATGGTAAGGTCCATATCCGAATAATGACAAGCACCTGTACCAACTAGAAAAGTTCAGGGTGATGATGTTTCTACATCATGTGTCCAATATTGAATAACAACACAAAGATTTTGTATTTGTTCTCTAGAGTTAATAATTATTCGAAATCAAAATCTGTAAAACAATCTTGAGAAATATGATGACGGCGGTTTGCTATGGTCTGCAGCTAGAGACTAATGCGGATATTGTCGTTGTTTCATCTCACCCAGTGTTGCCAGATTGCGCGACTAGGTCTCATTTTGAGGCAGTCAAGATTCTATCGATAAAGATAATCTGGTGATTGATATCTTTGGATTACTTAGATCAAGAGTGAGCTAAAACATGTGATAAAATGCTGGACTATCTCTAGTGGTTCTGGACTTAACTGCGGTTAAATTAAATTCAACAAGTCGTGCAGGTGGCAACACTGGTAACGCATGATCAACTTTCCCTAGGTCATTGTACACGGTATAAAAGGTTTTGTTATACCAACAAAATAATTTGTTAAAACAGGGATAACAAAAAATTTGTTACGACAACAAAATGTTTAGTTCTATCAACAAAACGTTTGGTTGCTGCAGCAAAATTTTTGGTTGCAGCAACAAAAAATTTATTTGTTGTCCCTAATTTTGTTGCCGTAACAAAACCATTTTTCTCCGTGAATCAAAATATTTTTTTTAGGAAACTTACCAATATCTGGGATATCTTTGTCATGATCCATCCATTCGGAAAACTGAAACAAAGGGAAAATGAGGGTATTATGATACTGTAAAAATCGGCAAGTGTAAAGCATTCAACATACAAGTTTTCCGTGGCGCTTTTTCTTGAAATCCTCCTTACGAACCAATAAGCACACATCTTTGTCCGAACATTTAATAGCTAGTGGATAATGTGGAAAATTCGGCACTACGACAAAAGTGTAAAAAGTTTTCATTTTTCTATTTTTTAACCTATCGAGGCTTATGTTCACAATTTTCAAAGCATTCCAAGAATTAATTTTATTCCTATTGTCTTAAGAAAAAACAATTTAAGACGTCTCCTTCAGTGTATACAGCGTTCACGAACTTTTAAAATAAATAGTAATAATAATAAAACAACTCTTTAGGAAGGAATTTCCTGGGCGCACGTGCAATTCGTCTGTCCCCTTGGATGAATAATAAACCAACATCCATCTCTCCTCACATGTTATTCACGCTGGGGAATGATTAATTCGTAATATTTGGGCCGAACTCGTAGGAACCCCCTTAAAACACGCTGGGGCAATATTAACAGTACGTCAATCATGGCATGTTGGGGCTCGTCTCCCGAAATATATGAGCAAACTCCACTCCAGGCCTTTCTGTATATGTGCACCTAACGAAATGTACACTTGCTTAGAGACTGCTCTAGAAATTCTATCTCTTTCTCTGTTAAGCGCTCTCAGCACCGCGCTTTCTCTCTTTTTCCTGCCTAAAAATATACAATAAGGTAAGCTGCGAGCACACTTGCCCAGTACCGGCTTAGCAACATCAAATTTATGGCTTTTAAAGCAAGCTTTCGCGTTTTGAGTTCTCCTTCGATTGAAATCTTCTCATCGCATTTTCGGAAACCGAAGCAAATACCTAAAATATCCCTTGAAACCTTGCTTGAAACTCACTAACAAGTAAGTTTAAAAGTTTGCATTTTTCAACAACAATTGACAGTAAAAACAAACCCCTGTTTTGGGGAATGCTATTCCTGTTTTGGGTATGAAACTAAAACGGGGGTGGTACGTATATTGGTTATTCTTTAAGATAGGACCATGTTCAGCCACATCAATGGAAAGCCCTTGCTGAGACCTTTTGAATATGGCTAAACATAGATCTATCTTGAAAAATAACCAAAATACGCATTGCTCCCTTATTTTTCAAGACAGAGCTATATTGAGCCACATCAATGGAAAGCTCTCGCTGAGACCTTTTGAATGATATGGCTGAACATAAGCCTATCTTGAAAAATAACCAAAATACGTACCACACCAGTTTTGGTTTCAAACCCAAAACAGGTAAAGCGTTCCTCAACACGGGGGTTTTTACTGTGAAGTTTTTTTATAAATTTATTAATCTGATGATAAAGACGAATAACCAATCAGGTCAAATCAACATTTACCTTAAATTAATCCACGTTTGTTTTGCTGTCTTGTGCATCGCTTCTATGTCGTTCCGCTCGGCTAACAATAAGTACAAAGAATCGTGATTCGGAAAAAAATGTCTACCGACGCAGTGAATGCCGCCAAGATGTTCGAGCACATCTTCCAGAGAAAGACTTTATTATTCTGTGCAAGAAGCCACGCCGGAGCCACAAATGGATTCTCGTGACTTTTTGCAGCTTTCCCCGGCGTTTGCGTAATACTATGCAGGTGTAAACAAACCGAATGCCTTGTTTTGGAATTGCAAAGAGGCTTTTAAGGTCATTATGTGTTTACGCAATCTAATCATTATGCTATGATATCAGCAAACCCGTTATCTTAAACGATAGTTAGCACAACCATTATTAGCTCTAAGAGTGCTCAGAATGTAAATGACGTTTTAAAACAATTCGCAAAAAGATAAAAATAGCACACAGGGCGAGTCCGGCGAAACTCTTGGCCTGATGCTTTGTACGCCGACCGGAGATTTTTTTAGACGGAGTCCCGAAGCGATCCGGAATCTTCCGAATAGCCGGGTACGGCCGACCGCGCAGCAGATTCTAAGCCGAAGACATGCGGAACTTGCCGAACGCTAACCCAACTCTTCGGACGAGACAGCTGACCATCCAAGTATAGATAGCAGATGCGAACCCGAAGCGAATCGTAACTTGCCGAATGAAGACCCGAAAAGTCACGAAACCTTCCGAAGAGCAAAGTGCAGCCGCACGCATGCCGATAGGCGAGACTGCGGACCCAGAGCGATACAAAACCCAATCGCTTGGAAAAAAGAGTAAGCAGATTTTTTTAAAGTTCATTTGAACTTAAGACACCTACACTGTACCAAAATGATGCTCAATAGACCTCTTCATTTCACGACCGAGCAGTGTTTACAGTCGATCGGCAGCGCATGAGAGTTCACTCTTTTGAAGTGAGAGTCTATGAGATTCAAAGAAAATTCACTGAATTTCATCAATATAGCACCACTGAAAAAAATTAGTTGTACTATATTGAAAAATTCAGTGATTTGTCACTCAGAGACTCTCACTGATTCAGATTGAGTGTTGCTGGGCCAACTGAAAGGATCGAGACCCTAAAGAGACCTGTACAATTCGTGACGTAATTCGCACTTTGCATCCCATCCCGGCTGCTTTAATAATTCCCAATCTCGCGGAAACTTTTTTACAATAAGCCATAAAAGCGCAGAACAGAACCCCGGCGCCTCCTTAGGAGAGTGGAGAGGCAGGCATGCCAGAAGCAAGGTCACGGAAGGAGGAGGGCGTTACACGTGTTGAAGGGCAGATTAGTCTTGCTTACGGCTTGCGAGCCTTTTCGGGGTCCCGAGAAACTGGAAAGAAGCTCTTCTCATACAAGGAGAGCCTTTTTGCACCCAATAATTCAATTCCATGCATAGTAGCTTCCACCGATAAGGGAAAGTGAAACACAGCGAGAAAAAACGCACAGGAAAATTCCGCGTAAGCAATAATAAACACTCTGCACGCAAAACGACTCAAGAACAGGTTTACTGCATAAAATTGACTCGAGTTAAATTTTCGTCTCTTTTCTGTATGTGTCGCACGGAAAAGAAAATTAGCACTGGCAGCTAAAACGTTAGATGATACAGCAAGTGCTTCTTTAGCAGCCATCGGTAACTTTTTAGCAGCCATTGCTAACGTGAGCAGTAGCTTTGTAGCTACTGATAAGTTAGCAATGGCTACAAATTGTGCAAACTTGCCCTTGAAATATTGTGCCCTTCATGGCGGCCCCCATGGCAGGGGACACAATTAACGCCTCTCTTCGACGTTCTCTATGTAGGCCAAGCGAAATTGGCCTCTTTGCACAGTTCTACAACAAAAATCGTATAGGAATAGCTTTTACTGATTTTGTTAAGTTTTTAAATGACTGGCCGATCAAGAGAAGTGTCAAATTTTCCGTGTCATTGGTGACCACCCAGCTATGCAAAGGGGTACTAGCTAGCTCACATCGCAATATCTGTGAAGAGTGCGCTTAGCAATTCATCCGCATGAATAAGTCTAAACAAGCACTTGTAAGGAAATCAGTAAGATCGCTCTAGTAAACTAAGAGTCTTTCGGTGTTCCCGTAGAGGCACAAGGCTTTGAGCCTAGCCCACCTTTCGCCAAGCCTGATGCCGCTTCTCATCGGCATTTACCGAGAAGTGAGCTGCTTCAGGCTTAACAATAACAGCTGAGCGGAGCGGAATAAGCCAACATAATCACGAACACCTTAACGTTAATTCTTACATCGCAGGTTGGGCGGAACACAAGAAGAGGAAAACTTTTAACACTGTAAGTGTTCAAGGCGGTAAGTATAGAATGATTTCTAGCTAGCGATCTCGAAGAGCGGGTCTTTCTGGATTAATGAACCCGTCTTGGGGCGTAATAGGCTTTAAGAAAGGAACAGGTTTCTCTCTTCCCCCCGTGGGATACTCGCTTCCCTTCCTCGTCTCTCCTACAGAAGTCATTTTCCGCTTCTGCAGCTCTCAGCTCCGCCAACCAATAGTACGGATTTGAATCTTTCTGCCCCGTTTACTTGTGGTGAAAAATGCAGGGTGGGATTACGAGTATAACCAGGCGGGTTGTATGCATTATTGAACATTGCGCGTGAGTGTCAACCTGGAAATAAGCGCTCGCTTAAAAACTCGTGTAAGTATGCAACACCCACAATCAACTTGTTCCTCTAAAATAAACATTGACTTTCAATCAATTAAACCTTCCAGTATCTCTACATTCTCCGTTTTAAACGTAGCATTGTCAAGTTCTCGTGTTCCACTCGGGTTCGAAATTCTATAACAGGAAGATTAATTGCGGATTTCTGAGTTCGTTTAGGCGGCTTTAACCCATGTTTTTTTTCTTTTTTTTTTGAAAGGACTATATACACGTTGTCTAAAAATTTAACAAAAGCAAAAAAAAATAAATGTTTCTACTGTCTATAAAACAAATTTTTACGTTCTTGTATTTTTTTTGGTGGAGGTTCCTATAAAGAAGCTACTACAATATTTTAAACGAACTAGGGGTGGTCGTAAAAAAAGGGTATATCTACCTCCAGGGCTTGAACCCCTTGTTGCCTGGTGATTCTATCCATGAAGTTGCGTTTGCCCCTCGCAGAACATAATTAAAACCGTCTGTTTCGGAGCTTGAAATATCTATGCTAATTACGGTGGGCCTCTCCTCTCACCTTTGAAACAAGTTTTGGGACCTCAAAGCTTAATAAACACGATGTTGACCTCTGCTGTCTTTACACGCAACTAGCTTCTCCCACCCAGAAGGTAACTCTTTTAAAGCATCAAAGACCGTATCTACAAGACTGCGTTAACTTGCAAGATAGTTTTCACTAAAATCTTGCGTTTATATTTTAACGTTTTACGAATTTTCATCATTAATTTAAATATGATTTTTTTCGTGGTTTTAGAGATAGAGATAACATTCGCTGCTAGTAACGAAAAATAATGGTGCAGCTAGTGTTTGATAATTAAAATTAGGTCAGTTCTATTCGCACACCTATGTTAATATAAAGGAGACTTGAACGCACGGAAACCAACCTAATACACTTTTAATGAGGCAGTGTGTGAATAGTCACTTCGTTAAAGTTATTCTACAGCTTTAGCTCATTCTTTCTTCCATGGATTTCAATAGTACTGACGCAAGTGTTTATGTGAGATTTAAAATTTAAATACGATGTTTTCAGAGCAAATTTCCTTCATGGTATATTAGATATAAAGTTACACAGGTTCTTTTAAAATGACATTTCTTTAGGTTTTAGGAAAAGGTGAAGATGTGGGCCCACCGTGGTGGGCGGTTCATAAATCCCAGCAGTTCATTATTTCTTGCGCAACTTCAAAAATGTTTATTATCCCCTTTTAAAGGTCCCCTTTTGATGAAGTTCGGAGCGCCTCTCACTGAGCGCTTGGTTCTTTGCTTAGCTTAAAAACTTCGGCAAAAAGAGCATCCTTTAGTTTAATCCCAAAAATCCCACCAACATATTTTTAATATTTATTTATAATATTTCTTAGTTTCAAAATATTTGATACTAAGAAATCCATTGACAAGCCCGGAACGTCAGCATTTAAAGGATAATATAAAATTTTGAAGGCTTAGAATCTGTTGGGCTCCACTTTTCGTTGCTCAGCTGATCGAAGAGAGGCACTCTGCACGTACAAGTGAGGTACCGCCGGAGAGCCACAGAAAAAAATAATTAATCTCTGTTATGATTATGAAGGTCAAATAGGGGAGGAGCTTAATTTGGTTATTAATAAAGACACCCCTATGAATAACCATATTAATGAAGATCCCACGACGAGATCTTTTCAATGATATGGTTGTTGATAGGTTTATCTTAAAAAAAAAACCTAATTACACTCCTCCCTTGTTTCTTCTTCACACCCAAAACAGGTGTAGGACCAAGTTAGGTTAACTTAGGTAAAGAGCCTGATGCCTCGTTCCACTGACGCTCCACTCGGCTTATTAGTGACGAAATAATAATAATAAAACAGAAAGAAAGAGGATTTTTAAAACTTTAAAGGAAACCAAAAGTGGTTGGCATGCATTAAGGTGACAGGAATGGACTTATTCCCACCGTAAGTGCGATGCGGTGAAACACGATTCCCGTTTACTTATTAGATAAAAGCCATTTAAAGGGCTGAGGTCTTTATCTCATAATTAGGGACTATCTCCGAAAAAAAGGACTCGTTTTCGCTGCGGCCGCGCATTTTTAGCCGAGATCGTGAAAATTTAATCAATCGTCCGTCTTGTGTTTTAAATATTCTGCTGGAGAAACTCCTGTGAACTCAGGAGAAAGTAATGGACTAAAGCTTTTTGTACAGTTTGAATTTTGGTAGCGCAAACTTTAGCACCGACGCCGATTTGCTCTCCACAGGGAAAAATCTAATTGCTCCTTTCGGAAGACTCACTAAGAGCTAATCGTCAGAGCTAAAATTCTTAGGCTGCGATACTACATGCCTTAGGGTTCTATTAATTTCCACATAATCTAGCGTATGAATCTATCGCAATAAATAAAAATACCAATAATAATACACGTAAAAACAACGGAAACGAGTAAGGCATCTCAAATTTCAACCTTCCGATACCAGTTGAAGGGAGCGAGGTTAAAAATACTCTAAAAACTGAGAGGGTAAATTATAAGGGAGACTTTCAGATTATTTTTTGAAGACGTCTTTTTACACGAAAAAAAAGGTTTTGTTATACCAACAAAGTCATTTGTTAAAATAGGGATAACAAAAATATTTTGTTACAACAACAAAATATTTAGTTCTATCAACAATACGTTTGGTTGCTGCAATTTTTGGTTGAAGCAACAACAAAAATCATTTGTTGTCCCTGATTTTGTTGCTGTAACAGAACCATTTTTTACGGTTTAAGTCACGAAAACTAGTGCCGCAGGTAATTAACGACAAATTCAAGTCTCTCTTCCGCCGGACCTTTTCAGTATTCGTGGGAGTTAGAGGTCAAACTTGGAGGTGGGGAAATATTAGAAGTAGAACTAACTTTTCGTGACGAACTTGTTTCAAGAGGACAGTAGAAGTATTGAGTGGGTGCGGTTGTGTTGAAAGAAAAGAAGAAGGTGTCCAATCGACACTCAAATCGGGTTTGAAACTTCTCTCAAGTGCTGCGGTTGGTATTGGTCACAAACACTTCGTCAGAGCATAACTCGAGCTTCATAGGGAATCGATCGTGTCTCGAACTTCGCCAGACGTTGTAAAAGGTGGAGGCGACATTCAAGGCACGCCCTCAATTTCTTTTAGCGAGGCATCGTTACCTCAACGGGTCCTCGGAATTGGACGTCTTACTTTCACTATTCCAAAAACGTGAAGTAAAAGTCGTACCTTAAAAGCACTTGAAAGTTACACCTATCGCTTTCAAAACACCCATAAGTGTTAAAAATCCCACCTTGAAGCACGTAAATATTGGAAAACATCTAAATTTATATGAAAGACGCGAAAAAATATTTCTTAAAAGTCTAATGCCGGAACACCAAAAACCACGAAAAAGTACACTATACTTTCACATCAGGAACACAAATTTAAACGTCGATTTTTAGGACTCAAAAGACTTAAAGAGACTTTCCTTATACACCGAATACAGTAGAAATCGTATATAACGAGCGCCAAGATCACGCCAAATTTGCTCGTTATAACCGGTTCTCGTTATAACCGATATCGCTATTATCATATACGTGCATCTACGAGACCGGACTTTAGCACCAAATCTACTCGTTACATCCGGTTGCTCGTTATAACCGGTCTCGTTATATACGATTTCTACTGTACATCTAATCTTGCTCTCGAACTGGCTAATAGGAAGTTCCCCCACCACTCCCACGCCATATGGTCAACTAGACGTTGTTGAAATCCGCGCCTCGTAAATGAATTCCTCGAAGGAATCAAATAACTGCTCGTTTCCTGTCAGTAATGAACATTACTAAACGCCGACTTAAGACTACAAAGACATCAATAGACTTTCCTTATTCATCGGAAACATCTAATCTTGCTCTCCGTTTGTCCAACAAGAAGTTCCCCCTCCTCTCCCACGCCATGGTCAACTAGACGTCGTCAAAATCCGCGCCTCGAGTCATGTGACTGCATTCAACAGCTGGTTCATGAGAGCTTTACATGGCTGGTTCCTTTTATGACTCCCACGAAGCTGAGGAGACAAAGGTCCATTGATTGAGGAGGCTGCTCAAGCGTTGAAATATACTACAAGCCATGCGTTTGACTCGCGCTTTATTAGACACGGCAGAAACTTGAACGCGTCTCGGAAATCGACTCAAGTTTAACCTCAATTGTTGTTCGTCTAACTTGTCGTAGGATGTAGTCGACATTCTCGTCAGAGGGGCTAGCGTTAAGTTTTCAATTAAGGGAGTTGCTCAACGGTATTGCTTCACAATCGCCCAGCCATTTGCCTAGCGCCTCCATAAGACCCCCGAAGTCGCTGATCAAGACTTGTAATACTCTACCATTCAGTTTTCTAAACCCATTAAACATTTAACTAAACCTGTATTCAACGTTAACTAGAGAAGTTCTATGCCTGTTTTGAAAGTTGAAGTAGTTAGCTTTTAAG
>Ga0058701_10001711_pt1 | contig 15936 bp, 8 predicted proteins | sample AgamicOrMae_FD_97039 | JGI IMG/M metagenome (GOLD analysis project Ga0058701, IMG submission 97039) | Agave microbial communities from Guanajuato, Mexico - Or.Ma.e | ecosystem: Host-associated > Plants > Phyllosphere > Phylloplane/Leaf | place: Guanajuato, Mexico | collected 2012-06-04
AAACTAGGAGAGATGTGGACACTCAGCATTGTTTGTTTAGCGTGGCCTGAAATGTCTTTTTTTTTCAGCCCGGCTCCACTGAGCGCTCCTCTGACTCTGCCCAGCGGCCAGCTGAAGCAGCCGGACTTCAGCGCCCCGCCGCCCCCACTGGACACCCAAACCCTTCCCCCGCCTGCCCCGAAGGTCACCTCGCGAGAATTGTTTTTACTTCAGCAGCGAAAGAACAAAATCGTTTCTCAACTCGAAAGAGTCGTTGGGAAACAACTGGCTTCTGCCATCTCCAGCCAGGTGAGGGTAAGTTAGTCTCGACATAGATAAAGAAAGCTATTCCGCTTCTTTGACGCCTTGCCCCGTTGAGATCATACACGTCTCGTGCGCAGTTCAATCAGTGATGACACGATTTTTGATCTAAGGGATCGTGCACAGCACATACTACGTATCGTGAAAGGGGGGGGGGGTCGAGTAACACTAAGCAAGGACTCAAGGGAGAGGGTGGGGTCAAAGCCCGGGTACGTAGTATTTTTAATATGGCTTTTCTTACTGCGGTTTTGCGGATTTACGGAGTTTGCGCATCCGAACCAGACGCGAATAGAAGTGGATACCGACCTGCCCGTACCCGGCCGGGTTTGAAAAGTCGGGCTAGCGAAAGGCCGAGCAGGGTTCCTTTGTTAGAGGCCACTGCGCCACTTGCTACCTGCCGGTAACCATACCCAACGGGTTTCCGAATACCCAGGTATACGAATACCCCCAGACCGGCCTGGACCCCACTGGGACGGTGTATACCTCACGCGCTGGTCGGGAACCATTGTCCCCTCCGTATTTTAGGCAACCCAAACACCACAGCCATTGGGTTGCCTATGCAGTGCACGCTCAAGACTTTGGGTTCTCCTCTATGGAGCCCAGAGACTGTAGTAAAACAACTATAGTCTTTCAATGGCAGCTCCGGCGCAGTCGGGACTTGTCAGAGCCACAGAAAAAAATACGATGAGGAGACTCGGTATACTATCCGAGAAAGAACCCCTGTCTGTTCTTGTTGCATATATCTGTGCCCGGCCTCAACGAGGCGTTGTGGCTGTGTGGTCTGAACCAAATGCGGTAGGGTACTTCTCTAGCATTACCTGATATATCCCGAAAGTTTCATCCAAATTTGAGTTGGGGGATAAATGCTCCCTCCTTACGCGTTAGGGGTCTTTTCATAGCATTCTCTGTAAAGATGGACGCATGGAGCGCATTTATGTGATGATTCAGTGATACTGCACATGCGCTTTTTTTCAGTTTTACTTCCTTTATCGGTTTAATTTGCTGAGTCTATTAGAGATGCGCTTCCGTCTTCTTACCTTACATTTAGACCTTCTGACTGGTAAACTCAGCAATATGGTTTCTTTCCCAGATCTCGCAAATGCTCGGCACGGAAACCCCCATGTGCGTCGCCCCTCAGAACTGGACCGTTGGCGGGGGAGATGCCATAGAAACTACTTTAGCTACAAGAGCGGCGATGATCAGCAGGTAATTACCAACTTTCAAGCCTTTTTTTGTCGTCATTTGCTGAGGCTAACAGCACTGTAAATCTAAAAGATAGAATTTTCAGCAAGCCAAGCGAGGCTTAAGGCAATGAAGTGACGTAATTTAACCCAACGGTTGCCGAGCCTGATGCCGCTCTTTTCTCGGCAGCAGTCACGGCCTCCAACAACCAAGCGGCATCAGGCTTGCGACAGCTAAGCGGTAGCGGAGCGAAAGGGTAGCTATCATAAACGCTAAATTTCAAATTCGCCTACGCCGCCACCACCAATGTTCAAAACCGCCAAATTTCAAATCCGCCAACGCCGCTACCAACCTAACGTAACCGTTGACTTTGGCGGTTATGATTATTGGCGCTTATGGGCACTGGCGGGTACGGCGTTGGCGGTTTTGAAATTTGGCGTTTGTGGGTGCCGCCCGAGCGAAACACAAGGCACTTTAACCTAAACTTGGTAAACACCATTAAGTTGAGGAGACGATTTAGTGAAATTGTTAGATCGCTCGTTCCGCGCTCCGCTTTGCTTGCTGAAATGAGATGGAAAACGACACCTCTCAAATTAACGGTTTACAAGCTGCTTCCGTTCCGTCACTTCCTCTCGTAGTTCCCAACCATATTCCTCGTTTCAAATGTCGTTCTCCTGGCAGGTCAAACTCCGTCCAGGCTGACGACGAGTTTGTTCCGTTTGACGCGCCGGTCATGAGCAAGTTCGGCCCGATCTCAAGGAACGCCAAGACTTTAGTTGGGCCTGGAGCTGTGCCAGCGACCATGTACACTGATCCCGGCCGAAGGCCTCTGCCTCCGGCAAGCCCCATGGGATCCGTCTTGCTTCATAACGTACAAGGTAAGCTGCGAGAGAGGAGCGTCTCACGTTGTTAGGCGAGGCATTTACTCCTTATCTGAAAGTCGGTAATTATACCGTATTTATCGTCCGTCTCTGGTCTTGGCCGCGTCCGAAACTAGCCTCTGCAATGCTAGCTTGCTCGCATTCTCTCTTTTCACCGCCTTTCACGAATCTTATTTGTGCCCAAAGGCGGTGGAAACAAAAAAAGTAGAAAAAGAAAAGAGAAAAAGAGAGAATGCGGGCAAGCTATCGTGGTACCATTGCTGATGTTTTTTATTGCCTCTTTCCCTCTTACATGAGTTCAATGTCCGCGACGAGAAGAACGCACTCGCTTAAGGGCACTTTTTGTGAACGCAGCCTTAAGGATCCCCTCAAAGCTGTCTAAAACAGAATTTCTAGCAACAGATAACCAGGATTTCATAATGCTGTGAATGTTTGTCTTTTATGTAGAAGCGCACAGCACTTATTGTAACACATATAGATTTTAACCCTTCTTAAGACTGGCTTCCTAAGTTATGAAGATTTTTTTTTTGTATTCGAATCTACAGGGTGTTTCTATATTGGTCTGCCAAACAAAATTGGGTGGTTGGCTCACAAATCTAAGAAGATTTTTTGAAAAGACCCCTGTCTTGAAATGAACCGTTTGGCGTACAAAGGCATTGTAATGAGTTTTGCAATTACCCGTCATTTTCGCATAAATAACAATCACCCGAGAAAAATTCTCGATAATTTAGTCGCTTTGCATCTTTTTAAGGAACTTTTATTTAGGACTTCTGTCATACCTTTGAGATTTTAGGCGGTAGAAGCAAGAAACAAAATGTAAACATTGTCCCATATGACGCTGCCATTTTCGTATCGTAGGTTTCTTGCTTCTACCGCCCAAGATCTCAATGTTATGACAAAAGTCCGAAACGAAAGTTTCTTGAAACGATGCAAAGCCGGTAATTGAAAAACTCATCACATGCGTCTGTACTGTATCTGTTTCCGGACAGGGGTCCTTGACAAAATTGTCTTAGATGTGTGAGCCCTATCACCCCGTTTCGTTTGGTAGAGTGATATAGGAACGTCCTGTAAAATCTACATAGGTTATCTGCCCAGTTTATTGTTGAACGCTTCTCTCTTTTTCGAACGCTGTTTAAGGGGTCTTCAAAGTAGTGACTGTGGGTTGAGGGAAAGTGATTTTTTACTTTGACTTGTCGTTCGTGTAGTTCCAGGATACCCAAACCAGCATATTGTGACATCGTCCATCCCTAATGGTCCTGAAGGGATCATTATCGGACATAACGTTCTCGAGTCGCAACGTTACATTTTACCTGATGACAAGTAAGTCCGAACCGACGTGCTGGTTGCCTAGTAGTCTTGTCTGTCTGAAGTACTTACCCCCTCGTCTTTTCACCCTTGCAGGCAGCAATTGGAACCTTTACTGATGGAACTTCACAGGCGGTCGTTAGAGAGAGGAATTGCTGAAGCAAATCTTGAAAGGGAGGCATATTCAATGCAGGTCAGTCTCATACTAAAAACGAGAGGTTTTTTTTTTTTGTTTTTTTTTTTTTACAGCGCCAATTATAATCCTTTTTTCTTCTTTTTATTCTTTAGGAGAGCGAGAAGCTGACGTCGGAATTACGCGCAATCGAGCAAGGCATACGTGAACAACTGCGAATTGTAAGTATTTACCTGCACTGTTAAATTCAAATGTGGAATTCCCTTATCTTGTGTTTCACCCTAGTTTAATATTTCATTACATTACGAGGATTTGCGACATACAGCCGCGTAGGTTAAGTAAAAATAACCAAAATGAGGTCACGTGCTTCGTGCTGTGCTGCCGATGCGCTCTGCTGTCGCCAAGCCTGATGCCGCTTACTTCTCGTTTCAAGAAGGGCCATGGCTCCTTTCTACTGAGTGGCTTTCTGGACTGTTTTGAGGGATTTAATTGGAATTTTTTGTGCGGTTTAAGGGCCAATATATCGGGAACCAGTCTTCGGTCAACTGGACCAAGGACGGCTGGAATGTTCGGCCTGGAGCTGAGGGGGTAAGTCAAAGATCTATAATTTAACCCACGGGATCATTGATCAAACTTTGAGCCTACCTGTCCGAGTTTCACTTTCTCGAGAGGGGATGCATTCGATAGCGCCAAAAACCGCAAGCGCCAACGCCGCAAGTGCCAATCCGTGACCGCCAAACGAGAAATGTTGCAAACGCCAAGGTTCGTAACCGCCAAGGTTCGTAACCGCCAAATGATAGGTAGGCCTGTCATTATATAGGTTAGGTTAGTATAGCGGTTACGAACTTTGGCGTTTGCGACTTTCAGGGTGTCTAGCTACCAGGAAAACCGGGAAACAGAGAAAATTGAATGACCCGGGAAAAAAACGTGAAATGGTCGGGAATTCCGCAAAACGAAGGAAAATCCGGGAAATTTTATTCAATTATATTATTTTTATTTTAAAAAATCGCGAAGTCTGTTTTTGCCTTTTTTTCAAAGAAAAAACAAAACCATTTTTATTAACTTTCAACAACTTACAAAATGTGTCTCCTAAACTGTATTTTTTGGGGTAAGGATCCTAATATAAAAAAATATCTTAATTAAAATTTGAATTTGCAAGTAAAATTTCGGGAATTTTCGGATGAAGAGATCCGGAAAAAAACAGGAATTAGCCGGGAATTCGGAAATGGGAAATAGCTAGACACCCTGGACTTTTCCCGTTCGGCGGTTACGGATTGGCGCTTGCGGCGTTGGCGCTTGTGGTTTTTGGCGCTTATGACAGCTGAGCCCTCGAGAGTGAGTTGTTGCGAAAAGAGGAATAGAGCCTGAAGTGGTCCCATATTCCTTTTCGTTATAATAGTGAGCACCCGCAACATACATATAGGTCTCTCATCTCCGCAGCGTTTTAGCGGAGAGGTAAAAGTCGGAAAACAGCTATGAGAAAAGTGTGTGGAAAAGGCTAAGTGCTTTAGGGTTTCGTCTTGCAGGAAGATACGTACGAAGCGGTGATCGCCAACGACATGAAGGAACAGGCACTGCGGTTAGAACTCGAGATGGAGGAACAAGAGAAACGGTGGTGCCATGAGGATGAAGCAGCCAACTCGTAGTTTGTATAGCTAGGCACGCGCGAGCGCACGCACGCACGCGCGAGCGCACGCACGCACGCACTCCCTGTCGGTCTTCTTTTCCTTCTTCTCTTTGTTATTCTTTTTTGTTTTTTTTAAGAGCGTGCCTTGATGTGCCGGTTAGCTCATCTTTCCTTCCTTCGACTTTAAATCTGCGCTTAGGTTTTGTTTGACTTACCACCAAGACCCAGAGAGTGCGATCGAAAAGAGCACCGTGTCCAGGAGACGGCGTGATTTTCGAACGCACCCCAGAGTGCGTTCTTTTTAAGCGTCGATTTGGAGCACTAAGCCGGCTGGAGACCTGTGATAATGATATGTAAATCTGTCTTTTTGGTGTTTGCCAAAGAAAAAAGCACTAATTTGCAATTAAATATTTTTTATGTGGTGAACAATTGTTAATATCTACGTATTTATTAACAAAACAGATGACTATATTAAATATATATAAATATCTATAGAGTATATATATGTTATATATATACATATTTATATTGTACAGTGGTGTAGATGGAGGGTTGGGCTGGACTGCCTAATTGAGTGTCGTGTTTCAGCGACTAGCTAATTGCCGTCTATTTTGGTCACGCAACCTCTCATTGGGCTCTGCCTTGCTCTTTTTGAATCCGGTACAAATTTGTTACAAAGAGGCATTTTATCTGAATATTCCGAGACACTCTAGGTCTGTTTTCCGAGTTTCATCTGTGGACGCGCAGGAGGACGACTTCTTAAGATGCTTCTTCTTAAGATGCAACTGTAAAGATTGGCCTCAGTTTTATCTCGTATTTAGATGTCAGCTGTGTTAATTGGTCCGTGACGTTTTTATGAAAGGCTTTTTAAAGGAGATCGGTGCAAAAGGAGCAAGGGACTATTTTTTTACAATTTGTGAGTGACTGATTTGTCGGTGATGATGTGTTTGTGATGGTTCCAAGGGGCACGCGTTGAGTTCAGCTTTGCTTTCTGTCTGTAGTCGTACGACTTCTTGTAGTCCTTTGGTTCCGAATCAGCTTCAAACTAGCTGCAAGCCAGCGGTGTTGTTCACTAAAGAGCACACTCGGAATGGCAGCTGGCCGGGAACCGGTGGATAGTCCATGGAGAAGCGAGGATGTCGTATGGTATGGAATAAGCGTTTGTCTCGAGAGGCAGCAGGCAGGCAGGTTGCTTGGTCGGAATGGATCGAAGCCATAGATAGTACTATTTCGATGTTTTTGTTATAGTTTGCAGCCCGCCATATTTCTCTGTGGGAATAGCGAAACGGGGCTTTAGAGGAAATATCAGCTCTCGCACTCGGTTTTCGTGTTATCTACTATGTGGAATTGTGTGTTATCTTAAACCATATTACCTGAAGTGTGGTGTGCTTTGTCTCACCGTCAGTGTTGTCTTCAGTCACAGAGATGTTTAAAAAAAATTGCTGCCTGCTTAGTGTGCCTCTAGAGGTAGCCATTCCGTTCTTTATCAACCCAATGGGTTCAGAAAGCATTGTATTATACAGACCAGAGCAGGATATCCTGTTGAGAAAAGTGATAAACAAATTGGAAATTATTTTTAACAATTTAACTGCACTGGATGTGGGTAATTTTAAGAGCACGTTTACGAGTAAGCGCAAGGTTTTTGAGGGTTGAATTATCCTGGTGAATTTCATTGTTACGATCTGGCACTTTGTGATGTGGACTTAAAGCTTGTAGCACTATGTATATCTTGAGACCTCAGAGTGTTTGCCAACCAGAAAATTTGCCAATATGACTCATAAAAAATGGAAAAAAATCATCGTCAACATAAATATTGGGAAACGTAAAAACAAGGTTATGAGTGTCAATTTATTGTACAGTCAGAAAATTAAATTTATGGAAAGGAAAAACACGCTGTTAATGCCAAAATTAGGTGACTTTTGTTTGGTCCCTCAGCATTTGAAGTAGCCACTCACCAGAATTCTAAACACAAGTGATTTTGTATGTCAAAACTGTTTGAAAGTTTTAGAGGTGGGCTTGAATTTCACTCAAGCCAACGTGTTTTCCGAACATCGCATTTGCGATGTGCACTGTTATGGGCTTTTTCCACTCGACAATCGATATATATCGTTGCTGTTGGGCGCAAGCTTTTCGTTATTGGCTAAAGAACCGTGCGAGTTCAGCTCTCAAAATCTTTGTTCTGCATTGACTGACTGTCTGAACAAATTATGAATGTCGACTTTCGGTAAAGAGGTTTCATTTCTGTTGTCTCTCTGAAACTTTTCTCTCCGCGCCCGTCATTTCGTGTTGACCGTCTCTTTTCAAATAAGGGAAAATATCTGTAGAAGTTTTTGAAGAGGGAATTTTCTACACTCGTGGGGAGCCTCTGATGGTTGGATTTCTACAAACCGCAGCAAATATATGTATAGTCGAAAAAAAATCGCCCTCTGTAGTACCGTTTCTCATGTTTTTTAATTCTTATCGAGGGTGTTTCGACCATCTTTCAAATTCATTGGGATGTAAAAATGTTGCCGTTTCTCTGACCTGACAACCCGTCTGAATGCTTCCTGCATCTACGTAGAGCAAACAGTAAATCACAATTCTGTAGTAATCCAACCTCCAGAAACGTTTTTACGGGTTAAAGAAGTTTTTTTTTCAGTGTACAAGTATTTTGACATATGTCGTGAAGTGGTACTGCGGTTTACAAGCTGTCAAACAGTAGAGGTGTCCAGGCATGGAAATCGAGGTCCATCTTCACGATAATTCTCCTTTTTCACAGAATATTTAAGAATTTCTTTAATGGCAAACTAATCAAAGAAAGCAAATGAGTATTTTTTGAACGGAAGATTCTCGGATTCTAAGAAAAGCTGCTAATTTTGTGAATGCAGAATCTTTTTTTAAGATGTTTTGTACGTGTCTCAAGTGTGTTTGCAGTCCAGTGCTTTAGATTTAGACTCAGGTAGTGTAAGTATTTTGTGTGTTGTGATGAAGTCGATTCTTCTATATTCACAGCTTGTAACAAGGGGACTCGGTATTAATCCGCATACGTACAGCCGAGAGCAAAAGTTCCGGGCCCTTCACAGTCCATATGCGAGGGATGAAGACTTTTGATCTCGAGTGTACAAGTTGATAACAAACCGCGTGTAATTAGTATCCGTATATCTAATTTCTGTCCAGTTCGGATTCACCCTAAAAAAAAAAAAAAGATAAGTCTACTCCCTTATCTGTTAATATGTCTTAATATCAAGTAACCTAGTTTCAGTTAAAGCCTGTCTCAAGGTTATAACTGTTGTTTGCAGGTTTCCTTCCCGAGGCTTTTAACGGAAATGGCAAATTATTTTCCGCGTATCTCATGTATTTGCAAGTCTTTACTAACCTTCTTTTCTTTGTTCTTTTTGCTAAAACTAGGGCACGCGTCACTGTTTGTTCTTCCTATTAGATACCCGCTGCATTTATTTCAGCTTGACAGGTATTATACTGATTCATATCGTTAATGTTTGACTGCTTGTGTTTTGTGGATAGAATATTCGAGTCCCTTCGGAAATGCATTTTTATTCTAACATCGGTTCTAGGGTGTTGTTTTTGGGTTTGCGAATCATAAATCGTGTAGCAGATACTCGCGTTCCCAGTTTCATGGGGGCCGAATTATATATACATATTGGACGAGGATGTTTCAGTATTACATTACTGGAGATGTGCTTATATTTCTAATTATATCGCCAAAGTGCAACAGAAAATATGTACATCACTGTCACCCTCTAGTTTGCTGCAATGCCTACTATCACCTTTTCACTATGTACATGTACAGTCGGAACAAATATTTTTATCAGAGATGGCCCGTTTTCTCGGTGGTCTTATTTCATAAACTAAGGCTGAGATGCAATATTAGTTCTTGTAGACTTTGCTTGTAATTTGACTGAAAAAGCGATAAAGTTCTTTACAAGGCGTCAGACCAATTTTACTGTTAATATTTTGGACACCAGTACTGATATTAAAGTTTCCGAACTCTTTGATAAATTAAACGATTTAAAAAGAAAACAATGCGGCGTTCGTTACAAGCGGCTCTGGAATAATTATTGCATTCTGCTTCGAAAATCTATGTATTTTTTGAAATGCATCGCAGTACCTGTGAGCTGACCAAGAGTTAGTGACTTTGTTTGTTAGAAAGCTCAACTTCGCTTTTTTTTGTATTTCTTAAATATTACTGTTGGCAGCAGCATTAATCAGTGCACGTTTTGATTTTGTGCATCCGCAAGATGTGTTTGGTACCGATTAGTGATCGTATGTGTTGTTTGGTCTCGAGGCGTACAATTAAGCGGAGCGCTAGTTGGGGTGAATTAAGGCAGCACCACACGAGTTTATGCTCGACTTCTACATGGCAGCATTAACTTTGAAGGCGCTGCGCTACTTTACTCCAACTCGCCCCACTTGAGGTGGAAAGGTTGTTTGAATGCGTTCCTGCGTCTATGTTACAAAATATTTGTTTATTTTAATACACTGAATCAGTGTGAGTGTCACCTAAAATTGTATTCGGAGCCACATTGGACGGCAATTTTTTTTTTCTATGTGGAAAGACTGTTTGTAAGTAGGATGTTTTCCATTACCAACTGGCCAACAAGTTTTATGATTTTAGTTAAGTTTTGCATGAGGACTGAGGAGGTTAGGACAACGAGGCTAATATTGGAATAAAGTCATCTCTATTTGATTTTTGAAGTCGTTTAATTACTTTCCCTAGATATAGCTTATTAGAACGGCCGTTAGGAATACGTATATTTTTATCTGTGCCAGTGTTCCAAAACGGTTGTATTGTGAATTTAAACGGGAACGATCTTATTTAATTGAATGCATTGCTAAAGGATCTAAAATTCTGTTTTATTTTATTTTCTCTTAACCTTAATAATGATCTTCATATAAAACATGATTTATTCAAAAATTTAGGCTGGACGCAGTTTGTAAAGGAATGTATTGTTCAAGGATTGCTTTTAATTTTTTAGTCATTTTCACTATATTTATTGTAACATGTTAAATGCCAAAAATATAGTTAATTTATCCCTAAATCGTACTGTTTGAACGTAAAAATCTCTTAAAAAACTTAATCGTTTTTTTTTCTTCAATCTTGCTGTTTTCTCGTAAAATAGGTACTTTTAATTTTCTTGTTACATGTGAAGTAAATGTGAAAATGTATCGGCTGTCAATTCTCGTACACTATTCGGTACTGTCAAAGCCTCTTAACTTTGTGCAATAGCTGTGTATTCGTCGAACTAAACATTTATAAAATAGCAATTAAATTTAGTTCAGGTAGTTTTGTCTGTTAAATAAAGCTGATATCCGGCATTTATCAACTTGTTGAATATCATAATGTAATTCTCGTCAATCTAGCCAATTGTATTCCTCATGTAAGGAAGTCGGACTGTTTAGAATAGAGATCTTACAGAAAGAAAGTCGACAGCAAGGTCACGTGACTATTTATCTGCTAATCAGGTTAACGTTTGGGTTTATCTGGCGACTGTCGACGCCGACGAAAGTACTGTACGGCTAAGAGCTGATCACCGCAAGGTGTCGTTACGCTCTCTCGGCAGGGCGGACATGTTTATTCGTCTCATGTCCAGGTTCGCTACTTTTGAGAGTAAGCTCTCTAGCTGTGAGCAAAAAGTGCGAGTAACCAAATTGCCAGAGTTTTAATTATGCGTTGTGTCACCTTTTGTTCTCGGAAAATATTAAACGCGTTGTTAGACTTAAACTTCAAACCTTTTGTTTTTTCTTTAATATTATTATAAAGCTCATCTTGAGCTTCGGCGTTTGCGTTTAAAACTTAAAACGGTACAGATTCCGTCAGAAACAAATATTCCAAAAAATCATGATTCGGAAGTCAACTACTTAAGGTTACGCTGTTTCAAAGACGGCCTAAATTTTTGTACTCCTTGCTGAGAAACAGCTCGAATCTTTTTAAATAAGTTTGGTGTTAGTATATCGGACCATTTTAAATACTTGCGGTAGATGAATTTTTTTACACGGTCAAATATGAAATTTCGCCTATTTACCTTTTTTTTTACGTCAGCGTTAGATCTATTAGGTCGAATGAGACGAGGTGCGACACATTGGTTGTAGTGGGATATGAGATTGAGCTTCCCGCTCCACCTACGGGTAGCTCAGGGCACTATTCTCCCTCAGCCCACCCTTCGCCCTTACTCTCTCGTAGTCTCGTTAAGTGGCATTGTGATTTGCAGGTTAATTTTTAGAGGGAGTAGCAATATAAAGGATGTGGAACATCTCTTGAATTTACATGCACGGTGATGTGTAATATACTGTGTTATCGCTTTATTTGTGATTAATCCTAATTATAATACTAGGTTATTTTGTAGCAGTTACGTTATTGTCCAGCAGTTGGCTATATCTTGCCTGTTGGACTTTGACTTCCCTATATACTGCTCGTTTCTCTAGTTTCTTTGGAAGCTTATTTATTCCATGTTAAACATGTTTGACCTCGATCGTTGTTCCCTTACTCTACTCCGAATTTTACTAGTGTCCATCTCAAAAGTCATAGAAAACCTGCGTCGTACCTGAACAAAGAAATCTATTCAATCCGGAAATAATTTTTTAAGAATTTTCGCCGCTTCAAATGCACTATTTTAAGCGGTGTTTTATGCATTGTTGTCTACTTCACCTAGAGACAATTTACTGAAGTGTATTCACAAGATTTCCGGCATCATTGCGTATATTTTTTACAGTAGTTTGACGTGGAGTGTAAGGTAGAGGACGAATTATTTGTGTTTACACCGTAATCGGAGTAAGGGAATGGATTACTTTTGAATGCACATGATTGAGGGGAGCCATCTAAAATCACTCCATAGCTAGTTGCAAAGGCTCCAATGATCTTGTTATCGTATCGATTATCCAAAATATTAAATATTTTAAAAATGTTTTAAATGGTTGTTATTCTTATAATTAGAAGACTTGCCATTACCTTCCCCGTACTTGCACATTTTGCTCATAAGGTGAAGCGCGGTTGGTACTTAAAATATGTGTATTTTGAAAACAATTTTTGTATCAATAGCCGAGTTTGCAGATCCTTTTGTCCAGGCGGATGGTTCATGCTGGCCGTGATTTTCTTCTTTAACTATCTTACAAGATTTCTTTTCACATCATGCTTTGTAAGGTAGAGTGTTGCAAAGAGGCAGAGCTCAAATAATGTAATTTTTTACGACGCAAGGCCTTCTTGCCCCACAATATTTTTTTGACTATCGCAGCCCTTATAGATCAACCAGGCTGATTAGGATTTGCCAAACCGAATGAGTGTGATGCCATCTGGTGCGAGCAGATGCTGGTACTCGATACTGATACATAATCCCTTGGGCTACACAGGCACTAGACAGCACCAGTAACTAGTATCAGCGCCGATTTCCGCTAGATTTTAACTAACACTTCCGGCAACGTGTATACCACTTTAATATGCGGGGTCTATCCAGATATCCGTCGCGTTGTAGTTTCATCTCTTCTGTTGCTTGCTCCACTGGTATAGCTATTCACAAGTTTTGGAAAGGCGGCGAACCTGAAAGAGTTACCAACAAGTGTTTTCCGGTCGCCGTCGAGGGAGGAAAGGAAGTCATGGCCAACTCAAAACCAGATTGCTTGCACAGTTGGAAATTACGTAATAAGGTACAACGAGGAAGCATGTTGCGCATGTGTCATTATCGTAACGATTATATTAATCACTCATGTACAATTTGTGGTGGATAGAATACATTATAATGTATCGACATCATGACTGTTCGTTATTTTTCTTCCCTCCCCTTTAAAACCATTCACTCAACGAAACGCTCATCCGCTCTTTTCAGAAACTGCTTCGGTGCGTTCCGTTTCTGAAAAACCTACGCCGCTCTGCTTTCTAGTAACTTTCGAGAACGTATCAAGTTTTTATTTACATGGCACTTATTGTGCGATACTGTACCAAGAAAAGAAATTATTACCCGAGCTTTGGACTTGGTTGAGAAAAGGCTGTTTTCATTGCAGAGTAAGGAATCCTACCCCATACTCCATGCTTTTAGTGGAGATGCGAGGAGCTTTTAGACAAGAGATGAGCTCATTTGCCTTGGCAACAATTACGTCGATGTTTCGAACACGTACCGTTATTATTATGTCTACCTCCCCCCTCCGGTTTTCAGTAGGCCTACAGCTTTTTCCAAATGCACCGTTTTGGAAACAGAGCAGTAAGGTTCCAGACTTACATCTCACCGTATTTTCCAGTTCGGAGGATAAAATGGGGAGAAACAGAGAGACCTGATCACAGCCCCTGCAAAGTGGCGGATAGGCAAGAGAATTCTTGCGTGTTACGCATGTTGCCTATGATAATCCTGACAGGAGCTATCGTCCACTTTTCAAACAACACGCCTTGAGATGGGAAATATTTCTTATTACTCAGAAGTTCTCGCTGACCTTGGTTGCAGTAATGGTAACCATAAGCCTACAATGTAGACATGACTAAACAAAATATTATGTAAAATCGGCGATTTTTTGAGGAAGCGGAAGGCGAGAATAACAGAAGACCACTATATCTTGACGCACATGAGAGGCTGTTCTCCGCTCAGCAGAAGCAATAGCGCGGCAACTAGCAATGATGGCATGCATTGTGTGTGGCCTATTCTTCACACCTTCACAGAAATCGCTGTCTTATTGATACGATAAACTTCCGGTTTGATTATTTAGACTACTTAATTCGTTTTTACTTTCCTGAAATGGAAAATATTGCCATTGCCTCGTATTCTTCATAATTGTGAATTTCTTTCTTTTGTTATACAAAATCTACAGAGATTTTTTTAAGAAGTCAATCACGCCAACTCCCATTCAAAATACCATGCATCGACCCCTTTTTGTGTTTCTTGTCAAGGGCGTGCGAAAAAAAAAATGTCTGCTTGATGTTTGTTGACAGCGGTTTTTCTGACAACCGTGTTGCAAACCCCCGACTAGAGGCTTGGAGGGATGACCCACCATGGCAATACGGTACCCCGCCACCTTCGTTTCAGATAAGAAGAGCTCTCGTTGTGAAAACATCTCCATTTAAGCTGCATTACCCTCTCTATTACCGGAAGACCCCTCTCGTAACAAGGAAATAGAATTTTTATGTGCATTCTACCGAACCTTTTACTTGCTTTTTGCAAAATTTCAGTCCTTGAATCATTTTAGTGCGAGTGATTAAAACTTTGAATCTTTTTAGTAGAGGTCCCCGTACACATTTTTCCGAATCTTGCTTCATCTTCCTTGGCGTTTCCAATCGACTAAGGGCTCGGAGACAGCACTAAACGAACGAGCAAGGCGCTTAAAAGTGCCGCTGCGGTGGTGAATATTTCTTTCGAGCTGGGTTATTTTTGTCGCAGCGGCAGTGGCCGCGACGAAACGACAGACACAATACCGGTAAGCATCCGAAATGGACGAGCACGCTTCACCGCTCCCCCTGTGATACCGGAAGGCTGGTGTTTCATTTTTTTCCTTTTCTCCCCCGTTTTTTTCTCTATGGAATGCATCTCATCGTCAGTTCGTCATTTAGATGAACTGTTAAAGTCAGGCATCGGTACCTGATGCTGAACCACTAAACACTAGGAGAACCTAAAACCGCAGAAGTCGTGATGTTATGTTTTTACAAGCTCAAGGCAAATTTCCTGCTAATGACATCTCGATCTAATCTTATTTCAAGCATTTCGTTGACGTATCGATATTTAGCTCAAAAATATTAATAAGCTTTATGTGTGTAGGCCTTTTCTTAACGCGATTTATTTCACTGCCCGATCTTTGAGTAGGTACCGGTAGCGCCGAATTTCATGAACCTTTTTACGCGTCAATTCACAAGGTGCCGGGACAATTTTCAGCTTCTGTGTATAGTGAGGTAGAATCTCGGATTGAATAGTGGCGTTTTCTTCTTATCTACGAGTGGAAGTTACCGGTCAGATGACAGTGTTCAGTTGTTAGTTGACAAGTGAGCTTTAAATACTGCAGTCCTATCAATAAAGGCCGAAAGTCTGGTTGAGGTTTTTGCGCGGGAGATGGCTGCATTTTTTGGTAACAAAGGCGCCGATGGTCGGTTGTTACTCTCTTCCGGTGCCATAAATTCAGATATAGAACGTTGGAAGTGTGCCTTTTGTGCTAAGGAGGCATCTATGTCCCTGGCTACCCGCCAAGTGCGACTACGCTCTGTTGTGCTACCAATTATCCGCTGCATAGCTCACTCATTATTTTACCAGACTTTCGTTGATAAATCTTTTGCGATTTTGCTGGCGTATGAGAAAAAATACAAGATTTGATCGAAATATGTAAGTAAGTACATGAACGTAGATAGAATTCATTCCTGAACATATTTTGTGAAACACCTTTTTTTCGGATTTTTTTTGGAAATAGGGTAATTTCCAGTTTCCTGCTGGGTGGACGCTCATTTTCTGTTCTTATCTTCTCAGCAGAAAGAAAAATCCCCACATGCACGATGTTTGCCTACGTTCATAATTTGAGTCCCATCGAAGCCATATGTGCCCCCTATTTTTCTG
>Ga0058701_10001713_pt1 | contig 15932 bp, 13 predicted proteins | sample AgamicOrMae_FD_97039 | JGI IMG/M metagenome (GOLD analysis project Ga0058701, IMG submission 97039) | Agave microbial communities from Guanajuato, Mexico - Or.Ma.e | ecosystem: Host-associated > Plants > Phyllosphere > Phylloplane/Leaf | place: Guanajuato, Mexico | collected 2012-06-04
CCTAAAAGGGAGACAGGCGACTATACTTGTCACCGCACTGTACTGTACGCTTATTGGTGGTATGGATGAAAAAAGCAACGCTGATTGGTTGGATGCAGGTATAACGTGGTGGTTGGCGCATCTTTTCCTGTCAACCTCTCTAGGTTCCTCCGCTGGATACTTGAATTTACGCCAGTATACAGTATAATTCTTGTTAGCACTTGATGATAATATCCTCCGATCCTTATGTTCCATGAGAAGCAATGCATAAATATTCTCAACAGTACGTCGTTCTCAACTTGCGTGCTTTTTTCCCGGTCCCTTTTATGTGAGCTACTATTAACATTCGATTTCGTGTTCAACAGGAAGCCTTAAGCGCGCGTCGAAACACGGTTGTTTGCGCGCCTACTGTTCTGTCCGCATCAGTGGTCATCTCTTCATTACTATCCTCAGCCGGTTCGTGATTTAAACTGAAGTATTTGTCGCTCGTCGAGCTCGATGTTGGTAACCGCATATCTAAGGGTGGAAGCTCACGATCTTGCTTATGAAGCTTTAAATCTTATTTCCGACATTGCTTTAAAATGAGCCGGATACCTTCGAGAATCTTCTTGAACACATGTATGGGCTCAGCAAGTGCAGACCACTGGCGGGTCTATGCTGCTGTAATATCAAGAAAATTGACAACATTTTGAGTTTGGGAAGTTTTACTAATAACACCTCTTCCCCTACGCTTAATAACTGTTGGATTAGCACGAAGACGTCGCTATTGTAGGATATGAGTGGACAATAACTAGTGCGGAGAACGCCCTTGTTTAAATCAGCCACAATACCATTGCACGTGAAACCTCAAATTGTTCGATTGATTGCCAAAATAAAGCAGACTGTTCAGGATTAAACATGATCCAGATTCGGAAAGTAGTCGAATCGTGCGTACAAGTCTTCAAGGGCTCTACCCCCGATAACTGTTCGCTCTCTCTTCAGCAGTAATGAATTTATTTCATCCTTCTAATTTGTTTTTCTCCGTTGCAGGTGAGCCTGACCACATCCCGGTGAACCCTTTCAGCGTATTGTAAGTAATAGTTAATCTTGAGTTATGGAAGAAGCTTAGGGCTGAAGTGCACCAAATAGTCCGTGAAACAGTTCGAAACCGCTCCGTACACCGAGTATGCCATAGTACCCACGATTACAGCCGCCCACTTGATGAGGTATCGTGCTAAATGCCACAAAGCTACGAAGAAGTGTCCAGTGCATGCCTTGATTTTGTGAGTAGTCACTACGCAGACCACGCTAATCCCACCGAACACAACTGGGAGACCAAGAGCTTCCACAACAAGGAAAATAATATTCCGGAGACCCTTTTTCATCTGGAAACAGAAAACCAACGACTGTGGAGTATCAACAATAGTGAGGACGTAAAATCGTGGTGTCTCCTATATTATGTTTCTTATATAAACATTTAGTTGGCTGGGTGAAGGATTGATTAATTTTTTTAAATCATAAAAACAACTCTCGGGATATTTTTCCATTACGTCTCCGATAGAATGACGGCACTGCCATTAATATCACATATTTTGTTGAAGACCCTGCACCGCCAGGCACAAATATTTCCGAGTTGTTTTCTAGTTACTAACATTTAAGGCAGAGACGAAAACCTCTGCATGTGATTTTACCGCGTTTTAGATGAAATGTTTCTCCCATTTTTTGTTTACCGATTCACTTGGAAAAGACTTACATGAACAATTAGCCATCATGTTTTTCTGGAAAGGCAGGGCCCTCCAAGTCAATTCCGTAACCTGACAGCGTTTTGGAGGTTCTAGTGTCTTGCGGTGCAGTGTTGTCCAGAAATAGAATAGAAGCCTATCACAATATCTGCTTTCGGCTTTTGTAGCTGCGTTTAGAGTTTTCCCTCATTTTTGTGCACCCGACTGGAGTGAGTCGAAAAGACTAAACAGAAAATATTGTACTTACTTGGGTGATATAGTCATTGCAAGATTCTGATAAACGTGGCACAACGGTTTTCTCGGTCTTGAAACATCGAGCAGTTCTTGAGATGACAAACTAACCTGCAAAATCACGTTCATTTATTACCGATTAGCTGGACCTCAACCATATCTTATGTGAAGCCGACATACGAAATCTCATTTTGAGGTTTTTTATTATCAAGTTGCTGTTCATTCTACATGACAATCTGAATGCCTTTTCTGTAAAACCACATATTATCAGGCCGCATAACATTTCCTACTCTTGGTCGCTTGCCTTATTCTTGCGATTGCAAACTTCAGGAACATTTTGGACTCGTGTCTTGCTTAGGGCAAAAGATTTGGCCATCCGCCAGTTTCCGGGTAAAAACGATGACCTCACTTCAACTTTTTTTCTTTTTTCAATAGAGTCCAATGATTTACATTTACAGAATTTTGTGGCACAAGAAAAATATCTTGTTGTAAGAGTAGCTATCGTGCGTTCGAATCTCCATTACACGGGTACTTGTACTGCTTCAGTTTTTACTTTATTTATTTTATTTATTTATTTCAACAACAATAGCACCCGAGCCTGGCTCAGGTACGAGTACAGTTCTAATTTTATATTTACTTACCTGACCTAAAGCCACACAAAGAACTACGCAAAACACAAGTTTAGCTAACATTCTGAATCGAGTTAATAATTGGCAACATCTGACGCCTTTTTCTTAAGTGATAGTGTGTGTTGGTCTTAATCGTTCCTATCAAATCAGAGTACTTGACAGCAATCATCTTCTGAAGAAAGTTTGAACGTTAGAGTTTGAGCTTCTGTTAAAAACCTCTTGAAATATCTACGTTTTTAATGCAATCGGCAAAATTCAAAGTCCTACTTGAAAACACATTTGCGTTCTGGAAAATTTCTTCGTAAATCAGACCACTCCCTGAGAGCATCCACTTTGTGTGGTGTGTTAAGAGGACACATGGATGCAGTGAAGTCGCTACGTTGCCACAACACTGCGACAATCAAGGAAAACTCAGCGACAGGAAATTTCTATGATTTTAATTTTTAATAAACAGGTATTCCTTAAAAACACATTTTGAGGCGGTGTTGTATGCTGCTGCCCCATTAACCTAATCGAATGCGATAGGTCGCTGTATATAGCGGAATCTATTCTTTGCATTGTAAAAACCCTATGTTAAAGTTTGAGACGTGCCTCATTTTAGGACCCAGTGATGGAATAGGACCTAAAGATTGATTCCGATACGGTAATCAATTACATTGATATTCGAAAGTCATTTTACGGGAATAGGACCTTAAGATTGATTTCGATACGGTAATCAAGTACAGTGATATTCGAAAGTCATTTTACGGGAATAGGACCTTAAGATTGATTCCGATACGGTAATCAAGTACAGTGATATTCGAAAGTCATTTTACGGGAATAGGACCTTAAGATTGATTCCGATACGGTAATCAAGTACAGTGTTGTTCGAAAGTCATTTTACGGTTGATAACAAAGTCCATCAGAACTGTAGAACGGTGTCACAACTTGTGATTCCGATAGTACTGGAGAGCAGAAAGTTTGAAGTAGCCTTCTCATTTATATATCGCGCATTTTCTCAATAGATTTTAAGACATGACCGCGGTCGCCTTGTGTGCTTTCACCTAGGGAACGAAATCGGCACCGCACTGTTTGGTTTTGTACGGTGACGAGATTTCACGAACTGCAAACATTTGTATGAAACGAAACGGCAATGTTTATTCGAAACATCTAATAATTGTTCCCAAGTAAAAATAAATCTCCACTTCTCAGTGCAAGCGGATTAATGCAAGTTACGAAAGACATGAGAACAGATCTTATGATGCCGATAATATGAGTGATCAGATTTGTCGTGGCCTGAAAAATGCCTTGGAACGTGTCGCCAATGAGATTTGGAATGCATTGTAACAGCTCGTTAGGCCTGAGAGCGCATCGGAAGCTATCGGAAATCGTCGCGATGACTTCGATGACCAAATCAGCGGCGTGATAGACGGTGCCAGCTATGTGGGAAATAACCTGCGAGAAACGAAGAGTTTTTTAATGAATTTTGAAAATCTCCGAGGAAAACAGAAAGTGGGTTCATTGTTAAGATGAGGCGAATTAAATAGTTGATCCTTTTCTAAAGGATGAACAGATTACGCGGATGAGATTTCACGGAAGGTACCGCCAACCGATATCTCCCTCGATATCTCCCATTGTAAAATTCGAAACTCACGATAATTATTTTAGTTTCATCTGGTAACCATGGGACATAGATCACCTTCGTTCCTGTTCATCTCAACTTAGGTTGATACTGCATCCCATGGAAACGCCTAGGGATTTAGCAACTCGTCTGTTGAGCACAGGCGTCTCGCTTAGTGCTTCGAGGATGTATATGAACGAACCTGAAGTATCGGAACACTGCTTCACCCAGTGGGCGAGAATAGCTATCCGAAAACTTTGTTATAGTCTATAGATTCTTGAGCGCAGAGTTGAGTTGCTCAATACTTACGGATCTCAGATTCAGTCGGCATTCAGTAATCCGCGTGTCAGCGTGATTGTCGACCTCCTGCGTGCGTTGCTGTGGTGCAGCAAGGCACACCTGGAAATATTATACGGCTGTTTACCACTTTGGAGTTCAGAATGTAGATTATTTTGTCACCTCCATGAAAGACTCGACCAGTTACAAAATCTGAGTACTTGACAGTTTTGAGGGCGCGCCAACCTGCATTTTTAGCTCTGACCATGATTGTCCATCGTGTGATTTATACAGGAATTTACGGAGAAGATATAACGAGGGTCACAGAAAAGGTCCCGTCATTATCATTCATTCCAGACGAATAATCAAAACTTTTCGCAATGAACAGAAACATTTTCAACGCATTTGGAACTAGTCTAGTGCAAAAACTGAGCTTTTAAGAATTGGTCGGGTTTTCCATTGAGGTGCCGATTTTGTAGACCAACGTAGAATGCATGAAGTGTCGGGTAAGCGATTTAATTGACACTAGGCAGCCAGATAAACAAAATATTGGTCAGCCCCCCCCCACCCTTTTTTTCTTGTGGTTCAAGATTGGGAGGGGGGGTGAACCAGTTGTTGATAAAAACCGTTGAGTCGTATACATCAATGCAAACACCATTTCCTTTCATAGAAGTTTTCCTATGCGTTGAAAAGAAATGTTCACTTACCTGGGCGACGAGTACGCAGAGAACTACACCAAGTACCAATTTGCCAGACATGTTTTAGAAGTGTTGTAGCTATCGGTTTTAAACATTAAACTAAGAGGCAAATTCTTAAATACGTACCGGTTATCAAGCACTGCTGCCCCTTCCCAAAAGTACTCAATGAAATTTATTGAAGTGATTTCTCAACTTCCTTCAAAACAGATAACTTTGGCCTGTATTTTCGTGATAGGAAATGCTCTTGAAGAAGCAGAGGTAATCTTGGAATTATTGTATTTGCCAGGTTCGGTGCATTGCATTTCACGATTGAAGCTAGTATAGAGTAACCCTTGATTTTATCCATAAGACTATCAAAAAGTAGGTTCAGATAGGTCTGAGTTGAGTCGTCGCCTTTGTCCGTAAGAAAACTTTCAAGTTCGAGTGTCTAAAATTTGACAGGAAATGACAAAAAAACGGAGAGGAAGTTATATGCGATAGTAGCACCAAAGAAGCAATAATTGTTAGGATATTTGAAATCCTGCTAGGAAACCGAGAAAGTACTAGTGATCTGAATCACTTTACAAATTAATAAGTGCTCTGTGATTTGAATCCCGTGATATTTCGAGAACACGTGAGTGCGCGACGTCGAGACAAACATGAAAATCTCAAATGACCTACTTGTATGCCCGCAAATTATCCGATTGGTGTCAGAACCTGTTTGAATGACTTTTGGGCACCGGTATCTGTTTTTTTTCTGTTTTTGTATCTGTCTACAAACTAACTATAACTCGCTGATGCCATCCAAGGGACTAGATTACTCAAGAATTTTAGTTGATCTCTACGCCGCGTATCCGGATGTCACTGGAAGTTCACAGGACGAAGAAGACCATGTATATTTGCTATGTCGGGGGGCAAGTTGTTATCTGGACATCATCATCTTCTAGGATAGGATTTTGCGCATATATGCGCACAGTGCCTTCAATCCCGGATAGCTTAATCAAATATTCCAATTCAAGTAACCGCGAGAATTGATGAAGATGACGATTTAGGTTTGTTCTTTATTCTAGTGCAACTGATTTCGCGGTATGTTGCATCTCGAGTGTGATCAGTCCAGGAATAATGCATTTTCAAGCTTATAGGGAGCATTTTTTCACAAGTTTTGGGTTTATCAGGCTTCTTGTCAGATAGAAAGATATATCTTTCCTTCTGATGGCTATTCCAATAAGCTCCATCATGCGACGAATATTCGATTTTTTCAGGTGCTCGAACCCTCTTTCTGATGATCTTGAAAGCCTAGAATTGAGCTCGAGGCCGTTTTAGGAAATTACCAGTTTCATTCTGCAACATAATATATAAAGCAGCGCAATTTATTCATTTTTATAAGAAAAAATGACTTCGTAGCTGTGACACTTTCTATGTCAAATTTTTTATCTTTTTATTTTTTGCCGTCCTCAGAAAATAAATTGACGTGCCTTCTGCTTGTTTTTCAAGATCTAAACGACACAGAGTTGCTTGGAGCTAAGCGATATCCGGGAGCAGATTCGTTGAGCTCTTTACGAATCGTATTGTTGTCATGAGGCTCAAGATATCAATTCCAAATTCTAATAAATGCCAATTTGTTTATTTAAAACAAAGGTTCTCAAAACTTGTAGTCGTAATTGTTGTCACCGAGCAAGAAGAGATCTTGAGCTCTCGACCTCATCGGGAGGACGCAAGACACAAAAGCTGTGCCGAGAGATTCTGCAAAGGTAAAAAGACCTTGGAAGAGATTTCTCACGGCTTGCACAAATCCCTCAAGAGTATCGCTGAACAGATCGGGAATGCATTGCGTAATCTCGCGAGGCCTGAAAAGACATCGGAAGACATCGGAGACGGCAGCCAAGATTTCAATGAGCAAGGAAGAGCCGTGATAAACAAGGGCAGAGACGTTGGAAATAACCTGGGACAGAAAGACGGACGGTTAGCATGGCTTAAATGAGAGACGAAAAACGCCTCAAAAAAGTTCACTTTATCTCAGGCCCTAGTATGCTGTGATTGGTGATCAGCTATTCCAAAGTGTTGCACAGTGTAGAGGCCTAACATTTTTAGATTTGGGCTATAAAAAAGTAACGAAGAGAACATTGTTTTCCTCCTCTTCTCTGAATTCAAACAAACGCACCACTCTCGGATTTGGACTATATCACACTTGAATTGATCTGCTCGGATGTTCATGGAGAATTTTTGGTAGCCCAACATCGGATACGAGACCATTGAAATAAATCTTTCTGGATGAGTCACTTCGCGCCTTGACTTAGCTCCCGATAATCAAAACTCGAGAAGAAAGATCTTATGCAAATAGTACAGCGCGGCTTTTATTCCGGACTGGTTGTGTTACCGTACTTACGTATCTCAAATTCTGGCGGCACTTAGTAACCCTTGCCTCAGCGGGACTTTCGGACTGGAAAGGGGAGACTTCCTCCTGCCGTTGCTGCGGTGCTGCAAGACATATCTGAAAAAAAAGAAGAAAATACGGAGATGAAATCCTTTCGCTTGAGATGGACCTGCGGAGAGGCCTAGAAAACTCTTTGTAATGCACGCGCTAACAATTAAGATCCGCGTTGCCTCCGATATCTTCTAATTTTTGGAACAGGAAGTATAAGTGAGCGTTAACGCATCAATATTAGTGCCAAGGCGTAATGGAAAGCTCACAGTTATGAAATCTGCATATTTTCTGGCTCGAGCTGTCCTAAAATGTTAATACTACTTGATTTGTTGCCAAATAGGGAGTTTACGTGTATTCTCCAATAAAACGAACAAATATTATAGAAATATTCGTCGATGTACACAGAGGGTCAGGAACAGCCTATCCAGAAAAAAAGGTTTAGTTTGTCGACCTATTCGTATTGATTTCAAAGTCTTGCAGTACAATTATATAACAGCTAATACTTTATGATAGTAACTAGCGTTTGCTCTCGACAAAGCGATGACATAGGTACCCGGGCGTATTTTAACCTTCTCTTTAAACCAGAATAGTTCAATAGAGCTTATGGTTCACCATGTTCACCATCACTCTGAAAGCTCGCGCCAGCTAGCCATTACCACTATGTAGCACGTTGACACAAACTTAACTGGTCCTTGTAAAAACAATATAAACAGTGCTGAAGCTCGTGATATCTTTAAGGAGTTCTAAAGATATCCCTTCATCAAGTCGAAGGGGCTTGTTTCTCGGAAAAAAGTATTGTCAACCTACCTGAGCGACAAATACGCAGATAACTGCACTAATCACAAGTTTTCCCAACATTATTTTTTAAGTGCTGTTTTATAGTTTGTGAATGGCACTTTGGTGCGGATGCTCTTTTATAAAGGTCTTATCACAGGATGCCCCTCCTTAAGGTACTTGTGAAATTCTTTGGATTTATCTCTGATCGGTCGCTAAAAGTCATACCGCAGTAACTTTGGCTAATTCTTATTTTTCCTGGAAATGCTCTTAGTAGCTGACGAATCCCTACGTGGGGTTTGACGGATTCTATTTTGAGATTATGAATACCTAAATGATGCAGCATCTTTTCATGTGAACAAAGTAATGAATGAATAACACAGGTCTCGCCCAGATTTTATAGTGAGTTTAGATTTTCTAACAAAGATGATTCTTCTTTATTTCGGACGTGAAAGGGTTATTACCACTAACGTAAGTAAAGAATGACTTTAATTGCTTCTAATCTCGCTGCTGAAGAACCAAACCAAAGCTTGGCTGGTGACGAAGTGACCGCGTATGAAAAAAAAAGTGTGCTTATTTTAGTAGGCTTTAAATACACGAAAGTAATTACGAAATTATGGATACCCAACGATTTGAATTTTCCCCACATAAAAACGTTCTGAAAAAGGCTTAACTTCCAGGAGGCGTCTTCTAAAGCCATCCTCTTGACAGTTCCTGATGCGTTGAGTGGGCTTAAAAACCAGAGTCAACAAATAAAAAAGGAAGAAGTCTTGTACACTGAGATCATTTTTTTTTCTGAGACGAGCAATACTTACAGTTAACCTAATATGTTAGTACCGTAAAAAACGGTGAGGGCGCCTTCACAACAAACAACGTAGTTTCTTATTGCCGTCTGAGGAATACGTCGGTTAGGAACGACATCTTTTCAGCTAAGAGTGATCACCCAGAAAATGCCGCAGTGAAAACGGTTTCTACCTTAATATTCAAACAGTAACAACATTCCAGAAAATTAGTTCGGCCGACGTTTTTCAGCCGCGTTTGAAAAGAAAGTGAGCTCGAACTTCTCTTGCGGCAACCCTTCAGCAACAAGGATGAGTTCGAGAAATTGTTGGAAGACGTGTTCCCGTTCTTGAATTCCTGGTGAAGTCTTCGACTAGTCAACTCGGAAGCATGTCAAACACGAGTAATAGCCTTTGGGTATAAAGTGAGTGTAAAATTGTCCAATAAGCGCGTTTTGAAGTATACCACTGAAATCCGTTTCCGTCGTCTTTCAGGTTTTCCCTAAAAACTTAAAGTTAACTATTTTTTTTCCTTTTAAAAACACTTAGAAGTATACTGGATTATCTGATGTACACCAAAAATCATCTTTTACGTATGGTGCTAAAAGTAGCTGGAAAAGGGAAAGAAAGCTTGTTTTTCTCCAACCGTCGTTTTGTAAAGCAGTTCAGATTTCACCCATTTTTTCGTCGTTTCTATTTTTTGGAAGGCAATATATAAATAATCGTTTATGAGTGTCTCGTAGAACATTTTGAGAGAGCGAAGAACAGTAAAAACAAAACATCCGTTCTGGGGAATGCCATACCTGTTTTGGGTGTGAAACTAAAACGATGGTAGTATGTATTTTGGTTATTTTTCAAGATATACCCATGTTCAGACACATGATTCAAAAGGTCTCGGCGAGAGCTTTCGATTCATGTGGCTAAACATAGGTCTATCTTGAAAAATTACTAAACTACGCACTTTACCCCCGTTTTAGTTTCATATCCGAAACCGGTATGGCATTTCCCAAAACGAGGGTTTGGTTTTTACTTTGAGTGCCGTTGCCATGCCACTAGCATGTGGCAGTGTTGAAATTTTAATTAAATATCCAATTCATTGAAGTCTCCTGACTCTTTTTGAGAGCATATTGAGGCAATAAAAATTGCCTCAGAGATAACCTCTTTCCGCTGTGAATCACTGCTGATAACCTAAGGCCATCGACGTTCACAGGTGTGAATAATATAATCACAACTTATAGACTTCACGGTGTGAAACACCGATCGCTAGAGGATAATAAGGGATCGTGCATAAACAATGTGCACCGAAAGGGGTAAGCGGGGAAGGGAGGGGATCTCGAGGAGCATCACGCAAGGACTGAAGGGGGGTTGGGGTTCGAGGCCCGCGTATGTGGTATTTTTAGAACTGCTTTTTCACTGAAGTTTGGCGGTCATAGGGAATTATCGTATCTGGACCACACGCGAACAAAAGTGGATTCCGACCCACCCATACCCAGGTTTGAGAAGTCGGGCCGGAAAGCGAAAGGCCAGGCAGGCTTTCCTCGTTAGCAGTAGTGCGCCGGTTGCTGCCAACGACCCGCCATACCCAACTGGGCAGCGTCTCTATGAGGGTCGTCCTGAGACTCAAGACAATAATGCAAACTTTTGAGAACTGCAAATTTATTTATTTAAAACATCAACATCATTCAAAATTTGTAATCGTAGTTCTTGTTGTCACTGAGCAAAAAGAGATCTTGGGCTCTCGAACTCTTTGGTAAGAAGCAAGACATGAAAGCCCTGCCAAGACTATTTCCAAAATATTGAAGACCTTCGAAGGTTTCCTTTGCGGCTTCAATAAATCCACGGACAGTATCCGTGTACACCACAGGAATGCATTGCGTAATCTCGCGAGGCTTGTAAAGACATCGCAAGACATCGAAGACGGCAGCGAAGATTTCAACGAACAACAAAAATATTCTTTGGAGAAGGAATGAGAGGCTCGATGGAACCTAGCAAAGAAAGACGGACGATGAGCAAAACTTCAGATGAGAGATGAAACACGCCTAGAATGAGTTCATTCTCAGGCCTTGATATGCTGTGATTGGCTAACAGAAACGCGAAATCCACCGTAGAGACTAAACCGCATCAATTTAAGCTACAGGAAAGCAATGAAGGAAGAACTGCTTCCCTCTGTATTGTGAAGTATGTGAAAATTTTCTTCATGGAATAATATGATCTTTGACAGTAACTACATTTCAATTGATCAACCCGGATTTTCAAAAGTTGGAGGACCATGCAGAGTATGCAAACATTACAAGGGTATTACTATGCTGACTAGTTGGGTTTCACTCTTACGTCTCTCAATGAGTTTCGGCATTTAGTTATTCGTGTCTCAGCGCGACTCTCGGACTGGGAAGCGGAGACTTCCTCCTGAGATTGCTGCGGTGCTGCAAGACATATCTGAAAAGAAGAAGAAAATACAGAGATGAAACCCTTTTGCTTGAGATGGGGGTCCGGTGAGACGAATAATTCTTTATTAATGTATGCGCTAATATTCCCGTTGCTTCCGATATTTTCTAATCGCTGGAACAACAAATATAAGAAAGCGTAAACGAATTAGTAATGGGGCCCATTATTTGTACCGAGGAGTAATGGAAATGTTCACACAACTGCACATTTTCTGACTTCAGCTGTCCCAAAATTCTATTTAACTGTATTCATGATTCATGTATTCAGCATGATAGAAATTTTAATTCCTTTATTTTTCCATAAGCCGCTACATATCTTGTAGAAATATTCGTCGTCGACTTCTTGTAAGTAGAGGATCGAGAGGGAAAATAGGGGGAGCTATTTAAACTGATCTCAAATTGAATATAAAACTAACATTTGACACTAACTGATCATAAACAATTAGCTTTTGTTCCCTATACAAAGTATTGACACACTGGCGAGTCCTACCCCTTTCCTCCAACCGCAGAATAGGATAGATTATTTTGTTATGATCCGCCTTACCACCACCTAGTCCGAAACTCTCGCCAATCTTATTACGTCATTAACGTTAACACAAGTTAAACTGGTGCTTACAAATACAAGATAACCAGTGCTGCAGCACGTAAAATACCGAAGGGGCTAAAAAGATCGCCGAATCAAGTCAAAGGGGTTTCTTGACAAGTATTTTTAGCTTACCTGAACGACGAACACGCAGACAACTGCGCAAATCACAACTTTTTTCAACATTTTCGGTCGTGTTGCACCTCTCCTTCGCGAGTAGAAAATTGGTGCAGATCCTCTTGAAGCAAGGTCTTATCACAGAACGCCCCTCCTCAAAGTAGTTATGAAATTCTTTAGATTGATCTTTCCTCTTTCGTCATAAGTAATTTTTTTGATTTGTGATTCTCGGGTGCCGGAAATGCTCTTGAAATATCTTAAAGAAAACTTCTTTGAAAGATTTGATGAATTCTATTTCCAGAGTATAATTATCCGAAAGATATACTATCTTTCCATTAAGTAATTGATCGCAGGCCGCGCCCAGATCCGATACTGCGTTTTAGAGTATATACTCAGCAATTGTGCATGGCTTCCTTTCTCACCCTCTTAAAACGAAAATACTTTTTTATTATGAAAAAATCGGGCTTGCCCACCCTATTTCTTTTGGTGGGTGCCTCTCAGTATGAGCCATTTGCCTTTTTTGCAAGTTTTTGAACTAAACGAAGTTCGGACTTCGATGAAAAAGCCCACTTCATTAATTCTCAGTGTTTATTTAAAAATCTTGCTAGTGAGCAGAAAAACATAAAGTGACAAAAGAAAGGATGGTTCGTACCCGAGAAAGTATGTCAATACACAAAGCAGTGGAGTAGTCTGCAACTCGTTATTCAATCATGTCTTTTTTTGAATAACTAAAAATAACGACGACTAACAAGATTTGCTGCCATCCAGTCGTCATCAGGGGACAATTTCACGTCGATTTCTTGTACTGAACGTTACTTTTCGACCAGTATCTTCAGAGCGACGACAACATACATCCGGAAATACGGACTCACACGAAACTATAAAGCCCTTCTCCTGGAAGGAGGTGGGCTTAAAAAAGGGGGAGCAGTTAACAGCAGGTCTGGAATGAGTAGTTTGATTCGTGTTCAATTCCTTTAAAAAAATCGCGGTTGTGCTGAAATTATCTTTTCTTACAGTCCCATTTACATAGCTGTTTTAGGTACCCAGCGTTAGTGACGCAGTTGAAAATTCCTGTACTAATGGAAGTGTCCGCAGCATTAGTACAGTTTTTGGGCAGGCATGGGGCACTCCGATGGTCTCGTGCCTGAACAAAGCATAAATACACAGCAAATGAGCTACCCTACCTGAGCGAATGTATTATTTAGTACACACGATACACAGTTTGCGGAAACGTTTCATTCCAAAGACTTTTGGAGTGACTTATTAGGAGGGAAATTCACTGATTAAGTTCATTTTTTTACCCTTTCGTAGACCCTCAGCCTCCGTGTAGAACTTGTGATCAAAACCCTCCCCGAACCAATCCATACTAATACAAATATCCTGCGGATGAAGTTTAACGAAGCGAACAACAGTCCATGTTCACTTCATTTACATTGGTTCACAAGCCGCATTAATGATGTGTCCAGGTATTTTTCCTCGTTGCTACGATTGAATTTAATTTTCGGGTACTCGCAAAACGTGCCCTTTTCGTCAGATTCTTTGAAGTAACCCTGCACTGAGAACGGTGCCTCTTAACTTTTGAGAGAGGATTTCAGGGAGCTATATGAGTCCGGCTACTAGAAGCTCTGCAGATGGCACCCGTCTCTTTTGTGCCGATGAGTAAAATTTTCTAATAAATATCTATTGTAAGATAATCAGAAAATCTGGATGGAAATACGTATCAACGTCGAAGATGATTATTAAAAGTAGTGATTAAAGGAATCGAGTAAGTAATAAAGTCCTTTTTGTAAAAAAAATGAAACGTCATAGTTGATATGGCGTATCTCTTTACCCGTGATACCGTAATTTAATAAGTGCAATCCGATCTTTAGAAACTTATTAAGCTTAATACTGTCAGCTGGTTTTGGTGGCGAGAAGGATAGGATTGTGCGCATATCGGCTATGCGTGCAATTCCTGCTATCTCGAAGAGGTTATTGCAAAGATTCGAACTCATGTAACTGCGAGGCATGACCAAGGAAACATTTTAGGACCGGCTGCTGCAAATGAATTGGTATAATCCGTCATCTCGTGTAGGGTTAGCCAAAGGATTCTCCAAGCTTCGCAAAGCATTTTCCCAAAGTTTGTTGCAAGCAGTGGATTAGCTTCGCGTTAGAGTGAAGGATATTTCCTCTAAATTGCCCCATACGCTTCATTATTAATGTGACTTTTATCCGATTTTTTTTTCCCATGATGATGTAGAGAGAAAATCCAAAATTACTGGGTGTCTCAGATTCAGTTGTCGACTGGGTGAATTTGCTCCTTTTTTATTAGATCCATTCTACATTCCATAGACTCATTAGCATTAGAACCATTCCAGAACAACATTCCATGCGTGGGCATTTCTCGAGGATGAAACAGGAAGATTCCCCCAGAGCCTGGGAAAACAGTTGAATTCCAAAACCTGTTCTTGACGCCGTCAAGCGGCAGCAGCCCAAACTGACAGTCCTTATGGGCCGTCAGTTGGTTGGCAGTTCGAGCTGATACCGCTAGATGGTGTCAAAGTCGGGCTTTTGGATTCCAAAGTTTTCTCACGTCTTATTTCAGTGCAATTTGTATTAAGCATATAAACTGCTCAAAAAAATTAAAGCACCACTTTTTTCGACCGTCTGTAAAACTAAGAAAAAATATCGTAGAAGCTTGAAATTTTAGGACGACGTGAGTATGAATGCCTACTAAGCATACACTTAGGCATAAGTTGCCACCTTGAGTAGTTTTGGCGTGGTGGCCTTAAAGAACCCCAAAAGTCCAAAGTTCAAAAAGTGAGAAGTGTAAAATGGTCTATAGAAATCGCCGTAGGGTACGCAAACCATCGAAAATGCGTAGGCGTAGCTCTTAAAGGTCCTAGCAACACCATCAAATCGTAACATGCAGAGTTTTAGCACTTGCAACCCCCTTTACCAACCCATAAAGAGAGGCTACCTAAGGGAGCCTCTCAACGGTAACAGGGTAAAGTTAGTCACTCCAAAATGGACAAGCAGTCTTTGCTTGATGGTCTCAATGAATTTTCGAAACGTTTTTTTGATGTACACCCTTTCCAACCCCCTCAAGAGGGGTGTCGAAAAATCAATCCCCTCAAAAAGTCCATGAGGGAGGTTTTCATCCTGATGATTATCAGTGCTACACATAGAGGGTCTAATCACTAACACCTCCCGAAAAATTGGAGCTTTTTTACTCACCCCTTTCCTTTCTACCCTCACTTCAGTGATTTCCAAAATTTCCCCCCTTTTAAGGGTTGGATAAGGTTTAAAACGCTCAAACTCACTTGAAGAAGTTCAGAGATGACACTGACTTGAAATCAAGAGCTTTCGGAACTTCATGCACCTCTCAACCCCCAGATCTGAAATTTCCACCCCGTCAGCGACACCCTCGTAAAATTCAAACTAGCGTGTGAATTTTTTCAAAACTTGGTGGAAGGAATGTTAAGACGTCTCATGAAAGGCAAAAGAGTAATTTTGATCAAAATCAATCCATGAAGGGGTAAAAAAAGACAAACTTTTTGTGACATGCTTTCATCGTTCTAACATGTGCGCCCAACACAGCCAACCCACACAACAACCGTGCGTTTCGGTTGCCTACCTTCAACAACGAGGTTATGAATAAGAAGGAAGGGAAAAAAGAACAGTTTTAAGTGATTTTAACTCTTTAATAGCGAGTAAC
>Ga0058701_10001714_pt1 | contig 15931 bp, 4 predicted proteins | sample AgamicOrMae_FD_97039 | JGI IMG/M metagenome (GOLD analysis project Ga0058701, IMG submission 97039) | Agave microbial communities from Guanajuato, Mexico - Or.Ma.e | ecosystem: Host-associated > Plants > Phyllosphere > Phylloplane/Leaf | place: Guanajuato, Mexico | collected 2012-06-04
CCAAAACAGGTACTCGGGATCATCTAAAACAGAGGTTAGTATTTTTACTGTGGGGTCCCCAGAAGATTCGACGGGTACTTAAGCTGCCTGGAACCGCCCAAAGGGTACCTAAATGGCGCCTATAGTGCTTGTCGGTGTTACCCGGACGAAGAGGAGCTCATGATGTAGCCCCCTGTCAGAGATAAACACCCCATAAGGTACGGTTCCCAAGACAATGAGTACATAGCCGCCCGGGTAACCTGTGAGTGATTCCAGAATCCAAGCTAAAAAAAAACAAAAAAAATGAGTAAGGTGGGCAAGACATGAAAAGTCAGCTGGCAGCAACAACCTATCCGTATGACATCCTGCCGCGCATCCATTAAAAGCGCTATGTAGCACTTAACTTGGCGCTTTGCTACCCCTGGTGATCGTAGCCCAGCCTTCCCCACCCAACCGATCACCCCTCTGTTTTTGCGCAATTAGGAATGCCTCAAGTTGTAAGCATCGCGCGCGCAGCCATGACACCGTGACCACGCGGGCCCGTGACCGACCGCGTGACCGCGTGCGCCCGTGACCACGCGGGTTGCCTTCACGGTTGTCATCACGCGCTGACAACGGGGGTCCTCACTTTTCTATGGGGAGGGATGAATAACATCTTTTCTGCACACGGGCCAAATTTATTAGTCGCCTTGGCGTGCGGATGCGTGGATGGACCCCCTATACCAAACTCGCGGATTCGCCTGAATAGGAAATTATGATCGTGTCTTGCAAAGCGATGTTTAACTGTGATAGCATTAGTGGGCGGATTCGAGTTGGCGAATTGAATAGGTCGTTTGCAGTTCTGGGTCATGAAGATGCGGATAAGTAGGCTGCCAAAGTGCAGTCCGCTGTAAGCGGTTGACGTTGGCAACGAGAAAAATTGAAAACGAGGGGCATATGCTTATCGGAATATTCTTCTCTTTCTCTTTCAAAAATTCAAAATTTGTATGGTTCGAACTTCTCTGCCCGCGTAGTGATAATTTTCTTTGGAGCTCAAAGCAGCTCTTTAGCACGAAAATGTCATTCGCATTTAAAAAAAAATCAGCTCTGTTCGCACGCCAATGTTAATACAAGAGAGACTTGAACGCACGGAAACCAATCTAATGCATTTTAAATTGGAGGCGACTTGAACGCACGAACACTAAGCCAATCCATTAAAAATGGGGCTGCGTATGAATAGTCACTCCGAAAAAAATGAAAAAAAAAACTGTTCCTACTACTCACGCTACCCTTCTTTTTTTTTTAGCCACTGTAGGTTTTACTCTAGCATAACAGTCCATGAATATTTTGTAATGAAGTATTTGAGTATTCGCCTATGAAAATTATTTGTTAGCGTTACCGCGATTTTGATACTCCGGGCTGTCTGTATTCGGCGCGAAACTCACTCCGTTCAAAGTTATCCTGCCCCTGTAAGTCCCCTCCTTTTGAAGCTGACCCACTTAATATACTTTTTTAGGGCTGTTTGTGCACTTTGAACAGGTATTACGTCGTACCAAACACTTTTTTCTCTGTTAAAAATAGGGGGATTGAAGGATCGATGACGTCGAGGATTACGAGTATATATATATAGTGCAGACTTGTAGCCTATTGAATCGCTTCACCTAAACTCTTGCCGTAAAAAACAGCACTAATTTCACTTCATTCCGATTAAAGTAAGGAGTCTGATTGAAAATCGGTAATGCTACGTTCTTCCGGACAGCCACAGAAATGGTTGACCGCATCGCGTGCTTCATCCAACGCGGAAGTGTTCGGCCTTCTAATCACCCTTACTGTTTCTTTTTTCCTGTTCTACTGAACAGGCGTATTCTAAGCAAAGATTATCGTCCTCATTTTCGGTGAAATACGCAAACGTCGAAATACTCACCCTTCACTTTGAAACCTTACCTTTCTCTGCCGTCATGTTGATTCGTCACATCCCCCCCTTTTTTTAGACTTTGTCATTTTTTATCACAGTCTTTTTTTCCTTTATAAATAGCAATTCTGCTGCGAACTTGCCATTCTTATCATAACCCGACTGATTTATTCGTCCAGACAAATTAATAGTCAATACAGTTAGCTTCTACGGGACACCTGTTTCCATCCTACAAACCTGTCACCCATTTTTGCGTCTTTATATAGTGGAATAAACTTTCTATCTGGTTAGTAATTTAAGTGATAGGGCACGGAAACCATTGTCCACGGCGTTTGAAATGGATTACACACAAGCAGTACACTTGGCGACTCTGCTTCGCCTCATGACTAACCCAAATGCAATGCTACGGGACTGCGGATGCGATACCAACAGCTGTACATTGCATTTTCTTCGGGAGTGTGGTGCTGGTGATGCCGAATATGATGGGGGGGGAAGAGGCAAGTGGCAGACAATGCAAAAGAGCTGCGAGGGGAAATAAGCAAGCAACCGTACCGAATTCTTACCGCAACGCCTGTTCCTCTCAATGAAGGGGTTCCACCAGGGATTTATGCATCCCAGAATATATAATCAAGGCTTCAGAGTCACCCGTAATAGCGACTCCGCACTCACGAACCTGCTGATCATGTGAAAGAAATTGACATTTGTACGCTTGCAATAAGTGTTTAGTGGCTACTAAATGATTATTTGGCTCACTATTACAACGGTAGCTACTTTGCGTTGGGAAAGAAAATTAGTGAAACCCGCAAAGTTAAAATAAAAAGCCCGTTTTGGGGAATGCTATACCTGTTTTGGGTGCGACACCAAAACGAAGATGGTACGTATTTTGTTTATATTTCAAGCTAGGCCTATGTTCAGCCACATCAATGGAAAGCTCTCGCCGAGACCTTTTGAATAATGTGGCTGAACATAAGTTTTCTTGAAAAATTACCAAAATAGGCCCTACTCCCGTTTTAGTTATATACCCAAAACAGATATAGAACTCCCTGAATCGGAGGTTTCGTTTTTACTGAGCGTATTCAAATATTCTACTAGAGTCGGCCGAGCCTTGGAATCAACTTGGAGTTTCCATAGATCGGTGTCCAGGATAAATTACGCGGGAGGTGAAAATTGTTAATTAATAATATCTCTGCGTCAAAGATAAGTGTGCGAAAATGCTCGGTTGTAAAATAAATTGTCATGCCGCTCACCCTGTAGTGTTTGTAGTTTGTGCCAAAGTATTGTTAAATGGCTGAGTTTTTATGTGAGAAAATGTCGTGAATCTACCTTAATCGCGCATTCGGGTGATTTTGTGTAAAAGAATCCTTAAAAGTGGAAAATAGAGTCTGCGTCGGTCTGTGAAAAAATAAAATATAAAAATCTGTACATTTTGGAATCCGTTTGGTCACAAAAGCCACGCGGGAAAATATGATGTGGGGCGTGTTATTTTTCTGCAGCAGAAAGGGTTGAGCCGCAGGTAAGTACTGCCCTTTGCCATTCAAAATCTCTTTGTCTACCAGTCATCAATGTTTTGGCATAAACGATACTTCAGAACAAACTATCACATTTTACTTTACATCTGAGCATTTTTAGACAGCTAACGTAGATACAGCAATGATTATTCAACTAATACCACCTCCCATCGAAACAACTTGGTCACCGCCATACGTACGGCCCCCGTGCTGATTCTAAGGCTGGGCCGACTATAAGGTCAATTTCAAGACGCTGGAAAAATGTAATTAAATCAAACTGACCCAAGTAGAGGTCAGCAGGGCCAAGTGCCGCACACCTCGGATTGCCTAGCAAGTTTATTGAGTCGTATATTTTCTTCCAAACTCTCTAAAACGGCTCTTCATTTACATACTCTATGGCGGCAAAAAGTCAAATAACTAAGTGATTTTACCGTGCATGACTAAACTGCTCTGCAACAGTGACCAGTTATTGGAAATCACGATTTCCGATCGTTTTACTGGAACGAAACATTTTCATTTCAATGCCCCTCCAGGAAAAAAATAGTAAGTTGTATCTCGGTTATTATATGCATGAATACGTTTCTTACTATGATGAAATGACTACAAATATATAATATTATTATATTTGATTCGTTATGAAATATATCATTTTGGAGTGGTATAACAACTTGACGAAAATTGAAGCTGTTGTTATGGTTTTGGGCATTATTTAATAAAGCGAATAACTAATGAATTCGTAGGAGAATCATGTCTATATATGTCTTTTTCTCGGTCCTGCGTCTAGTCCGAGTATACAGGTATAAAAACACGTGATAGTTTCGGCGTAAATTAACTCGTTAGTTGCAACGTCCCCGAAAAACGAGCGTGGTTGAGTACGAACATCGGGTCATTTATGGAAAATCAAAGAATAACTCCTCGTAATAGCCCCTTACCTTTTTTTGACATTTCTTTTAACGATTTTTTTAAAACGAGATTGCTACTGTACAACACTCAAGGAGCAAGGGAGTTCATGGTTGTTGAGGAAGAGCTACCGCAGCATATAACTTCTTATACGGCGTGATAGCCATTTCCGTTGGAGATTTTTGGAGCTCGCATTCATACGTTGCCCATCAGGGCACTCTTACCCTTTTACAGTAAAGCACAAAAGTGATGACACCTGCTTCCATAAGAAATACGTGGAAGCAGGGGTTATTACTTCTGTGGCCCCGTGTACAAGTTGTCAGACGTATTTGTCAGTTGGAGCAGACATAATTAGTGAAGAAAGCAGAGGATCGATTCGCTATGTACGGAGTACATTAAAAAAAACGTTTCACGGAATATTGCAAGAATTTTAAATCGTGATTTTTACTTTGTACAACGTACAAAAAAAGGGATAACCTTTACAAGCAGAAAATAAACTTGCAGCGATTGTTCACGCGAAGTTTTAGCGCAATTTATACAGGTTGTCGAGGATTTACTATCCTCCTTGGGCAGCTTACAATCTCCTCGCGACACCGCCATTTTTCTGTCGTAGTTTCATTTGCCTCAGAAGACTCTTTGATTTCCCGCTATCGTGAGCGTGACAGGGATGAATATTCCTTTTTATCAAGGCTGCTTTCAGTTGACACTTTCCGTTCAGTGCATCCGGTTTTAATTTATCTTACTGTTGCACACTACTTTTGGTCAACAGTTCCTGAAGATTTTTCTGAACTTTTTCTGTGGACAGTTTTCTGGGAAAACTGCCGTCGAGTTTCCTGAGACTTCCGTCGGCTTGTCATCGCGTAAGTTGGGCTAGGAGTACGAGCACCACCTGTGCTTCTCGGCTTTCTTCGGGAGGTCTTCAACCCTGTTTTAGATGTCAGGGCTGTATCACTCTCGATATGGTTTTTGTCACTCTTGTATTCATAAGAAGCATCAAACGGCGATTTCTGTAGCTCTCCCGATTGAGGTGCGCCTTCCCACTCGGCACATACGCAAGGATCGTCGTCTTGATTATTCCTCGACAAAGTAACACTGATATCTGACCTAGACGGAAAGTTAACTGCCTTATCAACTTTTCTTCTAGTCGGCTTTTTCGGAATGTCTCGCATTTCAGCTGAAGTTTTTAATGGAGGTTTCACCGTTTGTTTGGTCGAAATTTTCTCTTCCAGGTTAGTTTCAAAGGGATTGGTGGAAACATGAGGAGACTGGTAAGTCGTGGCATTCGGTATAGCTTGGGAGTGAGATATGCAGCTGATGGATGTTCGGCTATGTCGTCTGGTAATATCATCAACACTTTGGAGTTTATTTCCGTAAGGTAGGCATGTGGAGGAGCCGAATGGCTCCCTCTCAGAAGGGCTTTGTTCATGAGCCGCAGTCTCCTGAGGCAGGAGGCGCAGTTTCAGATCAGATGTCTCTCTGTTGGTGAGGGCTGATAGTCCATGTGTTGAAAAAGGAACATCTAATACTGGTTTCTCGGTGGGATTAGAACTCTTGTCTGATGGCTGCTTCTGCTCTTTTTCGTTCACGACACATTTAGAGTCTTTGTGAAGGAGACTGAAGTTTTCTATTGATGCTTTTCTCATCTGTATAGGCTGGCAATCACCCTGTTTCAGTTCTGAGGACGCGGAACAATGGTACTTATCAACGCCAGGGCCAGGACTTTTTCCAAACGGATCCCAAAGGTTGGCATCATGGGTGATATTGTTAAAAGACTGGATCGTTTTGAAACCCCCATCTCTAGTGATCGCTTTTGCAGAATTTGCAAAGTTGCTTGTGATTTGCTCGAATGACTTGGAGATGGACGTCTTCAAATCTGTGAAGGGCTTTGGTGCATTCGTAAACAAGATATTTTCTTTCCTGAGAGTCGACATTTCCCGATTAGGTTGACCGGAATGCGCAAAGTAACAGTAGCTGGTCTTTCCTTCACAGGGAAACTTAGAAAGCCTCTGGCAGATCTTCGCAACTTGATCGTCCAGGTCTTGCTTATCCAGATCTTCGTTTTGGGGACAGCGTTCAAAGGCGTTTACGTGGGAGGATTTCCAAGGATCGCTCAGGCAGATGGTATCCTGGCAAGATACTTTGATGCCAGGGACTTTCACCTTTGAGGTTTCCTCACATGCGAACACTTTGCTCGAAGCAGCTTGTTTAGGATGGTTCACGTTCGCAACTTTCGACAGGCCTTGACTTTTTTCTATCTTATGCTCCGGAGGTTTGTGACGGGTTTCACTGCAACTCGAATCGTCGGATACTCTTGCTATCCTTTCAATAGTTACATGATCAGGTGATTCAACTGTCTCGATGTTAAAAGATGATCCCGTGAGGGTCGATTGCGGGCGCTCGGAGTCCTCATAAGGAAGGCAGACAGAAATTGGGGAGAGAGTCTTCGTACAGAGACTGCCGAATTCAAAGGGACTTCGCGATTGAGTATAGTGTGGAATTCTCTCAAATCCCATCAGTCGTGGAGGAAAGCCCTTCAGGAAAGCCTCCTTACTAACATGTAACCAAGGATCACAAGCCTCGGCCTGGGATGATGCTTCACAAGTATCCGCCTTTCTCTCACCGGAGACCTGAGTATCCTTTGAGACCAGGTCACTTGCTTTTACCGTCTCAGAATTTAAAGAACTTTCTGCCTCGCGGAACTTTTGTAACTCGACATTTTCTTCGTGATTCAAGCTATGAGACGCTTCAGCATGCGGCGGATCTTCAGATCTAGGTTCCGAGCTTATCTTCATCTCGCACGGCATCTTATCGATTCTGGGCGATTTCGTTTTGTTGATAGCTTGCAGTGTCAGGCCGCTAGGAGGTTGCCTTGGGCGTCGGAGCTGTTGTTCTCGGGCTTTTTGTTTTCCATGAGTTGCATGAATGTTGCTCTCAGCTGTTGGTTGAGTTGGAGGGCATGGTCGTACCACCTCCTCTCGAGGCGAAGGCGCTTGCTTGATTGGAGCAATCGGTCCGCGTCGGGGCAAAGCTCTGGGTGTCTTCACCTCGCGTTGATAGCTTGAGTAGCTGGCAACTGACTTGCCTTCCGAGTTACTCTGTTCGCTAGGCAAAGACAGTGATTTTGTTTTTTCGTTTTGCGCGAGGTTTTGGTCTTGTACATGTATGTGAAATCCATCGTTCACTGGAAAGATTTTGAGGTGAGTAACGCTTGTATCTGATTTGAACCGAGGGTCGAATGAAGATACTCCAATAGAGAGAGGACTTCGCTCTACTTTGATTTGAGAAACGAGACCATCTTTTCCTTGACGTTTATTATCTCTCCTTCCGTAAATATTGTTGAGGTTCTTAGCTTTAGTTTTCTGAGATTCTCCTTTAGTTGTGTAAGGTGGACCCTTTTTAGCTTCGGAATGCGGAATACTGTTCCCGTTCTGTGCATAATTGAAGGAGCGACCTTCCCTTGAATTTTGTTTATCCTGAAGTGTCGATAGCTGTGTATCTTGCTGTGTGCAACACGGATCGCTGCAAGTTGAGCTGTTGAGGGCACATGGAAGCGGCCTCGGAAAGAAACCTTCAGTTCGGCTACATGGCAGTGTTTGGCTGTTGGTGTCAGTGACAGTTTGTTGTGGACAAGCTCCATTGTCATGAACGTTTTGGCAGAATGGGTTTGGTTGGCAGGGAACTTCCTGGCCTCTCTGTTTACGGCCATGATTGTCTGGTATCGTACTAAATGATTGCTGAGAGAAGGAATCTTGCTCAGGTTGCGAAACTCTGTGACGTTTTTTGTCGACGGAGTATGGAGTCGGCAAACTTCGCTTGCGCCGCGCAACCTCCGGACACTGAACCTCAATTTCGATCATTGGCAAAATGTCAGCGCTATTGCTAGAATTCGGCACGCCGTACAAGCCACTCGTTTTTATTTCCAGGGATAATCCCTTGAACTTTCCTGTTTCAAGAAACGATTGGTGGTCGTATGTCACTTTAATTTCGGGATAATGACAGCCTTGTTGGGCCTCTCTATCATCGAAACTCTTATTATAAATGACGCCTTGAAGCGGGAAGGCTTCTTTTGCCGACGGCTGGGTTTCTTTTCTAGTACTCTCCGACTCAAAGCAGTCCAGTGTCTGCTGTGTCTGTGGAGTGCAGTCGTTGGCGATCATCAGAATCGACTCGTGGCATGGGTTAAGTCCGTCCATGTTCATCTCTGTCATCCTGCAAAGTACTTTATCCGGGTCTCTCCAAGAGATTGCTCCATTGTAGACGGCTCCGTTCCTCTTTTCAGGTGGAAGAGTCTCACATATATTCCCGCAATTTCCACCGACGTCTGTTGTCGGCCCATACAAAGATGCTCGGTAGTTAGCGTCAGGACCTTGTGGGTAGAGTTTAGTGGGTCTTCCGATTTCTCCGCGTGTTTCAGCTCTGCACTCACGCAGTCCCACAGAAGCGCCACCACTGCCGAATAATGAAGCTGACTCGGTCCGCGGAATATAATCTTGTTCTCTGGCAGCGATTCCTCCTTGAACAGTACTGTAATTAGAGCACGCAGTTTGCCCAGTTGGACGACTCCCGTTGTTAGTCTCCACGACTGCACCACTGATCTCAGTGGCACAGTCAGGGGCGCCACTTCGGCGCGCATGGCCTCTCCACAAGAAGTGGTGGCCTATCCACCCGTGAAAGCGTTTGCTAATATTACTGACTTGGCTTTTGAGCCTGCCTTTAGAGCCCTTATCGGTGTGAGGCATTTTGAAGTGACGACCGCAAGGACTCGGTCCTTCATCCGAACAGAACAAATTATAACAATCGTCGAAAGTGCATCGACATCCTTGGCTAGCCGTAGTTACCCTGCTGCATCGTTCAGACTCTTCAGCGCAAGCCTTCTTTTGACCTGACTCGTGCGAACCTTGCCAGTCCCGAGGGGTCGCATCTGGCGAAGGACAGCTTGTCCCATGATTACTGCAAGAATCACACCCACTATTAGTGCAAGTGTCTAAGACATTACAACTTCTCCTGGGCATATCCGAACGCCGAAATATGTTATCGGCTTCACTAATGATTTGACGTACCCGTGAGAAAGGCTGGCTCAGGCAAGAACAAGTCATGGGTTCGAACGACGTTCTGTTTCCTTTGCAGTCGTTCGACTTGGACGGAGGATCGCAAATGATCTTGATGGGGGAGCTCGCCGGAACGGGCGTGTATTTTGGCAGGCACAGTGGTGTACACGAGGTAGTTCTCGCCATAGGAGGGCAGTACCCTGGACCCTGGACAGGACACTGCACAGGGCACACGTTAGGACAGATATTCGGGCACATGGGTGGGTAGCATGTCGACTTGCACATGGACGAAACGAGTGGGCGGACAGCGGGGCGAGATGAACACGGCGATGGGCATGGCGAGGGGCAAGGCGACGGGCACATTGGCGACATCATGGGCGGGCAGCACGATGGTAGACCCATGGGTTGGCATAAGGGGGGACACACCGGGGGTAGGCACGATGGCATGCACGATGGTAGGCACGGTGGTATGCAGGAGGGGCACGATGAACACGGGGGGCTGTACGGTTGAGGGATGTCCCTGCACTTCCTAGTGGGAGGTGAGAAGTTGTAATCGTCTTTTCTCGTACTCGTGGGCGGGAGGTAGCATCGGCTCGCAGGGCACGTCGAGGACATGGGCATGCGTGGGCACATGCCTTGGGCGGACATGCTGGGAAGATAGGGGAGGCAGGGGGCGCAGCATGGCTGCTGGTCGGGGCCGGGGGAGAAGCTTGGGCTCAGTCTTGGGTGACTCAGGAGGGAGGACGCCAGGTCGGAGAAGAAGGACGGCGACGAGCAGCAAGGCCGTTGGGCGATGGGCGTAGACTGCCTTTCTAGCCAGGTCGTCGATCGGTGCAGTCGGCAGTGGTCTCTGGATTTTCCGCAGCGGTGACGGCCCAAGCAATGGTCCCCGTCGGTCCCCAAGCTCTGCAAACAAGCAAGTCTTTAGCCACCTTCAGGAGAATGGATCCTCTCATATAACATGAGGCACACGCGCTCAAAGAGTTGTAACCCTATCGCACCAAGTACAATTTAGGATCTCTTGATCTTTTACGATTTGTTTTGCATTAAAATGTACTAGTTCGACATTGAAACATCACCTGAGTTTTAGGTCACTCAGATATTATTTTAAAGAATTACAATGCGAAGCAAATCTAATCATTTTTGGGTAAATTTGGTTGTTTGCGAACGGTGTACCGTAGGCCTACAGTGGTCAAGAATCAGATTAAAGTCTGCGAAAAGTAAATTGTATTGACACCAATTAATGTTACTTTTGACGGTTGGCCATTTTTGAACAGTGGTCTCGAGACAAATATCTATCCTCATATAACCGATAATGAGTAGTATTGAATTGTTAAGTTGTATTTCCGCACGGCACATAGATACACTCACGACATCTGTAAGATGTCTTTCTTCATCTCGCTAGATACAAATAATATTACGCATAGGACATTTTCAGAGATTACGAGATATCTTCAAGATATCTGTGGGGGTCGACGTACCAGAGACAAACACTATCCAAACAAAAATGGGTCCAACTGATGTCTCTTTTTCATTATGTCGCAATTACGACGCTCCTGCTATATGCTATATATCTCTCACGAAATATCACTGAGATAGTCAAAAATATTTTCAAAATAAAATATTTAGAGGACTACACCCCCTGCCCCTTCCACTCCCCCTGCCACTCCCTCTGAATGAAAGAAAATGCGTCCGTGATGCAGTTTACTAGCATTAAAAATATATTTCATGTTGTGGGACTCTCGGATGTCTGTCGTCATTTTTAGTGAAGTCGCCCGCACGCGTGATTTTTCACGACCTCCTTGCGTGCGATCGATATGTAGTGCTGTACTGGTACACAGGGAAACAAAGACCATCAAATATGTATCAGTGTGTAACATTTGAACAGATCTATACTTTTGACTGATGGAGTTTTATCAAGGGGCACCTTCTTCACCTCTGTGCCTTCACAGAACTACCATAAGTTTGTGTATAAGGCCTGTTTTCTGGGAAACTGTAGGAGTTACAGAAGAAAAAATCAATATCAAAAGTATTAGGCTTGCCTCTAGCGTCTTTATTCGTAAATCCAAGAATTCAAATTATAGAAAAAATAATTTAATAATTGTTCCAACGCTCCCGAAGATGTTAGAACAGGGTCTTTGGAAATCAGCCAATAAGTACGGTTAAACATCCCCAAGCTTACGTGTGGATAACTAGTTTTAGAGCTAATTTTTGAGGTTAAGAGCGATTAAAATAACCCGTGATGTGATTGAGCTGAGTAAAATGTGTAAAAAGCGCCTGCTGTGAAAAAAGTGTAGCCTTAAGAAGCGCTCAGTGAAAAGTTAGTGCTCGCTCTCTGACTAAAAAAGCAGTGACAGACAAACCTTCGGTATGAAAATTGTTCTTTTTTTTTGCCCCTCTTTTTACGGCGGTTTTTATTAGAATTTCATGTGCACAACTTCTAAAGGATTATTTACGTAACGCTTCCAGGCAAAAATACGTAACTTCGAATGACGACAAGTGCCGTAATCAAGTTGTGAGCCTGTAAAAAAATCGGCTTCGTCGCAAACACCAAAATCAGACAATCTATGAGGAGAAGGATTTTCATTCCTTCGCATTTTTTCTAGACGTTTGGGACTTATATCGCATGAGCCTCTTCACGTGTATAAAGTTCAAGAGGAACATTTTGTAAACTATTCTTTTCCCGTGAGCGTATTTCCTTGCGAGTACAAGATATTTAAACTTTCTGATTCTAGGGTCATGTCCGCCTCTGAGATTCATTCTAGTTGAAATGTTTAACGCGTCAATAGGATTGACGATGATTATTGATGTTCGTTGTGTGGATGGTAGTTTTTCTCTGAATACCGCGCCTCTAACATCGAAACGCAAACAGCAGAACTGCAGGGGACGAAAGTATGTTCCACTGGTTAATACATCTTATTAGATGGTGTTAAACGATCTTGAACATGTGGGATAGTTTTCAACACCAGCATTTAAGATAGTCCTACATTGAGTAGCGTTGTCATGCCCTAAAATACCTGTTTTCAGATTGGAAGGATAGCGCAGAGGTGAATGACATTATCGGGTAGCTGTCATAAGCGCCAAAAACCACAAGCGCCAATCCGTAACCGCCAAACGAGAAAAGTCGCAAACGCCAACGGTCTTAACCGCAATACTAACCTTACCTAACTTAACCTAACTTAGCCTAACCTAACTTAGCCTAACTTGACCAAACCTAACCTATACGAACTTTGGCGTTTGCGACTTTTCTCGTTTGGCGGTTACGGACTGGCGCTTGTGGTTTATGGCGCTATCGAATGCCCCCCACATTGTCAAGTTGGTAAGAAAGAACCTGCATTTAACGAAAGCTATAGGATTAGGATAGCTGCACCCCCGGCAGGTCGATTCGTGACCTCTCCCCTCTACATCCTAAAGGTTTGTTTCTGTGACCTAAAACAGGTGTTCACCAAAGCCCATGGTGTCCATAAAGCATTGCTGTATCAACGTCCGCGTGCCAATAATAATAGCAGGCAATACGCTGTTGCCTAAGGGAGAATGTCACTACACAAAAAGGTTCATGGACCTCGGTAACACTATCTCCCCCCGACAATCTTCAACCTCCCGTCAGCTGTTTTTCCTTCAAGCGCCAATTTTTTTTTCGGGGATGGGATTATAATCGGTCGTCGCTTCTCGGCGGCTTTTCCGCGGCCCCAAGCCAAGCCGGTTCCGTCCGCCTGGATGACGAATCAAACATCGCGCGACCGCATCGCAGCAGCCGGTGCGGGTTGCGGGCGCAGGGGTCTTTTAGCAGGCGGTGCTTCAGCAGCCGGTGCCTGGGCAGGGTGTTGGACAAGTCGGCTGCGGCGGCGCGGCCGCGGCGTCAGGTGCGCTCAATCACACAGGATGACCCGAGCCACAAATGCTTATTAATTCGCCTGCATAGAGTGGAGTATGTCATGGACGATGGCTTGCTCGATATGACGAGGGTCGCCGATACCGCGGGTTTGTGGGTCGCGGGTCGCGCGGAGGGTGACGGAACCGCACAATTATGTGTAGTTTACAAGTGCGAGTGAACCGGGAATTTTTTTCTGAGTACTAAACTAATTAAACCAAATCTTGCTTTACCCAGACTGAGCCCCCTTCCCTTTAAAAAGTAAATAGAAAGGATGCACACTCTAAATTTAAATCCCAGTGAGAGTCTCTGAGATTCAGAGAAAATCCGCGGAATCTCAGTAAAAATAGCACCTCTGAATTCTTTCATCAGTAAAATGAATGAAATTCAGTGAATTTTCACTGAATCTCAGAGACTCTCACTGATTCCAAAGAGTGCGAATATTTTTTCGACCTATATAGTTATGGTTTACTGAAAATGTGTGATTTTGCAAGAGCAAAGAAAGAGGTTTCATAAAATAAATAAGAGTTAAATTTTTGAATGTTTTTTTTTATTTGATTTGCTTCTTTTTTTTTGAGGAAAAAAATGGTGACGGAAAACGTTTACCTGAATTCCTCACCACCACCCTCCCTCCCAAAGAGTCATTGTTTTGTATATTTTTTTATTGACAATATATAGTGCTCACACTTCTTCCCACTACAACACTCCCCCCGTGGTGTCATTTTTCTCGCCTCAGTCTCTCGAACGTTTCCCGAATATTCGCTGAATCAAATGTGAATCAACAATCAACTCATTTTTTGGACAAAGCTCTGAAAGCTTCATTAATATCCCTAAAATGTTTTTAATTTTATCTCAGAACATGGGGCTGCGTTCAGTGTGTTCTTCCACGCTGCGTTAAAACACGTAACTTTTTAACTGACCTCCAACCAAAATGTTAGTTTTGCGGAAGGCGGAATCATAACCTGCTCACCTAAACGTACTTCAAATCATACCTCAACTTATAATTTATTAACGTCATAAATGTTATGGGTATGTATGCTTAGCGCTTACCCATGAACAGCTTTAAATGTACCGGCGAACTGATAATATTATTCCCTTTTTCTCAGAGGTGATGCAGCGTTCAGAGTCATGATTTCCTGTTATCAAATACCACTGGTGATTAAGAATCTCCTCTGAGATTTCCGTCTTAAAAAAAAAACCTTCATATCCTTTATTATTCCACGCTCAAGTGAGGGATATCCGTGTCGAATTCCATGTCCTTTGCATTGATATTTCTTCCAACATTCATTTTCTATGAATAGGATTCTATGGTGAAATCTACGTCCCATGCATAGACATTCGTGTTTCCATGGACTGATAAACATAGTAAGCACCCTTCGTTCCGGGACAACACTTGTCTTTCCCCTCACACCTCCCTTCCACTTCCCCAAATCCAATCGCTACGCCCACTTATCCACACGCTCACATTGATGAACAGTAAAGAATTTTCTATTTTGGAGGAAAACTGCTATTCTCCACGGTTCAATAGATATTACCCGAAATATGGACAAGAGTACTGTACAATTAATCGTTTACTGTTTCTTGAACTACTGGACGTTAAATCTCGGCAATTTCGAATATTCCTCGAACATCCAACCACCCAAATTTTCTTACATCCGCAGAACGTTCGCCGAACGTTTCCGTGCTTACATAGGAATTGGATTTTACCCAGACGTGAGAAAATTTCAGTTTTTAGTAAGGTTTGTAGGATAATATTCTTACCGATGTTGTTGAACCGACTCTACGACGATGCACCCTCGCCGCCCTCTGCTCCTAGAAAAAAAGTACCACACAAAAAATCAGTTTTGTTCAATTTCCACCAACAAATACTGATCACAAAAAAATCACTGCTGCACGATTCTCAAACTAATGGTGAGATTATCGCATGTCTAATGAATGAAAACGCGATAGTTTCCTCATTGGAAAAAAATGAATTTTGGTTTTCATAAAGAATAAAAAAAATAATAAAAAAAACACAACAAAAAATGGAAATTGTAGTGTGGTTGTCTGTGTACGGCTTTTATGGCCTGACCCCGTCAATTGTTGGGAGGGAAGAAGATGAGATTGCGTTCAGTACTATTTCAAAAAATAATGTTTGTGGTTAAAATTGTTCTCAAAAAATATCCGCAAGTAGTAACATTAGAATTGGTAAGGTAAGATGTGCTAAATCCAGGAAAGGTTACGATGCATTACGGCACTTTCGATTTGAATGGCTCATTTAAGATGAAACTATGCTTGATTAGGTTGATAGCTGAAGTGAGATGAGGTTAGGTTGGGTTAGATGAGGTTCCGTTGCGTAGGTTATGTTAAGTTAGGTTTTATTGGGCTGGCTTGGTAAGATTTTGTTAAATCATGAGTTTTGGGTGGGTTTCGAAGATTGGGTTAAGTAAAGGTGTCGTTAGGTTGTGTTTATATAAGTTTTTTTTTGGCTTTGTTAAGGATAGATGGAGTTTAATCAACACTGTAATTTTTAAAGTAGCATTTTCAACCTTTTGGTTTAAATTTGGTGCTACCCTCCGTCGTCAAGCCGAGCGGAGAGATAGCGGAACGAGGCACAAGGCATCCAACCTAACCCAACCTATATCATAAGCAAGCCTCTTGCCGTATACCAAGTTTTGGTATAGTGCCTTGTGCCTCGCTCCGCTATCGCTCCGCTCGGCTGTCGCCAAGCCTGATGCCGCTTACTTCTCGGCGC
>Ga0058701_10001715_pt1 | contig 15930 bp, 12 predicted proteins | sample AgamicOrMae_FD_97039 | JGI IMG/M metagenome (GOLD analysis project Ga0058701, IMG submission 97039) | Agave microbial communities from Guanajuato, Mexico - Or.Ma.e | ecosystem: Host-associated > Plants > Phyllosphere > Phylloplane/Leaf | place: Guanajuato, Mexico | collected 2012-06-04
CGCCAGTCCGTAACTGCCAAACGAGAAAAGTCGCAAACGCCAAAGTTCGTATGGGTTAGGTTAGGTCAAGTTAGGTTAGGCTACGTTAGGTTAGGTTAAGTTAGGTAAGGTTAGTATTGCAGTTAAGACCTTTAGCGTTCGCGACTTTTCTCGTTTGGCGGTTACGGATTGGCGCTCGCGGCGTTGACGCTTGTGGTTTTTGGCGCTTGTGGTTTTTGGGCACTTATGACAGCTACCCAATTTTTTCATAAGAATTGGTTACCCGTCGGAATTATGCTCATTATCAATCTGAAATGCTATAAGACCACGGCCTCGTCCACTCAAAAACACTACATTTGGTTTAAGTATGAAAACTTTTTGCCCTTTTCCTAGGTCTGATTTTGTCGCTGCCGTTCCTGTTGGCCACCTTGCTGGCTTACGCGGTCACCCCAGCGCTCCGCGATGTCCACGGAAAGGCGCTCATGTGTCACGTCATCTGCTTGGCGGTCGCATTTTTGACCTTGGCGACGGTCCAGTTGTCCGGGTCGCGTATGCCAGACACTCTATGTGTAGTCACAGGTAACGTAATCAGAAACTGTAAATGCACTTCTCACACAAAAAACGAATGTTTTCACGGCAATTTTCTTGATGAAAATAATTGGTGACAACGCGTCGGAAGCTTGTCACCGGACGTTGAAATTAACCGTGTCCAAATTATCGTTTAAGAAGGCCTCCTCCTCTTGTTACGCAACAGGAATAAATGGTTTCGTACGTACAGCATTGTGCACAGCGGGGATGCCTCGAGTTGACAGAGAGGTTGTGCAAGCAGGGACTAAATTTAATAGCACCCCCCCCTCATCTTCTGTTGGAGGGAATAAATGCAGATACTTTCTCCAGTCTCGAATCCTTTCCTTATTTTTCTTTAATGACGTTTTCTTCGTCTTCTCCTTAGAAGTATTTTTTCTCTCCTTCTTCCTCTTTCATTTTTTCTTTTTTTTTTTTCAAAGAGGAAGGGGGCACACCTTTCAGGTAGTGCAACGGCAACGTCTTAGATGTCTCTGGAGCGCCCCATCATCAAACCTTACGGTTATGCCGTAATTTAAGCCAAATTTTCAACATTTCCGAAAGTGCATTTAACTACTGTCGATAAATTTAACGACTGCCTTTAAGTACTGTATAACGCCAAACATAATTTGCTTAAACCCAGTTGGATCTATCGACCCAACAAGGCATAGGCTATGCTACACTTTGTAAGATCTGGATTGCACAAAAATAAGTAAAAGACTTGTCACATAGACGTCTAAAAGACAAAATTATTGAAAGGCATATGGCGAAACAATTTCTTTTGACATAACAAACTAGGCCTTACAAATATTTTCACGCGAGGTTGCAACGATTATTTTTAAGGGTAGCTCTATTCGCGCTCCCTCGACATGCACGCATTTATATGGGGAGAATTCAACGCCCGACAAGAACGCCGTCATTGTTTTGGGGGAGATTACACAAGTTACCTGCTGGTTTGGTGGGTAGTCATAGTCTAAATACCAGTGACTTAATTTTTATCTGAAGGGAGTAAAACAACCAGATACGATAAACTGCTTTTCACGGAGCGATTTTTTTCTTTTTTTGACGCTGATAAAGAGGTGGGAATTCGCTAAGGCGTATTATGCAAAAGATAAATAAGCTGTCAGCAGAGATGAGCGGGTGAACAGGCCGTGGAGATTGTACTGCCAATCATGATGTGACCAATTTATCTTTGAGTGCACTTTCATTGGAAAATATGACGGAAGGGGATCGTATTTATAAATGTACGAAATACCTCCACCTGAATGAAGACGTCACTCAATCAGAGAAAAATCCAGTTTTGTGAAAATTTGGCGCTGCACTGCAACTTTCACTCGCCACTTTAGGACCTCGCTATAAACACGTTCCGCTCTAAACCTGTAGAATCTTCACACTTAATGATTGTCTAAGCAAACGGGCCGGTCTAAGCAAATGGTTTTGCGTTTTTCTCGCTCTTACCAAGAGCCAAGCACGCCTTACAGCAAATTGTAACAGGTGCCAATATCGCAACATCAAAATGATATCGGACCTCACGAGAAGGGTGGGGGAAGTGGGCATGAGAGAAGATAAGGGCTGGGGTTAGCAGACTAGAAGGGCAGGAACACGGAAGAGAAATAACAGCTGGGGGGGGGGCACAGGAAGGGCAGGAAGGTGGAGACAAATGGGGCATAGCGGAGAGGAAAGAGGGCGGAGAGAGCGGCAATGTTAGGAGACGAGAGGATATAAGGAGGACAGGGACTAGAAGAGGATTGATTGTAGAAGAGACATCTTTAGTATATTCAGTAGAAAATCTCAGTCTGATCTCAAATCCGAATCACTCAACTAAAAGCCGCACTACGGTCAGATATCTTCATCTCTAAAATCCACGAACCGATGTAGTACAGTCGAGTGATCCGCCTTATCAACCGAGTTGCTAGAATAATAATTTGCTGTGGTCTCTGCGTTCCCCTATTCTTAAGTCGATTTAATTTTCAGCTTTCATCATCCAGTTTTCATTCATCGGATGTTTCATGTGGATGCATGTGATGTGCATCAACACCTGGTGGAATATCCGGGCTCGGTGGCACAGGCCTCGTCGAATCAACCGGTCGCGGCAACGGGAACGCCGCCGATTCATCCTGTACTCAATGTACGCGTGGGGAGTCTCCCTGGTTCTCATAGCGGTGTCCCTAGTCATGGACTTCGCGCCCAGCATCCCAACTGCCATGAAACCGAGATTCGGTCTCAAAGCCTGCTGGTTCCAAGGTGATTACTATTGTTGCCGCATTCTTACAGCGGGAGTGGCCGGCTAAGGTTATTTTAGGCCTCCTAAGTTTGGCCTGTTTGTTTATTGACATGCGTTCGATCACCTCATCCGCTTTGAGGTTAAGAAGGGTCGGAGAGGTTAGACCGGACTTGGGAAGTGGGGTTAGGTCGGGGGAAAGTGAGGTTAGGTCGGAGAAGAGTGAGGTTAGGTTGGGTTAGGGTTATGCTTGATCAGGAAAACCCACTTTCTTTGCTATCTCAGCTACTCATCAAAGTGTAAATCACTAATTTACACGAGGATCGGAATGTAGCAAGTACTTGATACCCGCTATCTTGATAGGTTGACAGAACCAATGCCTCGCCAGATTAGTACAGAAAAAAGGCCACTTCGAATGTCGGTGCGATGATTATTGATGGATTACGTGAGGATACGAACGAATATTTCAAACGAACCGCAGAGTTAGATGACAAATTTATAGAGGGATTTGCTTCAAAATCAAGTTTTCTTATTATTAGTGGAACCGAACGATATCGTGCATCAAAAGGGGGTTATTGGCTCACTTGCGGATGTGGAAATAATCTAGGTTATTCACCAAATGTAAGTACAAAAGGTTAAAAAAGTAAGTCTCAAATCTGCAATGGAGCATGGAACGCGTTGAGTCAAGAGAAGAACGACTCGAAAATATAGTTATTTCATTAAATTGCCTATCTCCAGAATCAGCGTTACTTGGCGCGCCAAGTCAAGCAGATTCTAGAATCAAAACCCGAAAAACAGCGCCGAATGAGGCGCGAGTCGGGTCGATTTTTGCCAATGAGTCAAGCAAATCACAGAAACGTCCGCTAACCACCAGCAAGGAATGCCAACGTCATGACTTGTGTTCGACTGATAATAAAGGACTGGCTATCGTTCTTTCTCGGAAGGTACTATTACGACGTGTTAAATAATAGAAAATGACGTAATGATGGGCAGCACTCTTTCATGGGACCGTAACTACTAGGTCGTATTCACCCGAAAATCTATTGGCGCGATACGGTTGTTAGCACTGTGGCGGGATTTTATGACTCGTCCCTTAAGTTGGTGTTTCTGGTAAAATGATTCAACTGCCGTCGAAGTCTCTCTTTTAAGTATTGCTTCCAAAATTACGCCTTATTTATTCCCCGCTGAGATTCGTTCTTTTTCCTCTTCTCTCTTGTTAAATTAAATTGAGACTCAAGTCAAGTTAAATTATAGTGCCAATTAGGATCGTAATCATGCACGATGTAGGCATACTCGTGGGAATGAAAATTGTCTTCGACACGGAATGTACTTTCTTGAGTGTTCGAGCTAGTTTAAGTTTCGTTAGGATACCTTTGGTAAAGATAGGTTAGAACGTTAAAATTAGTCCGGTTTGACTTTGCAAGGCTAGGAGACGCCTAGTTTAGGTTTCATGATGGAAGAGCGCCAATGTAGCAGAACTTAACCTTCTGTTTGTCTCCACTTGGAGAGCAAAATTAGGTCAGAATTACTTTTTAGAAAAACTTTTACTTAGAAAGCAAAAAACAGACGTTTCAAGCGAAAGGACGTCAGTGCTTTATAATGCACACCACCAGTAAGTAATTTTAGCTTGAAGTTAAAATAATCAACAATGCACGGTCAGGATTTGAGTGTGCTCAGATAAGACACGTCCGCGAGCCGAAAATAGATCGCTGTAAACATTTTTGTGTTTGCAGACGATGCAGCCGCAGTACCCTATTTTTACGGACCCCTCACCATAATCGTCAGTGCGAACGTCGTCCTGTTCATCATGACAGCAGTGATCGTCTGTCGCTGCTGCACCAGGAGGAAGATTCCCGAGGATGAGGACGCCATCACCAAAGAGCAGGACGAAGCAGACTACCACGCGTGAGTATGGCAAAGTTAGCGGTCGGCTATTCCGATTATACGACGCAAAAATTGTTCATAGATTCTTTGTAACTTATACGCTCTAAATATGATGGCACAAAAGCTGCCATATCATTCAGGGTGTTGCTATTGACCCAACATGCATTTATATAGGGTGACTTGCACGCACGAAACCCAACCTAAAACATTGTAAATCGGGCAGTCCGGGTCAATAGATATTCCCTACAATTTATGCAAAAAATCAATCACTTTGTTAGGGACTGTATTAGAAACATTAGTTCAATCTTTCCAGAAATATTAGTTCATTTTGTCTGCAAAATCACTTAAGCCAAAATCCAAGCTCAAAAAAATGTACGGTATCCCTCAGCTCAAATATATTTTATCTGAAGAATTGATAAGCCAAAATTTATTTTGTATTTTCGAACAAAAACAATATTTTTAACCTTTTTTTTCAACGAGTCATGAACCGTTACACTACATTGCAGGCTTATAAACTGTAAATTCATCAGTCTTTTAGTCGGATTTGCATTTTTTTTCCAAGACGAATTTCGCTTAAGTACCTACATTGGAATGATATGTTTGTCGAGGTTTCAGTATTAAATGACTGATTTCTCACAGTTGCAGACGATATATCGTAAGATTTGCACGCTATGAATTATTGTAGCGACAATCTTAGTTTGCGAAAAGCATGAGCATATTTGTGGGCGTTCATACAATGCTAACAAATCATTGAAATTAAAAAAAAAAGTAAAATTACCTCCTGAATCGAACAACTTTTCCAATCGGCAAAACAAAAACATCCAAAATTGAGGACCTCGTTACCGGTAGCTAGACCAGTAGCTGTTTCTCAGAGTTTGGAGAGTGTTTAGACAACTAAATTCTTTGGGAATTGGCCACTTTATAGCATTACACACTTCGGTTTTCGGAACTGCCAACTGCGCCAACAGTAAATACACATCTATCTGCGACATCAATGTCCGCAAAGAAGCTGGACTCCAACTTCGCTAATGACCTAACTCAACGTCGTTGTAAATAGACAGTCACTTCCTCGAAATTTGTTGATTTGAGCGTTTCGGAAAATTGTTCTCGGGATGATAGACATCGATTTTCAGCCAAGTCACCAAGGAACACTCAAGTGTTGAATAAACAATCCCGCTTGAGAATCACCAACTGGCGCAAAAAATAAACGAAGTGTGTGTTCTTGCAGGTTCCAGACGTGTTTGCTGTTATTCTGCGCAATGGGAATTCCTTGGGTCATGGAATTTATATCGTGGTTCGGCGGGGGCCCACGTGCTCTGTGGTGAGTATTCATCCACCGGCAAAAAGAATGAATGAGTGGGGGACGGGTGGGGTGGGGGAAACCGGTCCGTGAGGGGAGAGGGAATCGAGATGGTGTTGGCGTCTAATTTGAGACGGGGCCCACATTGCGTTGCATGCGACGTTGCTCTGAGTATACTGAGACCTTGATTCGACTTAAGAAGCCATTCAGACATTGTTTTATTTTGCGGGCGCAGGTACTTGACGGACATGCTCAATACTCTCCAGGGAGTCGTCATTTTCTGCGTTTTTGTGTTGAGTAAAAGAGTGCGGCGATTGGTGGCCGAGCGCTCGGATCCCTACGAACCTTACGAGGCGGAATCCTTCTGAGAGTCCGATGACTCGTCGAAGGACGGACAATAAGTACAAGAAACTCGGTTACCTTCGCGAGGAAGACATCCGGGACGAATCTGCCTTCCAACAGGAGATTCTGTCTTTTCAACAAGACTCTGTCGCGCTTGACAGTTCTTCACTGAATGTATCTACCACCCGAGACGGTCCTCCGAGGAAACTCTTACAGTCTTCCAGGAGGATTCAGTCTTTCAAGGACAATCGACCGCCTAAACTAGAACCGCTAAAAGATCACATTCGAATCCCATACATTACGAACGCGAATCGAGTATGATTTCCGTGTGGTTCTGGTTGAGGCAAGATGGCGCCCCACCGCGCTAGCTGAAGACAAGATGTTCTTCCTTTATTGTTCCTAATTAGTTTTACGACGAAAGTAGACATCAAGATATGCTGGCATATCGTCTAAATAAACTGATGAGCCAAGTTGAGGAGGGAGGTTCCTTGCCCTAATCTTAAATTTAACCGGCACCGTTCGTACTATGACAAGTCGTAGGCCCAAAACTTCGGGCGAGGTCGTACGATAAAAAAAAAACTGTGATAAGACGACGCTGATAAAGGCTACGTCAACCTAATCATACATTAATTCTGAATTAAAGACTAGGATAAGCAATTACTAGTCCAAAGAACAATATGCTTGCCTTAACTCATTTAGTTTCTAAGTGAGATATTATAATATGCCGGGAAGCACAATTTTTATTTCGGTTATCAGATGAGGTTAGGTGCAGACCTAATAAAATTTTTCTTGCATAATGAGATACCATTTTAAAATACTTAATCAGCATTTGTGGAAGCTAACTTATTTATTGTTTTTTTTTTGTATCATTCTATTTATACTTTGGTGTTGTTTGCTTGAGTTTTTGTCAATATTGTATGAGTGTCCTTTATGCGTGTTTTAGGAATGATTCACTCAAAATTGTGAGTTGTTGTGCTATGTAACGGAAATGGAAGGGCGCAAAATTATTCCAGGTTCTAGAAAATTCTCAATAGCTGAGCGGTATTTTCACCAGCACTACGTAGGCAACCGGAAAACACGAATGTATTGCTGATTGCCTAACCTGAAGCGCTAAGGCGCTCAATCAGATCCTTGGGTCTTTCAAATAAGTTATGTTTACCTGCGCAAAAACTGTATTTTCAGCAATATTTGCACTCTTTCTCTTGGAAGTATTACCCACATTTGCACGGCTTAATGGGTGAATCCCTGTCATAATCTTAAAGCTGAATATTTGCTTGTTAAAATATACGTCGTAAGTTATTAGATATATGAATTTTTTTTTCAAGATCACCTGTGACGCAGGATTTCGCGACTCTATTCTTTTTTTTTCAACTCTGTTAAATTATTAACTTGTAAAGAATCCTTTCTGATCAGTCCTATTTTTGAATTGTTCAGCTCAAGATCTGTCCAAAACATGCTAGGTTATCTTAATGATCGAGATAAACGCTGTTAAAATTTACAAAATCGCGAAATCTGGCGATATCGACACTTCCACCTATAAATGAATGAATGAAACAATATAATTACTAACAGCACACATTTCAGCACGCTTTTAGAAATGGTCTCCACCATTTGCCGTATGTTAATGTCCAACACTGGTTTCTGTTGCTTTGGCAATTCTATCGGGACGAGCGTCTTTTCTAGCCTAAATCATCCCTTGATACACTGCCGTAGTACCATTCATGCACGCAATCACGAGCAAGAATTTATCGTAAGCCTTACTTCAAAAAACGTCCTAATTTATACGCTTCCTAGCAAAGTATGTTGCCGTGAGAAACTATTTTTGTCTCTTTGTTGTAATTTATTTTTAGCGTAATAAAATGTTTTTGTGGCCAACATTTTTCTCCAATTCTTATTATAACACCCCGCCTACCAAAGTGCACTTCGCCCAGTCTAACCGCCCCCCCATTTTTTTTTATTTATTTAAAATCTGCGACTAAGACTTTTACATCTGAGACTTAATTTGCAAACCCTTCCTTAATGAATTAAAAAGTAGAAGACAGCTTTTTGGGTCTGATGGTAACTTATCTTTTACTTTTGGCCGTGAATTAAGTTTACACAAAAGCCCCGGTTAAAAAGCCGACGATAGGCTTATTAAATCACTTAATGGTTATCGTAAAAAGACTGACAATCAGGTTTTACCAGCTAGATTAATCATGACGACTTCGATAATGAGTTTTTCTGAATGCGCCGAAACGTTCAAAGACTGTGCGGAATAAGGTGAGGAGGGTAAGATGAAAAGAGTTGAGCAAAGAAAGAAAAGGTTCCACACAACAAGGTCAAGAAATATTTCGATCGCGGTAATCCCTCTACAATATCCTTGCAGCAACGAAACCAACAGCGAGCACGAAGAGAAAAGAAACTGAGGCGAAGGAGGTTTCGCAGTTGAAAGAAATAAAAAGGCGGCAACAGAAAGCAACAACGAAGCAGGTGGACAGAACAAAGGAAGCTTTGGAAGAAAAATAAAATGGCCCTTCCAGTGTAAGGACAAGGTCATCCAGCAGAGAGTCAACTAAGCGCTTCATTAAAAATATTTAATAAGCACAAAACTGTATAAAGTTAAATCTTCTTATAAATCAGATCAGCTCCTAAAACGGAGTAACGATAGTAAAATTTTATACCAAAATAATAATAATAATTCACAGTTCGGTATGGCGTTTGCTGTCGGTTGGAATAAGGTTAGCTTTGCTCTTAAGTACAGCGTCCAAGGCAGCGACCTCTTTATCAACAACTTCAAAATGTTCCTCATAAACTTCCACTGGATCTATCATAAAGTGTTTATGGAATGATATGGGAGGCCGACTGGGTGTTCCTGGTAGCGCGTAATCCTTTGGTCGCGCCTGGAAATAAAAACCGATTTTTTTCAGGCTCGTAATTTTTGGCGCGGTCCGCACTGACTTTTGAAAATGTTCAGGTTGCGAGCAGCTAGATCGCAGTCTATGAGGGCTAATTTTAAAGGAAAAGGCTTTGTTATCTAGATTAGAAACAATATGCACCAAAACGGTCAGAAATATAAATTAATATCAAAAGGAGAGGCCGTCTACATTTTTTCCTCGCAAGTTTTTTTTTTTTTTAAGGGATAGCGAAATTATTATCTTCGTCTTTTCTCCATTGGACCATATTACGTGTAAATCTAGACGATTTAGGGCAGCTCTAAATGAACTATTTAATAATAACCACGGATTAAAAAGTTTGTTAATATTTTATCATCACGGAAAATATCGGTGAAAATTGAGCAGGTTGAGGAATTACCTGATGGAAAAGTGGCGAATGAACGATAGGTATAGAATATCGTTGGAGGCAGAGTCCAATATGCATATCATCCGGAGACGTGGGCGCGGGGCATTTGCAATTCGCAGACCCAAGGATTTTGACGGCAGCACTGCTGAACACGATCCCCGCGCCCCCTGTCGGGTAGGCATACCCGTGAAGTTTGTCGACGAAGTACCCGTACCGTTCACCAATCACAACCGGTTCAGAAGGATCGTAGCAGGAGAGAAACTGGCGAAGGCGGCCGACACTGCGACCAACACACATTTAGGATTCGCGCTCGAACTGCGACAACGGGTTTTCAGGGTACAGTTACCTCAGAATGGTATCGTCATCCACGATGGCGAACCAACTCACGTGATCGTATCTCGCAACGCGCTCCATGTCCTCCAAAATGGACATCGTCTTTTGGCAATGACCATGAACAACATTCTCGATTCCTAAAGATTTCGTTGGAATTTCGGGATCTAGGAAACACCAAAAAACACGTAGGGTAGCAGTCGTTCAAAAATCCACTAACATACGAAGACCTACACATGACAGTAGGAGCCCTACTCTCATGACCTGCAAGTACTGCCAACCTCAGCCACACTCACCCTCTTTGTCGCTGTAAAAAACGACATGCTTGGCGTGAGGAGCCCAGGTTTTTTTAACAACAGGTATCCTGTTTGAATGGTGTCCTTGGAATGTTTTAACTCCGATGTACAGATCATCTGCGGGGATAGGTTCGCCCTAAAACCGGAGAGGAGGTTAAGAAAGAGAAAATCTGGAATGGTACCATCACCTTTTGAATAAAACATACACAGGTTTGCAACGGTTGTGGACACACGGCGCAATCGCTACTGCAGTCTGCACAAAACGCATCCACGTGAGTAATCTCTGGGCCTCCTCCTGACGGATTCAGGAAATAGGCGAATTCGTAGCCGACGTCGATGGTGAAGGCATCACCGGCTGTAGGTTTACGAAGCAAGGCAACTGCCCTGGAATGCCAAGTGAATTACCACCACATAAACGAGAAAGAATTCGACCTTAGGGCTAGGATTACCGGTAAATGAATGAGACGTGAGTGATATGATCTTGCAGTGGATGAAATATTCCAAGTACATAAACAAGATACTGTAATGCAGTAGGAGGATACCAAAATGGGTTGTCACAAGATCTTATCCTGACTTTTTCCTGACCAAATTGGATAATTTTTTCTGCGGCCCGCCCGCCGAACTCCGAAAGGCGTTTGATAATTCCAGTGTCTCTGTTTGTCGGCGAGGCGTATCGATCACTACCAAAGGACAGTTTCTAATATATTTAGGTCCAAATAGAAAATTTTACTGACTTTGCTGCCATTCTCCCTGACTTTTCCTGACTGACTTTCTTTATTCCTGACTTCCCTGATTTCCCTGACCTGTGACATCCCTGCAAAAAGACTCTGCCCAGTAGTAGAGGTTGGAATACAAGAAAATAAGCAAGAGGGAGAGATCTTTAGAAACTGTACCTTTGAACGAGAGCGCGGCTCAACGCTATTCCAGCGGGTAAGTAAGGGTAAGCCCTTTGTGAGGATGAAAAATGATGCACAATGGTTGGACTAGCATCACGAAGCGCATGGCCCAACATGACCTCCTTTGGACATAAAATAATCCAAGGTTGGTTGAGGTGGCAGTTACTGTGAGAACTGCTCATTGTGAAATCAGAAACTGCCGCAATGGGGAACACACAAAATCTGTGGACTTGGCACTCACCGAAGAGGCATTGAACTGCTGAAGGGTTTCCAGAAGTATTTCAACGTTGATCACAGAATCGCCTGGACAGACAACAATCCATTCCTTATCTGGCTTGTCTTCAGCTAACCTAAGGTGAGAGAAAAAAGAGTTCAGTACATTTCATTCTGACTTTTTGTAGCAAAAATGAATTGGAGTTTTCCTTACCTTTTCAACATTGGTATGATAGTCCAGTAACCTGCATCATCAAAAAAATCTGCTGAAATCACAGTTGGTGGTATCTGAAAGAAGAAAAATAAAAATATATTAGGATCTCCTTATTTGGGAATCACTTGCCCATTTCAGATACATGATTTTATACCTTGTTTAATTTTCCTACTTGCATGTATATACTGTCTCCCAATTCCAATGCTACTTTGGAGTTAAAGTCATCTCGTTGGTTTAATATGAGAATCACCACATCTTCAATCTCTGCAACAAAATATTCATAAAATAGAACAACATCCAACTTTACAAAATATTTATTCACTGACTGTAGATTACCAAAAAAAGGAAAAGTGACATACCCAGAGCAGCAGAGAGCAGGAACAGTTTCAGAAAAAGCACCAGTATCAAGCTGCCAAAGCCTACAAAAAAATAAGAAAAAACCCTGTGTGAGAGGAATAACAGAATAAATTTCTGCCTGTTCTCCACACTCATACCACTTGCACTTTCAAAATACATATTGCAAACAAAATATGTTGTGGTGCTATGCCAACTTGAACTAACTTGAACAGGCAATGAAGTGATGGTATTCCAACTAACATGGAATCAAAGTTACACAACACCGCAAAAAATTGAATGAATATTATTCTTCTAAACGTCAATAGGCTGACATGTGCCGGCAAGGCAATGACAGCCGGTGAATTTTAGGTTACGTTAAACGAAAATGGTTCACACACTGGCAAGGATGACAGACTTAAAATGGTTCCCGATTAAAATTTTACGAAACACGGACTCAAGATAGATAAATCGCCGAATTTTGTGTGAAAACTTACTTTTAGTTGACATGGTTAAAGATGGTCACAAAGAAAACATGGAGAGAAAACATAAATGCAATAAAACATGGGCGTTGTAAAGGTCTTTGCCTTCACGAACAAAAATATACTCTCATGTATCTTTACTTTCATGCAGTGCAAAATACTATAAATTCTACATAATTAAAAGGATTTGGAAAGTCAATCTACATCTGATCGACATCAACAAGCATACACAAACACCTCCCTTCTCCCTCTCCCCCACCCACCCACCCAACTCCTTGGGGCTTCTAATCACCTGATTGTCAAAAAAAAAAGAAAAAAAGTGAAAATCCTTTCCACTACTTTTAATATTAGTCGGCTTCCAAACGAGATAAATGTCTGGAGGAGGACAAAACCAATATAACCACAAATAAGACTTTCCAAGTTTACAAGCGTGACTTTTCATACGGCGTAACATCTATATTTCTCATACTAAACCAAAGTCACCAACCTTTGCATTTTTTCTCTTATTCTTTTTTCGGCAAGAAATCTTAAACGCAATTAATACGCGTGTACTTCGTAGTTTTTTCTTTATGATCACTATACTTTTATTAAATAACAGACAACTTTGAGCGATGACACCCGCTTCTCACTCAATCTTTTCAGTAGGATATTTACTCACTTCAACGTTATGGAAAAGTATACAAACACGATCATATGTTTTCTACACTTCACAATCATATCAAATGATGTGTCAAATTAATGTCCTAAGTTTTGTTTTTTAATCACCTTTTTTGGTTGGTATATTCTTTAAAACATCACATAACTAGCATTAGAAAAAGCCCTCATCAAAAGTACCACTTTCGCTGTCAGCTGTTCGTGACACCGTGCAAACATAAGCTAAACCTAACCTCACAGCGAAATTCCACGTAGCCGTTTTAACACTAACTTCCTACTTTGTTTTTGCTTTGCTCTTGAGCACTTTTCAAAACTTTTTCAGACTGACCCGAGCGTTGTACAATAATAAAGAGAGTGTTTATATCAATTTTTTCTAGTATTGTTGTTGCATCAGAACTGCTGTTACATCAGAACTTTCTCTTCTGACTTTCAGGTTTAGCTGAATTTTTTACTTCATTCCCATGTACAATAATCCATCAAAAATGAGGAGATCACATGCGGGTATGTATCATCAGACATAATCTTTCTTTGTCAAAGCTTGACGGTTGTTTACCTCCTTGATTATGGGCTTATTTTTTTGTCCTAGTTTAATGGTCACTTGTAGTACCTATCTTTACGCCACATTTGACTTGTACTCAGGTAATCACTACGAGCCAGTACCAACTCAGTATGATGCAGGTAGCAGCATTGAAGAGGAAAATGACAAAATGACAGATGAGCTGAAGGATAAAATTCATGTCTTGAAATCAGTGAGTTTCTGCACCAAAATTATTTGTTGGGAAGCTTTTTTATGATTTTTGATCATTAATAATAATAAATAATGCAATTTTTTTCTTCCTAATTTCATTATCACTGTTTCACATATTTATTGTTGGATGTGAAAAGTTCTTGTTTTTAACTTGGATCTTTCCATTTCTTTTCATGCAGTTATCCATTGACATTGGAGCTGAAGTAAGGTATCAGGACAGATTACTGAGAGATATGGTATGTTCTGGTTCAATTATAAGTGTTTTAGTTAGAAATGGAAGTAGATTTAAGTGGTTGTTGTTTTTGTATTTTTTTGCAGGATGATGACTTTGAAAGAACAGGAGGATTTCTTGGCAACACCATGAATCGGGTTCTACGGCTGGCTAAAGGAAGTCATAACTACTACATTCTGTATATATTTTTATTTTCAATAGTTGTATTTTTCATCCTTTGGTTAACCATCAAGTTTCGCTAAACTGAATATTACTATACTTTTAATCTTGCATCATGCTCACTTATATCTATCAGTTCCCTGTTTTGTCTATCCCAACAGTGTTGACCTCAGATTCCCCTAATTTTGATTGAATTACTTGGTAGGCAATCATTTCTATGGTGTGCCTTCATCCAAGGGGTGCACAAGGACTGATAAGATTTTGTTAAGTGTGCCAAACAGGATATGTTAAAGCCACTGTGTTATTTGAGCACCAATTGATTATAATACTGTGGTGTTGGGAAATTGTTCCATGCCTTTTCTGACCAAGTTCTTGTGGTATAAATTGGAAACATTAAAAGCAAACCCACATAAAAAAAAAAGAAAAAATCATGTGCGTTGGTTCATTAAGTGTTTGATTTATTATTATTGTTTACAAGGTACAGAGATTTTTGGGAAAGCAATCCAAATTGTAATTTAAGTTCATTTTGTTTACCTCAAGTGCACAAGGTGAGGGGAAATGGTGTACTTGTGGAGTATTATTGAATTTAGCAATGGTGTCAAATGAGCATTTCTTTGCTTTTCTCACTTCTTTTTGTTCCCAGTATAGTGCTGCATCTTTGATTGTTGGAATGTTTATAAACCCATCTGGAATTTGAGTTACATTTTATTTTGAATTTTAGCTTTGTAAACTTGCAACAACCGTCTTTCTTCGTGTAAAGGGCGCACCTTCTTTTCCTTTTTTTTCACGAGCCTTTTTATTTAATTAAAAATTAAGGAGCGGTATACACGTAGAAACGCGGTGCTGTTTTCGAACTTACATCAAAATCAGAAATTATGACCCATTTATTCACAGAGGAGCCGATTTAAAATGGGAGATAACTTGTGATCTCGATGTATTGAACCACATGAACCGTTACCAAAATACGGTTTTAAAAAAATATGATAATGAAATCTAAAAGTATGTACGTGATATGAAATATACCATACTTACCAATCAAGGGGAAAAGGGTTTAATTGGTAAATAAAATTCATTTTAAGTATTTCGTTAATGTATTTAGTATAAAATACCATCAATGTAAAAATGGGACATGAAGCGTGTTGTTACAAATTCACTCACACACCATAGAGAAGCAAAACGTATGGCTGCCCAGCCACAAAATCGTTGCCACAACGTACAAAAAATATCAAAAATCGAAAACTTGTTGGATCAAATACTCGAAGTTGACCTATACTTACCACAGAAAAAAATGACTAAAGAGCAGTGTAACTCGAAAATATTTCTGGCGAACTACTTGTGTTTAAGGAATAATAGCTATCCATTTAATGAGAGCATTCTAATCTACGGAATAAAATAAAAGAAACGCCAATATTGATGGATACACCTCGACGAAGTGCACGTGTAGGTTAGGCCTATCTCATCAGCAGATGCAAGTCAATGAAACGTCACTAGCTTGGTCTAAACTTTACATTTTTGATAACTATCCAGATTTTGACCTCGGTCGTTATGACTTAAGTTCCTTAAATGAATTCACAAAAACCAATGTCAAAACAAATTGTAAAAAAAAACTGTCCACCGATCGTAGAGGCAAAAAGCCTTCTTTAATAAAATATACCGGTATCATAACTCTGTACAGCGGTAAATGAGTCGATCTGGAGCATATTGACTTGAGAATTAGAAGCATTTTTTGTGTATCTGTTGCACTTTGGACGAGTAAATAAGTAAGCGGAGTTGCTCGGTCAACTCAAGGTTTATCCTTAAGGAA
>Ga0058701_10001716_pt1 | contig 15929 bp, 14 predicted proteins | sample AgamicOrMae_FD_97039 | JGI IMG/M metagenome (GOLD analysis project Ga0058701, IMG submission 97039) | Agave microbial communities from Guanajuato, Mexico - Or.Ma.e | ecosystem: Host-associated > Plants > Phyllosphere > Phylloplane/Leaf | place: Guanajuato, Mexico | collected 2012-06-04
GCGCCAAAAACCACAAGCGCCAACGCCGCAAGCGCCAGTCCGTAACCGCCAAACGAGAAAAGTCGCAAACGCCAAAGTTCGTATAGGTTAGGTCAAGTTAGGCTAAGTTAGGTTAAGTTAGGTAAGGTTATTATTGCGGGTAAGACCTGTGGCGTTTGCGACTTTTCTCGTTTGGCGGTTACGGATTGGCTCTTGTGGTTTTTGGCGCTTATGACAGCTACCCCAATAACTTTGTCAGTAACTTTCAACGGCAGCGATATTGTAATAATCACGCATCAAAAAAGCCATGTGTTTTAAGGCCTGTCCCTTGTAAGGCTCCCTTGCCCTCTTATTTGACAGCTGCCTTCTTCTCTTTACTCATCTCTGAAAACCGTAGTCGTGACCTCTATAGTGGTTTATCGAGGCGGACGCGATGCGATGGTGTTGGGTTTGGATCCCGAACTGGTCAAGTGTTACTTATGTGGTCGACCCTAACCTCAGGATCGGGATTAGTAGGTTGGCAGTTCTGGAAAGGCGTGGATCAGTGTCACCTTGGGTGGTTCTATCCAAGGGTGCCAACCTTCAGCATAAAAAACGCCAACTGCTTTGTATCGAGAGAATTGAGCGGGACGAGGGTAGCTTACTGAAACATCTCCAAATCGAGTTCAGCGACTCGAACACCAAAACGTCGATTATTGGATCGAGTTTGATACAATTTACATTTACGTTGTTATGTTTCGCTGCGCGGTAGGCACAGCGGTATGAGGAGAGCGTATATGATTTCTTGACAGAAGCCATCTCATTACCGTTCAACTCCATAAAAATATCTCCGCAATACATTTTTAAAAGAGGATCTTAATTTCAGATGCAACAAAGGTCAAATTACTGCTCTGCAAAAAATTTCAGTTCAAATATTCATTGAATTTTTGTTATATCTTTCTTAAAGAAGTTTATAAAAATTAAAAATGATGTCTAAAATTCAAAGCATAGTTCGACTGATTTTTTACTTTTTTTTTAGACTAGTGATTTGACTTTTGCTGCTTATGAATTTAAGATTCTCTTTTTGCAATGTATGTCATATATTCACCGGTATACTGAGTTTGTGGATTTAAAAAAATAATAAGGATAGAAAAAAAAAAAAGCTTCTAGCGCCATTTAAAAGCAGTCTTTTTACAAGGCTATTTTTCCCCTCTGTTTTATCATGATATCCTCTCAAAGTCCTTAACCCCTTAAAATAAATCGAAAGGATTTTCTCTTTTAAAACACAAAATTTCAACCTTTGAAGAATGCCTAAATCAATAAATTTCAGGTCTCCAGAGGGGTGATATTTTTTTAATTGTAAGAAATCTAAACTGGAAAAATTATCTAAAATATTTTTTTTCTTTCCGAACAGCATCGATGGGCGTTAGTGGGTTAATCCAATCCTAATCCTTAAAAGAAATCAAATTACAGTAAATAAAAGCAGATTTTTTAAATACCTGCAACAAGTAAATTTTATGCTAGTGTCGGCACTTTGAGGTTAATCCGTGTCACCCTCAAAGTACAACGTCTTACACAGTAGTTCCAAAGGGATTATGGTTAGAAATGAGCGAAAATCGGGCCTAATTAGGTAACTGCCTTAATACAGAGACACCCTTACCAATCGTGTCTTCTGGACCAGAAAATAAGAAACACACGAGCTTCTTCCCCCGGTCATTATTTCTGCATTTGAGCGGCACTTCGTATCGTGTCCTATAGTGCCGCTCCGCTCCATGCGGCACCCGCGCGACCACCGATCCGTTCCGCCATCTGTCGTCTGCTGCGCGACAGAGCGCGCGATAGCTCGCGATTTCCCGCCAAAATCCCAGGGCGCCTCCCTAACCCTCCCCCCACCACCCACCCCGTTGATTAGCAGTCACACGCGTGCCTAAAGTCTTAACGCGTTAAACTTAATAAATCATTGCGAGGGAATACTTTCCGTCGGACTTGAATGTGCTGCTCAGTGCGGATGAGTTTAGATTTTGTGTTAAAGTTAAGATTTTAAAAGAAAATATCTTAGAAATTAGTAAAATAGTAGCCTATTACGGTTTAAATTGTAAAGATTAATATGTAAATCTTAAAAAAAAGATTTTTTTAAGATTTAGATATTATCTACAGGTCATACCCTAAAGGGCAGGAACTAAAGCAAAATGTAGACATTCAACAGGGATTTTCTTTTGGTCAACCAAAATTTCTGTTAAATTTTGAGATCTTTTTCTTGAATTCAAAAATCAGATCTCAAATTCAAAAATTTGAGATCTTTGTTGAATTCCGAAAGTGTAGAAATTCAACAAAGATTTTTGTCGGTCGACAAAGATCTCGTTTTTGGAATTGGATGGAGACCAGCCTTGTAATCAAAGTCTAAATGTCAAAATACTCAAGAAATGAGGATATATTAATCTTGTTTATGATATTATAGGTCAAGCCTCGATTTAAGAATATCTGCTTATCTACCGTGAGGTTAAATAAGTTTCCTATATTTATACAAACAACATAAGTGTAGAATTTTTAATTATTAAGAATTTCCAAAGCTGGGATTGGATTTCTTTGTGGCAGTGTAGTCCAGAACGGCAATCCATTTTTCCTTATATTGTCCCGTGAAGTGCAGGAAAATCGGAAATGTTTGCGAGTGTAGTAAAGTTAGCGTGTAGAAACGCAGTTTGTGCGTCAGTAGATCGCCCTATTCGGACCAATACGGGCAGGAAAACTCATTTTCCCTGTAGCACCTCTTCTTTCGGTTCGCTCGATTCGATTGGCTTTCGATCGATCGATTCTAAGTCTCGTCCCGGCCTGCCATTCGCTCTTTCGCCCGCCTACACCGCAACTTGTCTACAGGGCAAAACTTCAATACCCGATACAAAGTGTTATTACTTTTTGCCTTTGTACTTGTCTGACCTGAAAAGAAGCGAAATTTTGGTTATTTTGTCGCCGTGCAACGTGGATATTGTCCCACACGGAACCAAGCACGGAACCCTCCATAGTTCCTCCACACAAAAGAGAGTTCATGGAGTTAACAAATTATAGTTTAGATGCGTTTGATGGGTAGCTGTCATAAGCGCCAAAAACCACAAGCGCCAACGCCGCAAACGCCAGCCTGTAACCGCCAAACGAGAAAAGTCGCAAACGCCAAAGGTCTTAACCGCAATACTAACCTTACCTAACCTAACCTAACTTAACCTAACATATCTTAACCCAACCTAACTAAACTCAACCTAACCTAACTTAACCTAACCTAACTTGACCCAACCTATACGAACTTTGGCGGTTGCGACTTTTCTCGTTTGGCGGTTACGGACTGGCGCTTGCGGCGTTGGCGCTTGTGGTTTTTGGCGCTATCGAATGCCCCCCCGTTTGATTTAGTGGGGGTAAATAGAAATTTTTGGTTGATTTCGTGTTATCATTGTCGTATAAGGTAACAATAACTAGGTGAGTAAGTAAGCTTCACTGCAGAAGAGTTGGAACTTATCAGCCGCTTTCTGCAGGAGTATTGTTAACTTACCGTCAGGTAATATTTGCTTTTGGAGCGTGGCTAACCTGTAACTAAAATAGCTTAGTATGGGTGTTGTTAGGTCAGTAAATCTTAGGTCTTCCTAACTTAACGTATATTGGGTTGGATTTGATCAGGCTAAACTTGGAGTAAATAAAGTTGGTTGAACATAGTGAACCTTTACTTTGGTCAGGTATTAGTTAATTGTTGAGTTTTGTTAGCTTTACTTACACAATTGCTGATTGAGGTGAACATTTTTTTTCGTGGATTTGCGCGAGTCTATCTTAACCCATTTCATCGCGATTAGCTCCGCTCAACCCAATTAAAATTTTCACGCATCGACGGAAATCTCTAATTAATGTCAGGTTTTAAATTGAAAATTTGACCTTATAATTCAAAATACTATTTTTGCAAAATATTCTGCCAAAAATTTGCGTTACTTACTCTAATAGAAATCGGAATTTGTTGTGCATTATTGTGTAAATTGTGTAACCTGCTCCGATAAATCAAGGCTATAAAGTCATGGTGAAAAGTGTTTAAGTTCTTCCCCGGGAAAACTTCGTCATGGAGACTTTCATTTCCTTCTTCTGTCGGTTTCAAAACATAAATTTTGAGTGAATGGTGATAGGCTGTCCTACGTTGGACCGCCAAACAAATTTCCAAATTTCTTTTTTTCATGAAGTTGCAAAGTTAGGCTTGACTTAAACGCGACTGGTTAGACGAGCGAGATAATCTTGTGGCTCTGTTAGTCAAGTCAACAAGGACTGCAGCTTTGTAAAAGGACTTTTTTCGTGGGCCCACTCGCATTTGGAGAAGAGGAAAGAATTTTCACCTGGGAAAAAGACGTATGAAAAATTCAGATCCTCAAGAGACGAAAAAGTCGGATGGTCAATAAGGCTTCCTTTGTGTTTCATATAAAAAGGGCATTAGCCTGCGTTTTCAGAAGTCATCAGCGATTCTCTCCATTACCGCTTTTTCACTAATCTTCATGCTAAACGTAGATTAGGGGCCCTCCGTAAGCTATGTAAACTTTATCTTGTAACCCCAAGAATGTATTTGCCGTTTTCTGTACACGATAAATTTTTAAGTGGGAATTTTCTCCTTATGTTTTTCACCTTTTGCCGCCAAGCAGATCAATGCGAGAAGGAACCTAACCTAACGTATGGCAACCTAAACTATGCGTTGTTAACACTTCAGTATCACAATTGTTATGCTCCCACTTATAAGTCACTATTTTTACCGTCATTGGGCTTTGATTTTGTGAGAAAGCTGATCAGTTGATTTGTTCACCCGGGTTGTAGTGGCCATGCCGAATTATCCATTTGTTGAAATATACACAAATGGATATCCATGTCTCTATGCTATACCTATAAACCATGGATGTCCATTCGTGTATTAATGAATGGATTTTCTGGCATGGACATTGTATGGCTACTTCAACCCGGATAAGTCAGGTCGAGTTGTGTTTAGGTTTGGTCAAATTAGGTCTCGTTTATTCATAGATTAACCCACTACCGCCCATCGATGCCGTTCGGAAACAGAAAAATGTATTTTAGACGATCTTAATTTTGGTTCAGTATTGTCGAAATTTAAAAAATATCACCTATCTGGAAACCTGAGATTTAATAATTAAGGCATTTTCCAGAGCTTCAAATTGTGTAACTTAGTGGGAAAATTCCTTCGAATTCCTCTTAAGCTAAATTTCACTCGAAATACTTTGGGCTGTTAAGGGTTAATTCAGGTTGTTGCCCAAATTCAAACTGCAGGCGAATATTTATATATCACTGCGAGTAAATGTTTTTGTAGACTATAATCAAAAAGTCCCGACTTGACGGAATTCGAAGGGCCGAAGAACTTTTGTAAAGGGGTGTCCCCTCTTCTTTAAGCGTCCCTGATTTATCGGCCACCCATTGCTCCAGAGACGTTGCCCATGGGATCATCTAGCCTCATATATTACGCTAGTGTCTAAAACGTTAACTGGAACACAACGAGCATGTTACACATGTGTGATTTTATTATGAGGGGTGTGAACTGTATTACCAGCTGAGCTGGCTCGGTGGCGCGTGCGAGGTTAAATGCGGTCTCTTTCAAGACCCGTGGTCCCCACGGACCACGGGGACTCCAAGGGGGGGGGAGGGGGATCTTATGGCCGCCGCTGAAGGGGACCCTCAAGTGTTGACATGGATTGCAGTTAAAAATTCAGCCGTTTTAGATATAAACAAATGAGAAGGCTCGCTTTGGAAGGGTATACTGACTACTCTGTAAATTATACGTTCCATTTACTGCTGTCCTCTTATCGCTTAAGAAGTCGAGCGGATTCATACTGGAGCGGAGAACAAGACACTCAACCTTTTTGTCGACCGAGCTAGAGGCCTGGATGTATTAGAGAGGCGGCATTGAGGGTGCTAAACCATGGGTGCCGCCATCTTTTTTCCAAAGTTTTTCGTAAGCTACAGTACATTTGATGGTTCCAAAAGAAACAAAATGGCTGCTCAATGCCTCCTCTCTGGTATATCCAGCCCTTTAGACCAAAGTTTGTCGGTGACTGTAGCCCGCTGTCGCCGAAAAATAAGATTAGAAAAGTGAATCTCGTCCAACTAATTAAAATTGGTATTTCACATTTTTTATTTGTTTCTCTTTTCTTTATCAGTAGTTTTCGGATTGTCTTGAATAAGTATAATTTTTATCAATATGTGTAACGCAGCGACAGATGTTTTTTTTTTTTTAAAAAAGAATATTTTTAATTTAGGCGAAGCAACTTTGAAGTTTTTAAACTAATGGTTTAGAAGGTGGCAGTTTTGCTACTTCTCCAGAAGTACGGACTTCTTTTTCCGCTGTTATTCCAGAAGCGGATTTCGAGTTTCCTTATATCTCGCTTTTAGAAACTTAATGTTTTAGTGAATGTTTGTATTCTGCCGTATCAAAAATCGATTCCTCTCAACTAAATTACAGTTTTTCATTTTTATTGTACTCGTTGAGTGTGCGCAAACATCAGCAAGTTTTTAATGACAAAATCAAACCCATAAACCACCCATAAGCTCTATTTAGCGTATCATAATCATAGTAATTGAGTAATATGATTTTAAGGAGCGTGTTTTGCCGTAGGGTGGGGGTGACGCCCGGACACGTGCTGTCTCTGTTTTACAACCGGCTAATATCAAAGATATACTGGCAGTGTACTCGGTCACTCCGGAATACACCAGACTGTAACGAATTCCGCGGGGACTGTCTCCACCCCCCTTTACCCAAAGCGGGGGATGAGAACTATTGCAGGCTACGTGCAAACTGCATTGTTACATTTGCCCGAACACAAGCGCATTCTTGGAACTGCACTACCGTTCATGGATCGTCTCAAGATGCGATCTTTTCGTGTGTTGTCTTTAGTCTTGTGTTTTCTTGTACGTTCCGTCGCAACGCCGATGGGAGTCACGACAAATCACTTTAATTAAGAAAAACGACGAATTTAACTTAAAAAAGATGCATTGGTCATGAAGAGTATTGTATTCCTCGCCTTTTAAGATTGTTTTCCCCATCCTTGTCTTTTTTGGGTAGCCTAAGAACCCACTACCGCTCAGCGATGCCGTTCGGCAACAGAAAAATTTATTTAGAGGATCTTTTCAGTTCAGTATTTTTACAATTTAAAAATTTATCAACCCCTCTGGAAACCTGGAAATTAATCATTTAGGCATTTTCCTAAGCTTGGAATTGCGTATTTTATAGAATTTATAGAATTTTATAGAATTATATAGAATCCTTCTAATTTCCCTAAGGCTGAATTTCCCTCCAAATACTTTGGGCTGTTATGGGTTAAGTTAACCAAAGTTAACTTAACCTAACCTAAATTAACCTAACCTAAGTTAACCTAACCTAAATTTACATATCCTAAGGTAACCTAACCTCAGTTAACCGAACCTCACCTAACCCAACCACGGTTAACCGAACCGTGGGTATTCTAGCACAAGTTAAGTTTGCGGACACGGTTTCATGCCCTTAATCCTTTCAATGGAGTGATAAGTTGATCGCAGGTGGAACGCAGGTGGAAAATCCGACCTTTCAAGGTGAGAGTGTAGAGTCGAGGCCCGAGCGTCGCGTCAGGGCGAGAATAAAGAAGAAGAAAAAGAAGGTTGTGTGGGCCGTGCGGGCGTCCGCCGCTGGGGACCGGCGCGTTGCGGCGGCGTGCGGCGCGACCCAAAAGAGTAACCTTCGCCCCCGTTAGGCCCCTCGCGTCTCTCCACCCGCAGCCATTGTCGTGCACCGTATGTATCTCTCTGGGGAGACTCTCTGAGCTGAGGCTGAGAGGGAGCAGTGCTTGGCGACTCGGCCGCGTGGGGGCGCCACCGGACGGGGAGGCGGCTCTCACTGCGAATACTGGATGCATGCGCCGTGTCAATACAACTTTGCACCGAGAGTGCATCTTGACACTCGGTTCATCTAAGACGATAACCTAACTTAAGCTTGTGATGATAAAATTAATTTGCTTTCTTAATTTTTTTTTGCGGTGGAGCTGGATTTGCAGTTTTCGAAATTGTTTAGTTATTAGAAAATACTCTGGCAAGAGAGTTGACACATTGCGAAGTCTGGTCGAGGATCAACCATTCCGTAAAAAAACGACCAATGAAACAATGAAAATTGGCTATCGGCAGGAATTCTTTAAAGGTAGTTTCTTTTTACACAAAAAAGTTTCTATATACTGTCTATGCATATATATTTAAAAAAATATTAATAATAAAACTCAGGTTTTAGCAAAGTAATTTTGTAAGATTAACCCATAACAGGCCAAAGTATTTGGAGAGTTTAGCTTAAGAGAAATTGGTAGGATTTTTTTCTGTCAAAATATGCAATTTCAAGCTTTGAAAAATGCCTAAATTATTCAATTTTAGGTTTCCAGAGGGGTGACATTTTTTTAATTGTGACAGTACTGAACTGGAAAGACGCTCCAAAATAAATTTTTCTGTTTCCGAACGGCACCGCTGGGCGGTAGTGGGTTAAGATTCCCCACACAGTACAGATATTGCATGTTTTAGGTAGTTCCAGACCTTGTTTTGGGTATAAAGATAAAACAGATAAAGAGCGTAATCTGGTTATTTTTAAAGATAAAACAATCAGTGACCATACTAATTGAGTGCTCTCGACGAGACCTTTTCATTGATATGATTGCTGAAAAGTTTATCTTTAAAAAAAAGCTGATTAGTCTCGTTCTGCCTTCTCAGAACTGGTATATAGCTGCCCAAGGAATTATTTTTTATTGCACACTTCTTATTTTCTATCTTTCATTTCGAAAAGGGACACTCAATGAATATGCTCGACACGGAAAGTTCATGTCGAACCTCCTAAATTTAAGATTTTCATAATTAGCTGCGAATCTGTTTCTGGAAGAACGCCATTTCTCATACCCGACGTTTTGAGAGCGTTTTAAAAGTTTTGTGCTGAGCAAGTGTGGTGCAAAACGACAGGCACACGCGCCGATTCCGATACATAGGGGCTGGGTGGCGCTAACCTCGCGCGGCGCCGCGCCGGCCGGCCGCTAGAGGGCGCGCGAGCTTCAAAATGGCTGTCTACGATTCCCCTTTTCAATCTGCGTCTCTGGATTACCCGTCGCTCCGCCCCGCCTTCCCATTTCACACTCTTTTCGTGGTTCAAAAATAAGGCTGAAAAGTTGCTCACCTCTCCACATGCAGATTCAGACAGCATGAACCGATTTTCCAAATATTTCACATATGCTGTTTGAAAAGTGATTTTAAGTTAAGTTTTTTGTTGTTTATTTTCAAGAGGGGGGGGGGTGTTTTTATTTTACTCTTGAAAACTGAATAAAATAGTCGGGCAAAAATAAAACTTGTTAAAGTTGTAAAATCGACCTTCGATCTTAAAGATTTTTTTGTAAGTTTATGTGTATGAGCAGTGACATCATTCTCTTCCTTTTATTAATGTACAGAACCGATTTCCAATTGGTAATTGACCAGTCGTAAAAAAAATACAGCATAGAAAGCGCATGAAAGTTTTTGTTCTCGAAACTGCTCTATTCGGCATTCTGCGGGAAAAAAGGGAAAAAAGAAACAGAAAAAAGAACAGAAAAAACAACATAAATTGACTATTTTTCTAAAGTTTTTGCCAAAGTTTGCTGTAATTGGCATTTTTTTCTTGCAATATTTCGTATTTTCATGTTTCTTATTTTAAAAAATCCCTCAAATAATCAATTTTTGTTTAATGAAATTTTCTCTTTTAGTCGTATTGTAGCAAAGATGGATGATCGTTGGAAAGGTTTCAGTGTGAGATGACGGCGTTCCCAGCCTAAACAAGCGGACCTTATGTTTGCACTCTGTGATTAGGGACTCTATCTTTGTCTCTTTTGTTCCAATGAGGAGCACGCATCCTCGATCTTCTTTCCTCTGGGACCGCTGCACGGCCTTATCTTCCTCAGCTGTACACCTTTCGATGGTAATTACGGACGGGAAAATCTCCCTTTTCGGGGCCGCCCCGCCAGCGCAAGGGCACAACGCACCGCGCGCTTTCTCGCCTCGCGCTTTCCCTCTGTTTTCCTCGGCCAATCCAAACGGAAGGCCAAGTGATGCAGAAAAGATTTCGGACTCGTGTCGGACCTTCTAACTCGACCCTTCCTTCGGCCCTTCTTTTCGGCCCTTTCTGCGAAGGGCTCCATAGAGTCCCCGCCGAACTGCAGGGAGAGGTTTTCGTCTTGAAAACGGGGATTGCTTCGACCAAAACAAAGAGACGGCCCTTGGCGTGTTGCGTAACAAGAAATTTCTTTAGCACCCTGGTCCGACTGACAAGCAACCTAATTTAACCTAACGTAGAGCGATTTAAATTAACTCAACGTAACCTAATTTAATTCTATATTACGTACCATGTGAGTTGCGAGGATTTTCTGAAAAGACGATACAACCTGCTCGACATGAGTGCCATGCGTGTTGCCTACTACAGGCTGGATTCCTGTCTTTTCAGCCTTTAGTGGACAACACGCGTGGCACTCGTGTCGAGCAGGTTGTATCGTCATTTCAGAAAATCCTCAGGGGCTCGCAACTCACTTGGTACCTACATAAACCTAGCAGCAGCTGCTAATCGACCTACAGCTAAACGAATAATAATCTTTTACCGATGTTATCTCCAAACCTAACTAAACTAAAAGGTAACATTCCCAGACCGATATTAGATTTCTTAATGAAACTTGTTGGGGTGTTAGTACCTTTCCTGGGATGAGGTTCTACTGCAAACCCAGCGGAAAATCTTTTTGATTATCCCCCAAACCAATGTCTGAAACTACGCTCAAAATATGAAAAACCTTCACTCTAAATTAGTGAGAGTCTCTGGGAAAATTCACTGAATCTCAGAGACTCTCACTGATCCAGATTTAGAGTGTTCATGGATAGTCCGATTTGATCCAGATTTTCAGGAGATAGGATTTTTGTTTTTATTAATATTTCATCGTCAGCAAGTTTCGGGCCCGTGCATTAATTACAAAAGGTCAAGAGCAGTACCGGTATCGAAATGTTATTCAGGGACAGGCTCCATTATGACACGGTGCTAATATTCTATCATCTAAGAAGTCGCTTTTTGATATCTGGTTTCGGATTGTCTTACGATCTCCCGCCGATATTCAAATAACGGCGCCTTTCAAATGTTCCCACGGCCTTGTAGATCCTTTCCCAGGTGGCTACCGATTCGTGCTGGCGCCGCGGCCGCTTTAGCGAAACTCGTAAGCTATTAAATTAATTCCAGTTGCGTAGCGCATTTTGATCGAAAAATCTTTGGAAAAGCTTGTAACGATGTGGGTGGGCGGCTTAAGCTGCATTCGCGCCAAAACTTAAAACCGGTTGCTTGCAGCAGCAAGTGCTTATTAGGAGCGATGGTTTCATCAGATGTCCAGTAGGATGAGCAACTTGACTCTTACTTATTTGATCAAAATAGACGAGCTACACTTAATTAGTTGAGCTTCTGTGCAAGGTATTAAGCTCTTAACCTTTAAGAGCTTTTAAAAATAGAGACTATTGAAAAATAAAATAGTTTTTGTCTGAAAAAGAGTGAACTAGCTGCAGTGTTAACCCGTAACGGCCCAAAGTATTTGGAGTGAAATTTAGCTTAAGAGGAGTTCGAAGGATTTTTCCCATTGAATTACGCAATTATCAGCTTTGGAAAATGTCTAAATTATTAAATTTCAGGTATCCAGAGAGGTGATGTTTTTTAAATTTTGACAATACTATGAACTAAAAAAATCTTCTAAAATGAATTTTTCTGTTTCCGAACGGCATCGCTGGGCGGTAGTTGGTTAATGATATTTCTTGCAATGCTGCTCATCTCGGCGGTATAGTAACTGCCGCGAATCAACATTATCCGTGTTGAAGTATCCATGCAATATCGATGCCGAAAAATCCATACATCAAAAATACACAGATGTATATCTACGTGTCCATATGCACTATGGATGTCCATTCGGGTATTTTCAAATGAATGAATTGGCATGGATATCAATATGGACATTGCATGGATACTTCAACCCGGTACCAAGCTAATCAATGAACCCATAAAAGCCCATAGTATTTGAAGTGAAGTTTAGCTTAAGAGAAATTTGAAGGATTTTTCCAATTCAATTACGCAATTTTTAGATTTGGGAAATGCCTAAATTATAAATTTTCAGATTTTCAGAGGGGTGATATTTTTTCTAAAAATTTGTGACAATACTGAACTAAAAAGATCCTCTAAAATATTTTTTTCTGTTGTTGTTCCCGAATGGCATTGCTGGGCGGTGGTGGATTAACAAAGTTATGTTAACTGTGTTAGTATTGCCCCACTTTGTTACTGCCGCACTTCGCTCTGTACAGAGCGAAGTGGGCGTGAACCACGTGGTTCACGTATCGTATTTTGATAACGCTTAATTATTCTAAACAAGCTAATTAACGAATTAGGATATATTATGTAAGAGCAGTGGTCAGAAGAATCACAGCTCTAAACAGGATTACCGCTCATCAAAATAAACGGCTTCGGGGGAAAAATATAACGATTAAAGACAAAAACAAAATAAGTCAAGTCCACCGAAATGATGGACCTCTCGTAGCAGCGACCCTCTTCGCTGGTGAGGGGTGAATTGCGGGGGTGGAGGCAACGGGACATTCCGCGTTATGCCCCCTCCCCCTTCCCCCTCCCCTCGTCTGCTACCTCCCCGAGTACGCGGAAAATCAGTCTATCTAAATGCATGGTGTTTCGCCTCCCGCCGATCTGTTGGGCCGTGAACCCCCCCCTCCTCACCTCCCCTTGCCTCTTGAATTCCACTGACTGCTTGTCCTATTTCACGGCTTCGTTACTTTTTTTCCTTTCTTTTCCTTTAATATGAGTCTCTCATTTTCTCTGTTCTTGGAAAATGTCTAATGAAAGTGTCAAAAAAACGTGGTTTGTTTTTGCGATCTCCGTGTATGGGGGGCTTGAGATTTATTTATTCCCTTTCAACAAGCCTTGTGAATTTTTATAAGCTGCCGCCCTTTTTGGCGAACTGATTTTCTGTTTGGTGGCTGGTTCGTGGCTTCAGAGGGAAGGTAAAATATAGAAATTGGAAGATGGTATGCAGCATTGCTTATCCCAGCACATTTTTTTTAGGAATGGGGAAAGTTCCTTAACCCTTTTGTTATTCTTAAACATCTCATAAAAGTATATTTTATTCATAAAACAGATTTTTTTTAGCTGTTGAAACTGTGTAATAGCTATTTTGAAGTCATTTTCTTGTTTATAATATACGCAGCAGCTTACCTTTTGTTTTTTTTATCTCAATTGTTACTTATATTTCAACCCACTACCGCCCCGCGATACCTTTCGGAAACAGAAAAAAATAGAGGATCTTTTCAGTTCAGTATTGTCACAATTTAAAAAAAATTACCTCCCTGGAAACCTGAAATTCAATAATTTAAGCATTTTCCAAGACTGGGAATTGCGTATTTTATTGGAAAAAATTTCTTCCGATTTCTCTTAAGCTAAATTTCACTCCAAAGACTTTGGGGCTGTTATGGGTTCAGATAAGTTCTGTCATGGGGAAAAATTTTGATAACGAGATTTCGACGGATCTTTTAAATGTCATTTTTGAAGTCCCAGAAGTCCGGAAAGGTTATTTTTAATGTCTTTCGGGAGTATTTTGTTACTGTTTAATACCTTATTAGAGCTATCAGTGGAACCGTTACAACCTTCATATACCCATCTACTCTCTCTCACATGCATAACAAAGTCCTATGCAGCAGGATGAAATAATATCCTGGTGTTATTGCTACCTTTTCCAGTAGTTCCTGGATCTGAAATGGACACCCTATGAGTCTCCCCCCCCTTACCGTCCTTTCGCTAATCTCCACCCCCTATCCATTATTCATAACATCCCTTCACCCCCTCTTCTCTGTCCACAATTTGGTATGTATATACAGTAGATCCCCTCAGACAGTATGTGAAAACAACTCTGTAGGTTAGGTACTAATATCGACTTTGTCGTGTTGCACTCACAATCAGTCTAATTATTAGCCTGGATCAAATGTTCGTCCTATGGAAAATTTCGATGTATGAAAGTATGAAAAATTTCGAAAGTATGAAAAATTGTGAAGCCCGCGGTATGATTCAACGCAAATCAAAAAACGTCATCTCTAACCCTAAATTTTCCGTACAGTACGAATCTGCATAAGACGTTTTTTTTTTTTATGTTTTGCACAGAACATGTTTGAAAAAAGAAACGTTAGGTACGTTTAATATGGTTGTAGGTTTTTCGATAGTTTATAATCGGTTTGGCTGAGATTGGGTGTCTTCTTTTTGGTATGCAGTCCAAGCATTGGGCAGGGCATCAATGGACAGGACACACATAGCAAGCAGCCCTGTCATGAGCATAGATCCCTCGGTGGCGAGCGCTGTTATAAATTACCTTCCCCGAGGGACCGTCCATAAGTCTCTTGGTGATAGACCAACAGGGACCACGGGGGCCAAAGGGAACCGACGGACTTTATCGCATTAGTGTGTTGTAAACAAGTTTGAGCAACCGCAGGTCGATGAAGGCCTCAATTTTTGGTTTTGTAATAAGTGATCTCTTGCCAAATATTACGAGATGAGGGCTACTTTTAGTGCTAGTAAATCACTCTGCCAGACACAAAGAGATGCCTAGAGGATTTTCCAGGATACCGGAATTCATTCTTCAACTCGTAACATTTTAAAACTAGTGTCAAAAGTGCTGTTAAGGTTGTTATTAATCATTGCTCGCTAGTTATAGTAAAATAGACGTTTCCCTCTCCCTTAATTCGTCCTACACTGTAAATAGAGAATCTTAAATTCAGATGCAACAAAAGTCAAATCACTAATCTGAAAATAAATTGTAATAATGCCCTTCTTATTTTGAGAAGGATATGAAATGCAGAGAATATTCGGACTGAATGTTTTCTTCAGATCAGTAATGAGACTTTTGTTGCATCTGAAATTAAGATCTTTTTTTGCAGTGCAGTAAGGTTTTAAGCCTATTTTAGAAATTCCTGTGATGACGCCCCTCATATGCTACTTCCACCTTGAATAGGAACACGCACTTGGTTCGTATAGATTTTACGCTTAATGAATCAGTTTAACTTTGCAATATTAAATTTCCATGTCAGTTTTTGTTTACGGAAGCATTTGGTCATGCTTGGCAAAGTGATTTTCAATTAGATCCACGCCTAAGTGCCTGATTGAGCGTATTACTTTTGATTCGATCACATACCGCATTGCTTCGTGATCCATGAATTAAAATGACTTAATAGTATTTGTAATTAAATTGATTTTGTGCACCTGGATTTCCTGATTGATTGCTTTGGAATCATACCTCATATTTGATATAAATGGGGCTCATAACCTACGTGCTTATGCTTGCTTTTGCCAATGCCGCCAATAAAATAAAAATATACGACGTAGATATACGTTGAATATAGAGGCATAACTATGGTGTACCTACGTTGTAACCTGCAACCGCTCGAAATTTATTTTCGGAAGATTTTTTTAAGTATTGGATATTCTGGAAACCAATACATCTATATTTTTCTTTTTTAATTCTAATCCGACTTATTTTTCGCACTTAAAATCTCCCAACCAAAATAATTCGTAATGCAAATCGCTATGCAACTTGGATGATTTGATGATCAAGGGACCAATAAAATCTTCCAATAATTCATTGTGTCGAAAAATCCAAAATGGCGTTATTGTATTGACAGAATAAAAAATTCAATAGCCAAAGAATAAACTTCGAATCATCCATGGTGCATTGCATCAGCTTTTCAATGTTTTTCATCTTAATTTTTAATAAATAATCATTTTTTTTCCCCTGTGATTCACGAAAAAAGAACTGCACTGCTTTTCAAAACTACTATAAAACATCGAGATTTATAACAGAAAGTTGTTAAATCTAACGAAACCTAATCATAAGTTAACCTATGAAAACCGATTTTCGGGAATTTCA
>Ga0058701_10001717_pt1 | contig 15925 bp, 5 predicted proteins | sample AgamicOrMae_FD_97039 | JGI IMG/M metagenome (GOLD analysis project Ga0058701, IMG submission 97039) | Agave microbial communities from Guanajuato, Mexico - Or.Ma.e | ecosystem: Host-associated > Plants > Phyllosphere > Phylloplane/Leaf | place: Guanajuato, Mexico | collected 2012-06-04
AGTAAAAGGAAATTTATTTTCTACTTTTTAGTACACTCTTAGCGTAGATAGGAGCTCAAATCCTAAAACTTCAAGAAAAAGCATAGCTTATAAAATGTTTTTTTATTTTTTATGTTTTATTTTTATTGGTCTCTGGCTGTCGACCCTCGCTCTCCCATTGAAACAAATGAGTGGGTGAGCGTGGCGCGAAATTTGAAAAATGCGGGATGGGAGATTTGGTCTGGGAACACCGCGCGCGCTGGATTTCTGAGTTCGCCGCTGAAAATAACTTATCTGTAAGATCTTCTTAAAGTCAAGACAAAAAAACTGAACACCATAATAATCGAAAATTTCTCAACAAAAAACCGCAAGCGCCAACGCCGCAAGCGCCAATCCGTAACCGCCTAACGAGAAGAGTCGCAAACGCCAAAGTTTGTCACCGCCAAATGATAGGTAGGCCGCGCATTATATAGGTTAGGTTAGTATAGCGGCTACAAACTTTTGCGTGTACGACTTTTCTCGTTTGGCGGTTACGGATTGGCGCTTGTGGTTTTTCGCGCTTATCACAGCTACCTCCGAAGCGCTTATGACAGCTACCCTCCTGGTCGACAGGAGGGTAGTTCTATCTTCAGCCGAAGTAGATGCAAACTATGAAGGAAAATCCAATTTAACAAAGAAACGAATTTCTAGAAAGAAACGATCCATTGCAATGGACTTCTGCACCAGCAAACAATAATAAATTACGTCGGAAAAAGAGGAGATTTAGCATGCACCTGGTGCAGTCGGTGCCATCTCTCTCATTTTATGCCTTCCCTCTCTTGTTTACATCGTTATAAAATGCTCTAAATAACTGTAGCTACAGGATTTCCCGACTTTCTTGTAACGAATTATTCATACTCGATGCTTCTTTAGCATTTTTTCTCCGAGTTCTTCAAAAGCAACGACTAGTTTAATCCTGCTTTATCACTTTGGTGGAATCTTTTTTGGACCTGTTGAAAAGCTTAGAGGACGGGCTATCAGTAAACAAGACAGGATGCACGGGGCTTTTAGCTTACTTAATAAGTTGGGGGGTGGTTTCGATAGCGCCAAAAACCGCAAGCGCCAACGCCGCAAACGCCAGAGTTCGTGTAGGGTAGGTTAAGTTAAGTCAAGTTAGGTAAGGTTAGTATTGCGGTTACGAACTTTGGCGTTTGCGACTTTTCTCGTTTGGCGGTTACGAATTTGCGCTTGCGGCGTCGGAGCTTGCGGTTTTTGGCGCTATCGAATGCATCCCAATTTCTCTATAGGTGCCTCATGTGTATTATTATAGTGTACATTATGACATTGTATCTACGTTTCTTACGAGACTTTTACCGCGTCCTTAGGGAATGAAAACAAGCCCTCGATGTATGTTTGGGTGGGTAAACGAAATAAGAGACTTCCCTTTAGAAACTCCATCTGCAATAATGGCGGGGCCCTGGTTACTTGTCCCATATACCACTGCCTCGGATTTGTTTGTTTACATCGGCTGGGATTGACAGGACAGTCAACTGACTTAAACGTTGTCACTGCGCACTCCGGACCCAACAGAGCGACGTACGAAAACAGTCTCCGTAGTGTTATATTCATGTCTGTCCAACACATTCCGCTTATGAGAAGGAAAGAGACAGGGCACCATTGTTAAACTCTTTTCCAAAGCGTCCCTGAGCGACCAGCTCCGGCCCTGTTCCTCAGCCCCGCGCCGTCATCACGCTGTTATTTGGCCATTTTAATTGCTCATTTGCCTTAAAACTATTTATCCTCAATCGGATTGCATCTCCTTAACATTGAATCTCAGTCTACCAGTTCTTAAATGCAACCCCTAAAAAAAACGCCGCTTCAAAACCGCCAAATTTCAAATCCGCCCACGCCGCTACCAACGTAGTCTAACCTTACCTAACCTAATCTAACCTAACCTTGGTTAGGTTATTACACAGGCTCTTATGGATACTCGGGTACGGCGTTGGCGGTATTAAAATTAGGCGTTTGTGGTGCCGCCCCAAACGATAAATCATGTCTCAATTCGATTCAAGCGAATTTTATCCTTTTCGAAATACATGTTGGTAATAGTAATACATTTAAACACGGCGGACGGAGCGCTCGGTCACGTCAGTTCAATCGTCTTGCCAACGCGAATTTCTAAAATCAGTTGGTCACCAGATTGGAAAGCGACTTATGAATGTCCTCTGTATACTTGAGTAGCTCGTAGGTACGAGTAGCACGTAGGTGCCGCGAGAAAAAAAATCAACAAAACGTTCCCTTTACCTCAAACAGTAAGTAGCTCGCTCTTTTGGCCTTCTTTACAGCCTGCGGCGCCACACAGCGTCACAAGATCAAACATTCAGTTAAGCAACCAATGCTCTCAGCAGGACTCACGGCTGCATGCACTAACAGTAAGCGAAGGCGCAGACGGACACCAGAGCAGTGCTCTTGAGAGCTGTATGCTACACAATGGGCCAACGCCCCTTTCCCTGCGCTCCCTCCGCCTTCCGCGAGCTTTCAGCCACCTTCTAGCAGACGGTAGGCCTCTTATTTCAAGTGTCATCGCGTGACAAGGCACGGTCACGCGGCGTGCGGTCTGCCACGGCCTCAGGTCACGACAAAGCACGCTCGGCAGATGTTTCGCACCAATATACCAAAGCTTAAGGAAGCCCAAGGGGGTGAATTATTTTTGATCGGAGAGGATGTATTTGGACTACTACGAGGAATTCCTTGATGGGGCAAATTTAATGGGCGACTTATCCTTTTAAAACAAAATTAGTCCTCTTCTGGTTTTAGTTTTGGGTTTAAAAGAACAGTGTCAAGTAAAATTAGATTCGTTGATGCATGAGAGTCTGTACAACTCTCATGGTTGATGACGTTGTAAGTGATGCTTTAAGGAACAAGAATTCGTTTATCTCGAAAATAAGAGCGACCTTTTTTGTTTACCGTATATTTTTCGGTATAACAGGAAAATGTTGTTCGCCCATACTATGAAGAGTAATCGTTTCCTACATAATATGCTTTCCTCAAACAGGTTCTTTTTTCTTCGGATAAAGATCTTATTTTAAAGTCGTTGAAAATAAAAATAGATTCTAGACTCGTTACCTCAAGAATTTGACGCAGTCTAACTGTTAATGAAGACGAATTGCGGTGAGTAAATGGAAGTGGGTGTTCTTCGACCAAAAAAAGAAGTAATAAAAGATCATGAAATCCACGTGCGGTCTGTCTTCCCGTAGGTTATCAAAATTATGTCAATGAAGACTCATACGAAATTCTTAGAAAAAGTTATATTCAGGTCAACCCGGCGAGTCGTGGTGTTCATGCGTCACATGTGAGAGCCTTAAACTACCGTTCGCAAGGCGAATTCGTTTTCATGGAAAAATATACCCCTCAAGCACATTTACGAGGAAGTATCGTTAACCAATTTTCTTCCAGTTTGCATACGTAAAGACAAGGATTTGTGTATAAGTCGGATTTTGGTCGTGGCTGGATGCCTAGCGAGGCCAACTTTTCCAGGACTAGGACCATGTGAAACTAGAAATGAACTTTTTAGCGTCAGTTTAAAAGGAAAACAAAGCGGGAAGGCCTGCCCGATTTCTCCTTTGATGCATTGTCCAAAATGTCTACCGCAGACGTTTGGGAGAATGGGCCCCGTGCATAGGAGATGCTTAAAAATGACTCGTTATTGCTTGGTTTGGAATTCACTAGACAAAGTTGACTTTTCGGTTAAAACCACGTGCGATTTTTTTGGATTATTGAAGTTTTTCATCCGTAAAAATCAGGTATTCCAGTACAATTCGGACTTCTACTTAAAACAAATGTAAAGGCCCTCAAAAATTGGTTAAGATGTCATGAAAAATACGGGCATTGATACTCCAAGATGCTCTCTAGCCTCGGAGGAGTTCTCATAGGCGTCCTATGGGGAAAGGAATAATCCTATGAGGAGGGGTGCTAAAAAAGTACGGCGTCTCGTCAGAAGAATAGATCCCGTAAGAAAAGGGGTACCATAATGAAAGATTTCCGATAAAAAGAAAAGAATCGTCCCAGGTTCCTTATGGATATACAGGGTCCCTTAGGGGAAAGGGCTTCAAAAGGGAAAGCTTTATACCACAATAGGACAAGGATCCTGGGCTTTCTGGGTTTCCGTAAGACAGGGAGTCCCATACGTCAAAGGAAACCTACAAACCGGGGTCCCATAAGGGATGAGTTTCATGATGCCCCATAAGGTATGGATCCCATAAAGGGTGGGTCCTATAAAAGTACCGGAAAAGGGGGCTCCATAGCAGCTGTAACCCTTTCTTTCCTCTCTTCGATAATTAATGAGCGAGTTGCTGCCACAGGCAGACAAAAGGGCCCGTGGACCACTCTTCTTCATCTCCCAAAAAATTACAAATTAGCGAAGCGTGCGAAACAAAACTGTTCCGACTTCTAAGTAACTAAACGTTGTGGCTCGAGTCACGTTTCGCATGATTTATTTCCTTGATTTCAGCAGAAAGCTCCAACCTAAAATCTAGACGGGTTAAACTAGCTTGCTACGTGGTACTTATTTCTCTGCGCTGTGAGAAAATTGAGTACGGATGTCTACACTTTCAAGGAACAGTTTTTCTTTTTATTGAGGCACCGATCGGTGACACCCCTTTTTTCTTACTCGGACAGATTTTTTTAACCGTTCTCCCCGGTTTCAAGTTCTAAAAAAAAATCTTCAAGACCTGAGACCAGTCTACAATCGCGAGATTATAATTAATTATGTCTGAGTTATTGTTTGTAAAGTATTTTTTGTTGAATTTCTAAACGCAGACATTGAGAACTCTTCGCTTTACAGATTTTTTTTTCAAAGTGCTTGTTTTAATCGTAGTGAAATTATTATTTAAAAGTCCCAAAATATAGCTAGTAGTCCTTACGAAAACAGCATTGCTTCTGCAGCGATTCGAGTGTAGCCTGTAACAGTTATATGCCAAAAAGCTAATAAATATGGGAAATATTTAGCTGTTTTCACTATCACACCTTTGAGTTTGATGTTTTATCTCAAGCACGCCCACAACTTATCCAAGGAAAGTATTTACATCTTTGAGGCTTAAAAACTTGATTTCTATACAAGAGTTCTTTACAACGTTTGGGCAGTATGCCCAAGTTTTGAATCCTGTAAATTTTATTCATATCATCATAGATACCCCAGTGCTAAAACAAGCTGGCCTCTAGGAAGCATTTCGCGTAGGTTTGGAGTAGTGGGAAAGCAATGTAATACCAAACCCTGACTTTGGCACCATCTAGCGACAGCAGCCCAAACTTCCGACCCTCTCCATGCCACAGGGCCGTAAGTTCGAGATGATGCGGCTAGATGGCCCCTAAGTCATGATTTTCGATTCCATTGTTTTCCCATTTCTTTCGCCCTTGGGCTTATAAGAACGGATAATCACTGAGGTCTGTTTAACACTTAAGAAGTTAACCGCTTTTAAAAACGGCGGAGTCGCGAAGTTTGGCAACACTTCCGAAGGGCATGTCCGAATTCCTGTCGCTGCTCTTTGCTCACAACCAATGAACAAGTAAAAAGCAAGAGATGCTGTTCTCGAAAGCCAATCAGACTTGCTTGGGAAGCAGTCGTGATCCGTGGTATGTTTACATGGTTGCCACTAGAAGAGGTCTGCAAATTGAATTTCGCGGGTTCCGCTTGTCTCGTGAGCACGAGTCGGGGCAGTGTTCGTCACCGCCTCGACACGGCTTGGTCATACGAGAGAGTCGATGCGGTGCCCACTGGGAGTGGCAACGTAAACAGAACATTATCCGTTTCTTGAAACATACCTTCGCAGAATTTTCCCGCCAATGTCGCCTTACAGTATTGGACACAGAAGCGTCTCTGCTCTGCGCGGATCCAAAATAATTTCGAGGGATTTGCATGTTGCTCTCGGAGATGGAATCTGACTGCTACATTGTATTCTTTTCGGCTAGAGGCTGCAGACTCGCTTAAGTGCCACAGGATTTCCTCTCGCGTGGGAGAAAACCGTGCTGAGATTTCGCGCTAAGTCACTTCAAACAACCCAGTCAAACTAGTGCAATGTATGTTTTTTTTTTGTGGTTGCCGTACTTAGCAAGGGAACTTCTAGTTTTGAAAGTCGTTGGTGAAGCTTTTTACGGCAATAGTTCGTTTGCGGTAGATTTTCGTTCTAATTAACGTGCATTGTTAGGATTCTTGTTGATTCGCAGTGTTGTCGGATTGCGATCCCGTTTCTTTGAAACGCCGTTTACTTTTAAATAAATACAGATAACTTAGTAATTAACCCCATATTCAAATTGCCCAGCTGAAGAGATATTAAAAACAAACCCAATACGGTATGTTAAGTTACTTTAATGGTGGAGTTAATCACGGTTAAAATGGACGAAATTGGGAAATCAGGCTACACTGCGGCTATTGGGATATTCAAGAATTTGCAGGCACTGCTCTTGAGGGGCCTAAGGTATTCTGATTATAGCTTAAAGACGGAAGTACGAGCTTAGAAAAGACAATTTTAGGCCATACAGTAAACAAGAATACCCTTGGAGATCCTATATTTCTGTTTTAAATCTTAGATATGAACTAAAACGGGCTAAATACGTAGTTTAGTTGTTTTGAAGACAGACCTATGTTCAGCCACATACTTCAAAAGGTCTCGGCGAGAGTTTTGTCATTGATATCGCTGATCATAGGTCTATCTAGTGAAATAATCAAAACACGTATTACCTCCGTTTTAGATTCACTCACAAAACAGGTATATCATCCCCCTAAAACACTATTTTTTTCCTTTTTCTGTATACGCCGTTTGGTGGAGCGAGCGGGGGGCATTCGGTAGCGCCAAAAACCACAAGCGCCAACGCCGCAAACGCCAGTCCGTAACCGCCATACGAGAAAAGTTGCAAACGCCAAAGTTCGTTAAGGTTAGGTTAAGTTAGGTTTAGTAAAGTTAGGTTAAGTTTGGTTAAGTTAGGTTAAGTTATGTTAGATAAGGTTAGTATTGCAGTTAAGACCATTGGCGTTTGCGACTTTTCTCGTTTGGCGGTTAAGGATTGGCGCTTGTGGTTTTTGGCGCTTATGACTGCTACCCTGTGCAAGCTACTCCCAACAAAACCTGCTGTAGCAGCAGTAGATGCTGCACTCAATGTGAAGAATGTCTGTTACCCCACGACAATTATTTTCCGTAATGGAGGTTGTAGGAGTGTAGGACATTGGAGGCATAGGAAATAGGAGGGGCTGCGGGAAGGGCGACGTGTACGCACAAAAGGGCTCAGTCTGACATCCAGTGACGTTTATTACACAGGAACGGACAACAGAGAAGGAGAGGAAGTAGCATCACCGACGTTGCGTTACCTGGACAGGTAATGTGCGATAAAATCGGTCGGTGTTCCCGCCTACGAGCATCTTCGCGTGCTCGCACATGCGTCGTCCGCACGGACTACGCGTGTCCTCACCGAGAGCTCTGTCACAGTGCGTGAGTGATGATGGTGAGGTCATATATTGCGAAATAATTCGATCGGGTAGCTGTCATAAGCGCCAAAAAGCACAAGCGCCAACACCGCAAGCGCCAATCCGTAAACGCCAAACTAGAAAAGTCGCAAACGCCAAAGGTCTTAACCGCAATACTAACCTTACCTAACCTAACTTAACCTAACTTAGCCTAACCGAACGTAACTTGACCTAACCTAACCTAACTTAGCTTAACCTTACCTAATTTAATCTAACCCAACTTAGCCTAACTTAACCTAACTTGACCTAACCTAACCTATACGAACTTTGGCGTCTGCGACTTTTCTCGTTTGGCGGTTGCGGACTGGCGCTTGCGACGTTGGCGCTTGTGGTTTTTGGCGCTATCGAATGCCCCCCAGTTCGATCTGGTCATAGAGTCTGTGACCCGATACGGCGCTCTTCAGTTTTTGGGTCTGTGATACGGTCTGCTGTCAGCTCGGAAATGAATAACGAAGAAGAGTTAGTTGTAGCATTTTATTTTGGTTAATTGTCCTGAGATGAAGTTTGTTTCTAAGATGTTTTGACCCTGTCTCCCTTCTAAGAATGTGGCTAAGAATTATCTCGAATTTTCTGTTTATTAATGATTCTACGGTTTTGAAACTTCGGAGTTCAAGGAATTGTGAGCAGGATGGGCCTCCCTAGACGAAACAAAGATACTTTTGAGGAAGATAAACACCAAGGAAAGGGGCGATGTAAACTGTCCTAGACATTCATTCGTCTCGTGACTACCCTGTTTTTTTTTGTTTTTTTTTTTTAATTTTGCGTGCTTTCTATTTTTTTCTTCAAATTTCAAAGGAGGCACCGCTAAAACTCAGCACCTGCTTAAAGTGTGTTCTATAACTCACTCTGCATATACCTCGCCACCTTGACGAGTCTTTTTTTAAAACTATTTTTGAAGTGTCGAATTTTAATTGTGTTTTTTTCTGTTACAGGTGAGGGCACGTTTTTCATGCAAGTGTTCTCTTTGAGCTTGAGTGAGTACCGCAATAGCACCCGTTGGGTTCTATCCCTTTTAAAACAAAAACTCTGTCACTGTTGAGATATTCTGTTTCATAGAATCTAATAAATCTAAATCTTTTATTTTTTTTTTTAAGAAATGCGTTTACATGTATTACACTATGGAGTAGAATTCTGTTCTACTCCATGGTATTACCCAATCAAAAGTACCTTTGGTCTCAAAAAGCCTCGTAAGGTTGGTTTATCTCCTGGAGGTACTTTCTAATAACACTAAACCGTAAATCTCAAGGGTAATTATCTGCGTCCTTTATATTTACCTGGGTTTAATTTTTCTTATGTAGATGAACGACTTATTACCACGTTGATTAGGTAAGGGTAATCCTGGACAGGCTCATAGTTAGGCAGCGCTGGCGCACGAGATTTTGTACCTCGTTTCGCGGCCGCTGCGCTTGTCTCCCGCCAAGTCTGATGCAGCTTGGCGTCAGTAACTGCCATCCAGAAGTAAGCGTCTGCCGACTCGCTGGCCGTAAAGTTAGGCTAGCCTCGGTTGAAAAATTACGTTGTGCATCGCTCTGCTCACCTTGGCTGGAAAAGATAGAACAAAAGAGGGAAAAACTACAACCTCTGAAAATCGCAGTAAAATAGCGCAAAGGCACCGTGTAAAGAATATGTGTTCAGGTGAGCTTTTAACATGCCAGATATTCTCTCAAAAGCGTGACTCAATTACAGGCTGATCCCTCCCATTATTGAATAATGAAAGCTGCAGATCAAATTCGAAATGGGATTAGCACCTCGGTAAAAGGGCATGTGCATCATGGAATCATGGTTCGCATGCAATCAACGTACAATTCTCACAAAACGCAGACTTGCAACATTCTGCACTTTATCCATGCATTTTCCATGAAAAACCGTACGTTTGGAGGTGGGAGAGTTTTTGGGATGCATTCGCTAGCGCCAACGCCGTAAGCGCCAATCAGTAACCGCCAAACGAGAAAATTCTCAAACGCCAAAGTTCGTAAACCGCCAAATGATAGGTAAGCCTATCATTATGAAGGTTAGGTTAGGTCAAGTTGCGTTAGGTTAGGTTAGTAAAGCGGTTACGAACCTTGGCCTTTGCGACTTTTCTCGTTTGGGCGTTACGGATTGGCGCTTGCGGCGTTGGCGCTTATGGTTTTTGGAGCTTATATAAGATAGCTACCCGAGTTTTTGATCTAATGACACTGAAAGTACTCGGACTGCAGTTTTACCACTCTGGAACTGAAAACCAGAGATGAGAACGGGTAGCCAATCGAGATATCGATTTTTATCTCGCTTCCTCAACCGAAGTGGTAGTCCCTGATAGGATTCAAGTGCATTCCTATAGACTGACTGTTTCATGAAATGGACGAAGTGAGGAAGGACCTATCGGAATGCGGACTCAATATAGCAGGATGAATGGTATGGTGACCCAATAAGGGTCGATTGCTAGATACGCGAGTTAGCGAGGTTCGTGGAATCGCGGGCGTTGCATGAAAGAATAAATATCGCTTTACATTTCCCATATGGCGATAGCTAATCAATCCTGGTAATTCCCATCACGCCGCTCTGAGCAGTCCCAATCAAACGGATTGGGATCATGCAATCGAGCCACATCGGTCCACATGATTGTGGCTCTCGGTTCGAATTCCCCAGATGCCGCCTACTCATCCCCTTTGCGAGCTCACACATACAACCACTAACCTTTCACCCCTTTCTCCTCCCCTCTGGTACCGGACAACCAAATTAGGACCAACCCAAATGCGTTGTGTGCCGCTGGTTGAATGGACTGACACCAGCAGTGCTGGTTACGACAGCCCGGGTATAGGGACACTGCCGTGGGAGAGAGACTGTTAAAAAAAAATCACTAGAGGCTAAACAGAGACTCGATTTCGTGAAGGAGGCGATTCTTCTCCCAAGCCACCTCAAGGATGTTCATCATGATTTTTTAGGGTGTTGCTATTGACCCGGCGTGCATTAATATAGGGAGACTTGAACGCATAGAACCCAACCTAGTACATTTTAAATGGGAGGTGACTTTAAGGGGCATCTAGCGATGCCATCTTGAAAATTCAGTTTTTGGCGCATTTCTCACTCCAAGGCTGCGATATCAAGAACCGGCCGTTCGATTTGTAAACATAATCATAGCTATCCGATTATCAAAAAATGACTTACATAACTATCACCTCACGATCAGGAAATTTAAAACGCTCGTTTTTTTCATATTTCAATCCGTTTTAAATTTCCCGGTCGTGAGGTGATAGTAATGTAGGTCATTTTTTGATATTCAAATAGCTAATTATGTCCACAAATCGGCGTCGGCTGATTCTTGATATCGCAGCCTTGAAGTGAGTAATGCGCCAAAAACTGAATTTTCAAGATGGCGGCGTTAGATACCCCTTAATGCAAGGAACTCAACCTAATACATTTTAAATGGGGCAGTCAGGCCAATAGACACTCCTAATTATTTTTTTAAATTATTTTAGAGCATGGAAACGAAGATGTGTGTGTTCACCCGTTAGCCTGGCTGCGTAAAATGACTGTACTTCTATCGACCACTAACTTTAGGTTAGGAGCAGGTGACAACAACTCCGAAACGAGAGGTCTGGGTTTGGATGTTTGAAAGCCTCAGAGGGAGAAAGGCGTCAACTGCTACGTCACGCTTGCATCCCACCAATCAGCGTTGCTAGTTTTTCCACGAATCAGCGCATAGCGCGGGGATAAGTTGTCGCGTCTCTTACTATGAGGCTTTTTAGGTGAGGGTTTTTTATTGTGTCGACGCCCTCTAGCGGACAAAAATGTTCGTAAAACCTTGCGTCGAACCGTTTTTGTTCCATATGGCATGTTGTTTCCTCGCCATGTTGAGCCAGCGAATCAGACACGGCAAATTTATTTTGTCGACCGAACAAAACCTACTTTTTAGAGGTAACATTTCTGTTACTCCCGCAGAAACGATTTCATGTTTTCTTGATACAACAACTCAACAAATTTTCTTGCCGCGATTTTTTTTTCTGCTACAATATTTTGTTTTTTTTTTACGGCACGAAAAAAAATCTTGTGCAAGGAAAAAAATCGTGCGCATAGAGGAAAAAAAAAACAAAAACGTTCTGATTGTTCAAAGGACTCATCACTTTGTTCCATCGTCAATAGCACCAACAGCGCCGAATTTGTTGCTTTAGCAAACCCAGTTTTCTCTGTATAGCGGCATGGCAACGTTGTTGACATATCAGTTGTTTACTGTCCTCCCGTTGTTTGCCGGAAATGCCATTGTTTCTGTTAAAATTTCAAGGGTTCGTTCGGTTAAACTCGCCCGCTTTCCAGATACTTGTCCGGAGGTGAAAGGGAGGGTCTTGAAAGGCGATAGGTCGAACCACTCTTGAGGGTATGATTCCCCAGGGCTTCCTCCAAGCCCATCGGGCTCCTTCCGAGCCCGGGGGCTGCGCAGGGGCTGCGCAAGGGCCGCGCTGCAGATGGGTATGACCATTGAGAAGCCTTCTGCGTCGGCAATACCTGCGTAATCTGAATATTCAGATTGGGGATGGTTTAATTTTCAGATTCGCTATGTTATGTTGTAGACAGTCTGATCTCGGCTAATACCTTTGAAATGATAGTTACCGGCAGAGGGATCGGTTCAGATACGGATATTTCATTGAGCGCGTATCAGCACGAAGGCGAGCTATTCACTCGGCGAGCTAATTAAGTGATTTTAAACGGATAAGATTGGGTTTTGCGGTTAAAGGGAGGCTCTTGGGGTCCGGCCCTAATTATTTGCATGAAATATAGTTCCTGGAAATCAGGAAGAACTTGTTTTAGTATCCCAATACTGCGGTAAGACAAAAGTTAAGTACTTATTTACTGGTTGCATTCGGGAAAAAGTCTTAAATTGAGGACGAGAATACTTCCTAAATTATAACGCATTCCTTGCAAAAAAATGGCTTCGAAGGTATTCCTCCTAAACTAAGAGTTTCCCCTCTCGAGAGCGGAGGGAATAGGCCTCTTCTGGTATTGCGAGTATTTCTTCTTGGAACGAGTACTTTTTCTAATTTAAAGAGTAGCCTCCCGAGGCCTTTTTGGAGAGGATTTTGATGTTGAATGAATTCCTCTAATGAAGATTATCATTTATAGGTTTCTGCTCCACCTCTCTTCTCTGAACCGAGCCGAGCGAGGCATGGGGAACGTGACATAATCTAAATTAACCTAACCAAGATCAACGAAACTAGATTAACCTAACCTAACCTACATGGTAGAAGGTGGTAAATCCTCATTATGTAATGGAAGATGAACTTTGGCGTGCCAAGTGATCGAAATTGCGGAGCTTTTGCAATAGGTGAAGGCCAAACGAAGATTTTTTTTTCTTGTCTCCATTGTGTTTATGTTTACAATATTTCCATGGATTGAAAACCTGCTGAAACAACAGAGCAAATACTGTACCAAGCCAAGCAAATTAGTGTCCATTGAATGGCTAAAGCTTCTTTATTTGCGCGTGCAAGTTGTGTGGGCAGATGCTATTTGCACTAATGCATTTAGGTTTATAACTTTTCACGTACAAAGAGGTAATTCATCAAATGTTTCGAGTTCTTAGAATCTCCGGCAACTATTCCCACCTGAAAGTGCATTAGTCCAATGAGTTTATCTTCTGTGTGAAGTAATATCGGGGTCACGCTTAATCTGTTGGCTGTGCTCTGTTTGTTCAAAGGCTAGAAATAAACAATATTTCACTCTTCGAAAACTAGGCCATGAACAATGACATAGAAAAAAAAACTGCGAAGTTTTTTAACTGTTTATCTATTTTCTGTGCAGTTAATTATAACGGTTTTATTCCGTTTGTTTTGTTATTCTAATCGCCATTAGTGTTAGGAGTTTTTTTTTTCATATGTTGCGACATACTGAGAATTTAACCACGCTTAACTCGAGAATTATCAGAGATAATCATGCCTTAATGGTATGTTTTGGATCACGCTGGAGATAAGCAACCCAAAGATAACCCTAATCACCACTTATCATGGATGGCTAAAAAAGTTAATCGCCCTTAAATTTGAGGCGCAAAATCAGGCTACAACGCTACTCTCCGACGCTTTTTTACGTACACAGGGCTTACGCTTTTTTACGTATAATTCGAGCCCACCTTAACTTTCCGCCTGTTTTAAGTTTGTTGGTAAAGCATGTGTGCTTAGTCCATGATGCTACACCAAGCCTTAGCCACCCATGAGGCTTGTACAACGCAACGCGGAGTCCCCGTGGCGAGCGTCGACCCAAGGTACACCTTCGTCCCTTTACATGTTGAGACCTCAGCGATAGCACAGGGGACATGTCACTACCTAATTAACTTAACTAGTGTAGCACTTTGCTCTAAAACATTTTATTCTGGTTCACTGAAAATTACAACGGTTCGTGCAAGCCGGCTTCATTAGCAATGGACCACAGCATGATGCCCTATGCACTCTCTCTGCAAAGCCTCCAGCAATATCGCGCATATTTGCATGTCCCTCACATGAGATCATCAACTGCTGTATTCGATGAGAAAAAATTAATCATTTATTTTGCTAGATTTTATTCATGACGAGTCCCTGAACTCCCATAAGTTCCTCAAGGAGCTACCCTAACTGCACGAATATATTTCAGTCTTCTTCACCCCTGCTTGATGTTTGATAGTGATCCAAAAACTATGAGTAAAGTGCGTATGATTGAGAAAAATTCAGTCTTTAAATTGAGAACGAATGACGGAAATGTTATTTGCTGATCGGAAAAGTTTTGAGGCTCTGTAAGTTGTGGCTTTTGTGTGAGGAAAAGGGCGTATCTTGCGGAACAGTTATAAGTCGTTAATTTTTATACACATTCTCATGTCACGTGAAAGCACCCCTAATTTCAATCTCCGTCTAGAGTTAGCTTCTCAATTACGGCGTGCATCGGAGCACCGTTGATAACCGTCTTACCCTGTTATCCTATCTGATAACTTATCGATCCAAGTGTACATACGACTTGGAAAAATATCGCCTTGAATTTTTGTATGAAACATCAGAGTTTATCACACAGGGAGTGAGAATACAATTTAATTTGCTGCGTTTGGTAGCGAACAATTTCAAAATATCTTAAGAGTGATATGAGGTATATCTAATTCAGTGAAGGCGTTCCTAAGGTTTTTACTGTGAATTTCGAAGTTTGTGTTTCTTACCTATTTGTGTTCTATCTTTTGTTCTACGGTAGATGACTCACGGAAAAAAATGGTTTTGTTACGGCAACAAAATTAGGGACAACAAATAATTTTTTTGTTGCTGCAACCAAAAATTTAGCTGCAGCAACCAAACGTTTTGTTGATAGAACTAAACATTTTGTTGTTGTAACAAAATATTTTAGTTATGCCTATTTTAACAAATGATTTTGTTGGTATAACAAAACCTTTTTACCGTGTAAGACCTTGCAAGAAAAGCGCACCTCTGTGATTCCTGTTTGTATTTCCCTTTTTCAGTTTCCATTTGACTTCTCTTTGAGACAGTGGTATCGCTAGCATAGCTGTACTTGCTGAAGCATTAATTTATTATTAGCTTTTAAAATTTAATCGCGTCAACAAAGCACGTTTAAATTTCATTTGTGGCGTAAATTTTTCTTTAATTTCAGATTTTTTTGCTCAAAAGCCCTGGAGTGAAAAAAAGAACAAGAAAATAATGCCTCTTTGGTTGATTGCTTCGTTTTTAGCGGTCTTTGTTGATGAGGACTGTTTTATGGAATTTCCTTGTAGCTGCGGAAGAGAGATGGAAAGATACGGACCAGCCGTCGGTGCGAGAGGGATGCCCCTAGTCCCCGCCATTTTTTATCTCACCACTGTCTGTATCAGAGTATTATGCGCAAGGCTTCCTTTTTTTCGTTTCCCGATTGGTGAACACTGGCACAATCTTTCTCCCGAAGACAGATGAAACTGCTTTTAGACTCATTGTTTATGTATTATTGCTAGTATTCCGTAATGGCTCGGTGCTTATGTTGAAGCCTTTGTGTCTAAAACATGGGGTGACTGGAGGAACGCATTTCTCAAAGCTTGAAAACAGTTTTTAAGCAAAGCTTTTAATATTTCACGCCTGGGTTCTTCGAAATTTTATGTTACACCGAAAGGATGGCTCGAAAACAATATATCGTCTTCTTTTTATATTGTCGAAAAAAAAAGAAAGCAGGGTTTTTATTGTAAGAGGAAAAAATCCTACAACCCTACATTAACCCGCTCAACCGCCCAGCGGTGCCGTTCGCAAACAGAAAAATTTATTAGCATCTTTCGAGTTCAGTATGTTCACAATTTTAAAAATATCACCCTTCTGGAAACCTCAAATGTAATAATTGAGGCATTTTCCATAGCTTAAAATAGCGTATTTTAATTTTAAAAAATCCTCCAAATTTCTCTTAAGCATAATAACCAAACTGCGCTTTTCGCCTTTGAGTTCATTCCCAAACAGGTATGGTACTACCGAAAACCGGCGTTCGTCTTTACTGTCA
>Ga0058701_10001718_pt1 | contig 15921 bp, 22 predicted proteins | sample AgamicOrMae_FD_97039 | JGI IMG/M metagenome (GOLD analysis project Ga0058701, IMG submission 97039) | Agave microbial communities from Guanajuato, Mexico - Or.Ma.e | ecosystem: Host-associated > Plants > Phyllosphere > Phylloplane/Leaf | place: Guanajuato, Mexico | collected 2012-06-04
GATTTTGGCATATTTCCTATCCTTCCAAACAAAAACCATCAGTGGAAGGGTGTGTTTCAAAAATTGATCTAGTGAAAGGGTAAGTTTCAAAAAAAGATCAACTGAAATGTGTAAGGATAGCAGTTGATCGCTTTATCAAACTATCAGGTTCATTTTGATCGATTTTTCAAACGTGCTTGTTAACTTGATTGATTTTTGATAGGACGGATCGTTTTGTAAAAGTGCCTAAATTTCCTTTGGCAATATTTTGTGATGGCAAAGACATGTAGAGATATATATCCCCCTCTTTGCCAAATACAGGACTGCTGGATATGTTTTGGAGCTAGCTATATCGTCAAAGATATAGAAACGAAACGTAACTTAGGGGTTGTCAGATGTTTTGGAGATATTTTTGGAAGGATAAAATGCATGTCCGCCTTAGAATTGATGCCCAAAAGCATTAATGCAGCGCAACGAGGAAAACTTAAGGATACGCGGTAAACGGTAATGGAAACTCAATTAACGCATGGTTACCTACGGATATTGCGACTTGCAACTCAACGGCACTGTAAAAAATATTTTGGCGAATTTTACTTATCCGCATGGTGAGACGCCCCCTTACCTATTCAGTTGCAGGAAAATTACTCAATGAAAAGTCAAGCGAAATTACTTATCCAAATGTCTCAGAAATTTCGTCGCAGGAGTAAATTTACTTTTAATAACAGTAATTTTCCGTCATGGTTTCGTCGGAAACTTAGCTATTTAAAATTAAATTTATGTATATAAGTAATTTTACTAGCTGTAAGTAAATTTACTGCCGTGACAAAACTGGAGCAATAAAATTGCTTATACATTGATTAAGTTAAACCCTTTTTTTAATTAGGGAAGTACAAAACGTCAACCAAATAGGAAAATTAGTTATCCTTCAGAGAAATTTACTCCCGACGTGTTTTTTAATTTTGCTTTTTTTTGGATAGTCAAAGGGCTCTTTACTTGTCAATGGATAAGTAAAGTGTGATGAAAATATCGCATGAGTAAATTTACTAATACATAGTAGAAGTAAAAGTGATATATTTTTTTACAGTGGGGTTATGCTAGCGATCATCAAAATGTCGCCATGAATTTGTACTTCTAACCGGTTAAATGTCGCAATGTAAAGCAAACATTTCTACAGTTTTCTGGTGCAGGCTATTAATAACTCAATAACACGATGTTTTATAAAATAATTGAGTCCGCTTTAACATATTTAATCGCTATTGAGAAACAGGTTTTTAGAGCATATAAAAATAGTACAAGCTTTAGGGAGATGATTCATCCACTAAATATATTGGGTGATCCTGAGACTTCTTTGCTCGATCCCAGGCCAGTCCTAGGCATGGAATCTACGTAAGCACACAACGGGGAACCGCCTGCGCCTCATCGCAAGCTGGCCGTTCCCAATAGCATGCTTACGTAGGCTCCATACGTAGTGCTGGCTAGGGATCGATTAGAGACGTCTTAGAATATTACCCAACATGGTACTACAAACTCTAATTACATTATATCAGAAAATGCCGTTTGAATTGCCTAGGAGGATGATTTGTGAGGAAAGTTGTCTTATTTTATAGAATTCATTGTTAACTAACTTTCAAGAGGATGTTCGTGGCTTAACGATGATTGTAAGCTGGAGAAAGTAAGTTCAAGGACTTCTTCGGCATTGACAATGAGCCCATATTTCTGTTCCAGCATATTCCGAATTTCAGATCCCATAATGGAATCTATGCCCAAATCGGCGAATGTTTGGTTGGCGTTCACGGTCTTCACGTCCTTGATTCCTGTAGAAAGAGATATTTTAAAGAGAAACGCTGAATTCCATATGTATGGAGGAAAAAAAAGGTCTTACCGAATATTTTGGCAACGCAGCGTCGACTATTTCCTCATCTTCAGAGGCTTGCGTCTTAGTAGCAACTACCATTGATACCAAGATGGCGTCGGGCTGCTGTAGTAAAGTGTCCAAGACGTTGAGACACGACGCCATACGCTGGGGCACTGTCCCCCCGATAATGGTTTCATTGTTTCTACCCATTTCGTCGATGACAAAACCGACATCGCCGACGACACCCCATTGAATGGCAACCTGGACAAAGAGCAATCGTTACGGATCTCACTCGAATCGAGACGATTTGGACGAGGGAATAACTTTAGACTATAGCACGCTCAAGACGACTCTTAACGCGTTAGCTTAAGGGCAGTGGGCCGAAAACACAAAGGATAACACAGGAAATCAGTAAAATGTCTCATATACAGTATTTCCATTGGAGGAAAGCATTTTGTATCTTTTCATGACCGCCTCACGAGGAAGCACACAAATTGCACAGAGAACTGTGCGTTCCAGGCCATTAATGCACACGAGTCTTTTATTTTACTCAGACGTAGGTTTAAAACCGGCTATCGAAACAGTCCTGTCGGATAGCCAGAGACTTAATACTTACAGCTGGAAGACCATCGGCCCGACGGACCTCGCAGACACGTTCCATAGCAGAGTTGGCGTAACCATATGGGCCCTGCCCGGCAATGCCGCGACCAGACGTCACACTGGAGAAGGCCACAAAGTGGTCCAGTTGAGGGCAGAGCCTGCGGGAGAGCTTGTCCAAGTTGATTGTGCCGAAAACCTTCGGAGCGGTCACAGACTCGAAGTAGGACACTGTCTGATTTTCCATCAAGGCATCGAGTAAGACCTACAAAGCAACGCGACGGCGTATGAGACGTAATCCTTACACAGGCTAAAAGTTTTGATCAAGTTCATTGTAACCAACCAGAGCCAAATTGAAGATACCTCCGACGGGTCCAAGCTGGCTACATTCGCTTAGCAGGCGATGAGCACCTTCCTCAGTTGTAACGTCTGCAGAGGATACGATGACGTGGACTCCAGATCGAGACCAACGTTTGAGGCACAGAGCCTGGTAGCCGGTTTTGACTCCGCTTCGGGCAGTGATGACGATTTTACTGGCGCCCCGGCTTATTAGCCAATCCGTCAACTCAAGGCCGAATCCTCCAAGGCCCCCAACAATGGCATAGCTTTTAGCTGGATCCATGTATATACAGGGTACGGCTGGTACAAGGTTGAGTGATGAGTTCGGAGTGTCATTGTCCTGGTAGACCTCGATGAGGACCTTTTCGACTTGCTGACCAGTAGATACGCACCTAAAGGCCTCTTCTAGGCGGTGTTTGCTGAATGTCGCATAGGGCAAGGGGCGCACAGTACCACTGCTGATACCCTCAGATACCAATCTCGCAACCTGAGCTCTTTCTCTGTCGTTGGTCTCGAACAGGGTGTTGAAGAGAATCTTGTGGTAATTGTTGCAGAGGAAGGTATTCGTATCTGCGTGATATGAAAGTGGTAAATATTTTTAAAGCGATCTAAATAAACATATTTAAAAAAATACCTGCAGAAATTTTAGTGGAGAGGTCAAGATATCGACCATATTTAGCGAGGCAGCGCGTCGAAACGTGGGCGAAATGTTCTCCAGAGGAAACAAAAAGCAGGTCGACACCACCGTTTTTCGTCGCTTGAAGAATGCGTTGCTCGAAAGAGCTTTCAAGGGAGTAGAAGATATGACTGTCGGGAAGCTCGGGAAAGCGATTTATGAGAAAATCGCGCTGCTCTTGACTAAAAACGGTCGTGTAGACTCTGCAGCCGGCTTTGAGAGCGATGGCAATAGCAGCCTGACCAATGCCTCCAGCACCCCCGTAGATCAAAAGGGATTCGCCGCTGCACATCCGACCACGCACAACTAAGGCGTAGTAACACTGTGTCGACAGTAAGAAAGGGAAAATTACCTATGACATTCAAGAAATGCCTAACTGTTTAATTCTGCAGAAAGTCCGACCAGCGCCATGTTTCTTACAGTCGCATAAAAAAGAGGTACAGTGGCAGCTTGCTCTAGATTCCACGAGGCTGGGACTTCCCAGAGTAGTTTCGGGTCGGCAGCAACTAATGTGGCTAGGGCACCATATTCGACCAAACCCATAACACGGCGCTGTCGTTTGTCGTACCCCGAAAACTCACAACCGATGCAGCCCATATCCTGGAAAAATATCATTGTTACATTTTATTAAGTCGTACTAAACCTTTTAGGTGAATTAATGAAAATTACCTGCCCAGGAACACACTCTGATATCAGTTCTCCACTGGCTAACAGAACATCAGGGTAATTCACAGAGGCGAAATGGACGTAGCAAGTTTCTTTGCTGAAGTCGGTTTTGGGTCTACAAGAAATGAAGGATATTATTGGTTAAATGCTTATGCTAGACCTTTTATATCTTGTTCACAAGCAAACAAGTGAATATTTGCCGTCTATAAGGGAGCTATAAGGGAGACCCTGAGTCGAGCCAATATTCTCAGGGTTGATAGCGGGCAATGGTATTAATAGGATTAATTAAAATCTCCATCAAACGATTTACCTGGTTGTAGCAAGCACCGCTTCAACCCAACGGAGGGAAGAAAGGTTACCGTCTGATACGGCTTTAAGATAAGCACAGTCCACTCGACGAAGGGCAACGTTTTGAGGAGCGTCTAGAGGGATGTGCCGGTAGGTTCCCCACTCGTTCCTGGCGGCATTGTTAAGTACATTGCTGACTAGGTCGAGTTGCAGTTGCTTGGCATACAGGGGAGCGTTGACATGAAATACGGGAGCTTCGGGATCTTGAATAACAACTGAGCGCACGCTGGAGCCGCCAGTTTCCTTCATCAGCGAGACGGTGAGACCTTTGAGACCGCTGAACTCTTCGCCCTGGCTCACTAGCAGGATGCGCTCATCTTTAGTTTTTCTCTCCTTGAGAGCCTTCTTCAGTGGTTCAACCCAGGAGAATCCGTCACCGTTTACCATAATGATCTTAAATGTTGGGGCAGCCTCAATCATCCGAAGAAGCGTATAAGAATATACATCGGTTTTCATTGTAGCAACGACGATTAAGCTGCAGTCAAGAGGTACGATGAACTCCGTTGAACTAGTTTCTTCAGCTAATACAAAGCCCCCAGGCTTTAAAGACTGAGTAATCCTCTTCCACATGGTCGGATCCATGCGCTCTGACAAGTCCGTCGTAATGACCAAGTGGGTATCGCTGAGAGATTGGAAAGATCCAGATTTTCGAGCGTCGACTCTTTTTATGCCGAGTTTCACGAGGAACTCTGGTAGGATTTCGTTAGAAGACAGAGTTATATCTAATGTGTAGTTCGGTTCCGATGCAGAGATCTGGATTGCCAGAGGAGTGATGAGAGCGTCTGAACCTCGGCGACCCTCTATCTCGACTACCTTCAAACTCGGCGCCCCTCTGGAGTTCTCAGCGACCAGCTGCAGGAGATTGGTCAAGGCAGCTATTCGCTCCATTCCGCCTTTCCCATCGGCAGCTGTTTCGTGTTTAAGGGGCACGAAAATGTAGCGCTCTAGCTTTGGAACTGCCTGATCAGGACTTAGCTGGCGTGGGATCGCTTTTGTTTGAAGGCCATGGATTTCGACGCCTCCACACCGGATGACATTGATATCATGGTTTACGACGATAGCGAGATCTGGTGTCAAAGTAAAAAATCATGAGGAACTACGGCACTAACGAAGAAGTGAATATTTTCATTATTCGCATGTAATTACCGGCCTGGCATGCAGACGTCGAACCAACGATCGTTCTATGGCGCCCTGGATCGATATGGATGCGCTTGATGGAAGCAAGCAAAGAGATCTTTCGTCCTTGAATTCCAAGTGTAAAGAACTGGAACATGGTTTCTATGAAGCTGATCCACTCTTTAGACCACCGAAGCTTCCCAGCTGCGCCTGTGGAGCAATGATCATCGTTACTCAGGATAATGACATCCACTCGAAGGTATTTCTCGTAGTATTCACCAGTAAACCCGCTTCTTCAAAGTTTTAAGTATGAATTGTCCACCTCCGTCTTTCAACCTAGTCCAACTGTTTACTGTATGAGCTTTGACGTACCGCTTGGGTTCGGTGAGCATAGGTTAGGTTTTTAACGCCTCGCTTCGCTGCCACTCCGCTCGGCTGATCCTAAATCAATGGTGCTTCCAACAAAGAATTTCTGGCTTGAATGTCAGACTTGGTTAGGCAGGTGCCTCTGTGCCATGCGCTCTGCTGGCGCTCCTTTTGGCTCGGTGGCGAAAGGTGTTAAGCGAGAGGTGAACAATTGCATCTTTCATTTATTGTTAGTTTACCGTCAATGTTGTACGTCGCGATGCCACAGAAAGGACCGGTGTAGTCGTATCCACGCAAGCGAAATTCCTTGTACACTTCAGACGATGTGAGAAACTCTTTGCTGTTTTGACGGTGAGAATCGGGACTAGGAATATTTGGCCATAAGCTTGCTCTCGCTTTGAGGATAGCCACTCGACCAGAAGCAACTACCAAGCCCCTTTCACAGATTTCAAACTTCCCGCTTCCTTCCAAGATAGTGACGGCGATTTGGACAGGATCTTTCTTCTCTAGTGTGGTTTGACGGTGTAACCGGAAGTTCTCAATGGTCACAGGGCAATCTTCAAAGGACATGCCTTTCAGTTTTGCAAAGGTTTTCCATACCAGCACCTTGAAGGTAGAGTCAATTTATTCGAATAAATTAAATCGCTGCGTTTATTAAATTTAATCGTTAGAAATAATATCTTACAATGTAACCGGAGACTGGAAAAAGGAATTGACCATTGATGGAGTTCCCGGCCAAAAAGGCATCTCTGTCGTCAGCAAGGTCTATCTTGACAAGGTTTTCTCCAGATTCTTTGGTCTGCCGAAGAAGGCCTGAGTGGTTACCCATGGTGCGGAAATAAGGAAAATTTAGTTTCATTTCTGACGCCCACCTTTTCCTCGAAATTTGGTACGGCCCATTCCTTGAAATGATCCCATTTTATTAGAGAACCAATATGTTGGGTCCCGCGTGGAACGGGGTATCGGCCAGACTTGCTGAGGGTGCTCATGTCAAATTGAAGTCCAGCGTTGTACAGCCTGAACAGAGTAATAGTTATTCCAATCGTCAAGATTGTGCGTTATGTTTTTGGTTAAACAAAATGAATGAATGGCAAACATGTTATACGTACGTTCCCATACTGCTTAAGAAGAAGGATAAATTTTCTGGGTGATCGCGTTTGCTGAGACCAATGCTCGTGACGTTGTATCCGAGAGACCGTTTGAAGATAGACTGGAAGAGCCAGTCAGGGGCGAGTTCAATTATGATTGCGTTTTCAGGGATTTTTCGTATGGCGTCAGCAAACAGGACCGGAGACGTGATGTTATTTATGTGGTACTCCATGGAAGACAGTTTGGCAAGAGGCTCTCCCAAACGATCCTCTGGAATTGATGAGCTGATCCAGCGAGCTGAGCGTGCTTTTGGATTCGGAATAAGCTTAAGAACGAGAAATTATGTCAGAAGAATAATTAATAAGCAGACAGCGACGCTATCCTTTCTCAATGTATGATAATCTGAAATATGGCGAACAAAGGTTATGGAATAATTCATCATAATCCAAGGGTATCGAAATTGTCATAAACTTGAAATAATTCATGAAAATTTTCAAAGATTTTTAAATTTTCTTAAAATCTTTATAGTTAATCGCGTGATAGCAAAACACGTTGATTGTGTGTTTTTTTTAACCTGTCGAAAACAACCGATTGCGAAACACTTCTGTCAAAGTTGGCTTCATTCACGCGTGTACAATAAAGTGGGTGAATCCTCGGGTTTGTCGAATTTTTTATACGCACCTGTTTGAAGTATTTTTCGAGCAGGGGAACAGAGTCATAGACGTATGGGGAGTGGGCACCAATTCCTGCAGTCCTTACTTCTTTGGCAAAGATTCCTTCAGCTTTCAGTTCGGCTACAAATTTGGCTATAGCCTCCTTGGTACCGGAGACCGACACACTCCACTCAGCATTGTGGCAGGCAGGAATAACCCCAGGAGGAACACGTTTCTTGGTCTCTTCCCATGAGAGACCTGTAAACAGTTCCTGGAATCAAATGGGCGGCTCGCACACCCCAAGATTTCAAGATTGGATTTGCGGCCACTGTCCTCCACCTTTTGTCGCCAATCCGAGGAAAAGTAACATAGGGTTTAATGCGTAGCAAAGCTCAAGACATTTCATCTAACATGTACGCTTCTTGTGTATCGTCAATCTTCAGAATATAATGAAAGGTTAAACGAGATTTGATCACAGAGGTGGAAAACTCTTTCTTCAAAAATATAAGATGGCAACAAGGAAGGCAGTGCATCGGTCTACAGGTATGTGACTCACCGACAGCCGCCATGGCGTAGTGGTCAATGCCGCTTTCCTCAAAGGCTCTTCCCCGCCAAAATGCCGCTAGGATTGTCTGCTCGGCTGTAAGGGTATCGTCAGCGTAGGCACAGCCTAGCTCGCCGAGAGAGTGGCCAATGTAGAAGTCGGGCTGGATACCGACAGAGACCAATGTGTCCACGAAGGCGATCTGAGTCGCAACGATCGCAATAAAAGAGTTGGTACAGGATTCCAGCATCTCTGGGGTAGCGTTGAGGACAACGTCGATAAGATCAACGCCGTGGGGTTCCAGGGCTGCAGCGCATTTTTCCAGAGAGTTTCTGAAGACCTCGAGGCGATAGAGAGCTTTGCTCATACCGGGCCATTGGGACCCCATTCCGGAGAAGATCCACCAGACTGGGCGCTTTTCGACCTTCAGCTCCTGTTAGAAGTCGAGGTTTTGAACTAGACTCTGTTAAGGGGTCTGTCTTTATGGTCTGTGTTCCAGATACTTACGGCGACTTCCTTCGTTATTATCTTTCCGTCAAGGATAGCATATCCGCGAAAGATGTGGCCTTTGATGTTGTTCTTATGGATCTCCGCAAGGAGTGAGAGAAATCCCTCATCTTCAGGCACCCGCTCAACCTGCATATTGAATACTAATTCAGAATCTGAAATTGAAGCGTGTCAATACTATCAGCTGTAAAGGTAAAATGTCTCTCCTCCGCCCTGCACCCAGGTTTAACCTCTACTCTTTTGTTGGTCATTGACCTTTGAAACCGCGTGTGGTAAAGGTGTAAGACATGCTCCTCGGCACTGCCTTGGACCTGTCTTAGCTTCTGCTCCACTCGGCTGTCGCCAAGCCTAATGTCGCTCACTTCTCTGCGGCAGAAGTGGCATAACATTTGACAAACGTTGGTAAACTAAATTGGTCAGTTCTATTCGCTCGCCTACATTAATACAAGGGAGACTTAAACGCACGCAAACCATCCTAAGGCATTTTGAATGGAGCAGCGTGTTAAAAGTCACCTCGAACTAAACTTAAGTTACACATTGAGCTTCGCCGTCCGAAGTGGCGACGGAAAGAGGCATGAGGAGAGAAAGACAAATACACCTTTCCAATGGGGCATCTTTTTAAAAAAGAAGAGTAACTTACTTGGTCGAAGATAGCGTTTACAGCCTCCTGAGTTCGTCCAGAGATAGTGAGAAGTCGGGGCATCTCTCTTCGTTCGGTAATTTCCGGCGTTGTTTTTATATGGCTTGGGCGGAGGACGACGTGAGCGTTTGCCCCACCGAAACCAAACGAGTTGATCGCGACCATCCCTTCCTTCCACGGAGTGTTCTTGTCGACAACTGTAAGTCTGCCATCAAGCAAGGAGGGTATGTCTGTGTTTGGTTCCTTGAAGTGCAAGTTTCCTGGAATGACCCCAGTCTCCATGGCTATAAGGACCTTCGTCACGGAAACTAGGCCAGAGGAGCTTTCCGCATGACCCATATTTGATTTCACACCACCCACGAGCAAAGGTTCCTTTCTCCCCGGGCAGAAGAACGATGAAACTGCATCCAATTCCTCAGGATCTCCTGCCTTTGTGCCCGTACCGTGAACCTCGACGTAAGACACGTCCAAACGGTTCAAGTTCCCCTCTCTGAAAACTTTCTGTATGAGCCGCCCTTGCATGTCGCCTGAAGGGTAGGTGACCCCCTGTGTTTTGTAGCCATCGGAGTTGATTCCCGCGTGCACGATGGTACCATAGACACGTCTTGCCACGTTGTGTTTTTGTAGGAAGACTGTTACAACGGCTTCACTGCGGACGTATCCGGTACCTGAAGAAAAAAGAATATTCAAGAAGCTAAATTTGATATCATAGGTTCTTTGGTTGGGGCCGTCCATTGATAACGTAGCGCAGAATAGGCCACTTTTGGGCTACCCTCCCCTCTTGGTTACGCTTTTTCCCATACCAAATATGTCCGATTTCACCTCCGTCAAACGCTCCCCTCAGATAGCAACGCATAATGGATGTTCCCCAGAATTTCCCGGGTTGATGTGTCCATGTACGTAATGTCCATGCCGAATTTATCCATTAATTGAAAAGATATGTCTCTGCTATATCCATGAACTATGGATGTCCATTCCATTATTTTTAAGTGGATGGATTACTCGGCATGGATATTACCACGGACATTGTATGGATACTTCAACCCGGGTTTCCACCTGTGATCTACAGTTGTTCAACCTTTCATGCAACGGCAACACTGCAGGGGATTAAGAACAATCTCGTACTCGCAGGTTAATTAACGAGGCCTACCATAGGAGGAGACTACCATAAGACCTGAAAATCGGGGCAATCCTCGAATATCAGGGAAGATACAGGTTTGTCAAACAAAAATTAATGGGGGGAGCTCCGATTAGAACCAAAATTGTCAGTTAAAAACGAAGCGCCGCGGCAAAAAAAAATAAAAAAATACGTACCATAGCCTACTTGCTTCTTTAAAATCAAAAACGGCAACAATTGACTGGTCGAAAATGTCAGGGACTTTGAAAATCGTAGTTTTGTGGCATCCTTGGTTAACCTAGGAGGTAAGGTCTTACCGTGTACTATCAGTGACTCTCTCCTATTTTTCAAACCTTTAGATAACTTGGGAACGGAAAGAGATACAACAAAAGAGAACGAAATTAATTCGATAGATGTTTGCTCGATGTATCGACCTGATAGAATGCTTTCTTGTATCTCTTTCTGGTTTCAAGTTAAAGAGGTTTGAAACAGATGAGAGGGAGTACTTTTGACACTGATAGTACCTCTGCTGTCGTTCCGCTCGGATTGGCGACGAAATGTTGACACAAAAAGTGGAAAATTGAACATCTCAAGAAGTGGAACATCTCACGTTAAAAAATCGAAGAAAAAAAATCGCATTGGAAGTCCTGCCTATCATCAAATGAGGTGTTTGACTCACCAGAGTTATCAAACACCCTGCAGACTCCATCTTGGCTCAACAACCCAAGCTTATGGAGATGCAGGGATTCCGTGGGCTTCGAGTTCAGATGGACTCCTCCAACTATGGCGGCTTCGCACTGGCCGCTGCGAATGGCCTCGTAGCCGTTCTGCAAGGCGACCAAACTGCTGGAGCACGCTGAGTCGATCGCGTAACTTGGCCCGGTGAAGTCGAAGAAATAAGAGATCTGGTTGGCAAACATGTGTCGCCGGCATCCCAGGATACCGTAGCCGTTGACGCTGTCCGGCTCCAAGGACCAGTATTCCGCTGCCTCGTTTGCCGTCAGGGCGATGATGACGGCAACTCGGGAACCGCGAAGATCGCCCGGGTTATAACCTATTCGACAATGGCCATGAATTCCTGTTTCTTTATAAAGTTCCGTGTACCATCAGTCAAGTTCAAAAGATACTGTCCGGTTCTAATAGAGCAGGAAGGGTCTGCCTTAAGGGGAGATACTGTATATTGGCCACCGCCTTGCTGCTCGACCAGAGACGGACAATACCTTTTGGACTGATAGTACGAAAATCGCAGGGTGCAGTCGTTAGGGAAACTGTTTCCAGTCGCAAAGACCAGTCTTCTTGAAGGAAGTTATTGCCATTGAAAGAAAGCGCCATGAGGCTTGGCGCCCCTTAGATACAATTAATTTAGGTTGGATAACCCTCTTTGAATCTCACGCCCCTCGGTGCAATGACCTGACGATGGTGAAGTACAAAAGAAGGATAAATCAATCTTTCAAACTGACTGCGTTATATATAAGGGACGTTTTATAGGCCTTGCGAGTATACTGCGTGCCTGCATCAACTATGGCTTCGTATGTAACTTCGTGCAAAATCCGCAGTGAGGGGTCCATCACGTTCGCTTGCTCTGGACTAATGTCAAAAAAGTTTGCGTCGAAATGCTTCAAGTCCTTTAGTTTGCCACAGCGTCCGGGAATCCCATACAATCCTAAACAGACAAATCAATCAACAACTTTGTACGCAATTGATTATTAGTCTATAAATATCTTATCTGGTATCTTAACTGGTATCGTGTCTGCAATATCTTACCTGGGGTCCATCTGCGGCTGTCTTCTGAGACTAAGTCAATCCCTGCGAAGAGATTTTGTTTGAATTCCTCCACACTGTCGCTTTCAGGATATCGGCCGGAAATTCCGGTGATCACTACTTCCGTTCCCTTGCCATCATGGCGTCCATTGCATTGGACGTCTGAGTTTAAGGAGTGCATGCCTGCAAGAGACAGATGTCAAGCAATATTTCGTATCACGAGAAAAAAATTTAGGGTCTTTTCATTCAATGTAAACCGTGACCTAATTTTAACATTCAGCCCAATTAATTGTGACCTCCTTTGGGAAGAGAACAAATCGTGATGATATGTCAAAAAAGGTTACTACCTGGGCTTATTTGAAACTTCCCTCGATATACCGTCCTATTTATATGATAAAATATGGCACTAACATGAGAGTCAACTTCTAAACGAAGGTCCCTCGCATATGTTTTAAGTATTGTAGTTAGATTATTGAGCCTCTATTAGAGTTCCTTATAACTGTTAGCTCTTATAATTAACAACCTCTAGGGATGATCAAAAGGAATATTTAAACCTGAATTTCTGGGCTTACCTTAAATTTTCAGCAATTCACTGATACGGCATTCAGTGTAAAATTCGGGAAGGGAAAGAAAGTAAATAAGCTCTGCACAAAGTGACACAGGTTACTTTCTGTGGTAATGCACGCGTGCCTACTGTATATCTTGTCTCACGTGTTTTTCCTATTTCATTTGCTAATATCTGATTTAAGATTCCAAACGGAAGATATTTGCTTTGGGACGAGATGAATTTTCATTACCCTAGCCGCTTGACGGGCGTTTGTTTTTTGTTACGGAACAGTAGTAGGCAACCAGTCACACATCAACGGCTCCTGCGTTGCGGGTTTGCCAATAAGAAAGTAAATCTGATATACGAGGACAACATATACCTACAGTTGCGATAATTAGTCGTGTCGTATTCCAATATAGTGATTTTTAGTTTTTCGAAATCTATGTTTGGTAACACAAATAATGCATTTAAATATGAATGACCTCATGGTCAGCTGATTGCGTAGGTACGTCACTAAATTACTAAATTCACTAAATTTGAATGTGACACGACTTTTGATCTCCTCTATATTCATTGTTTGAAATGTTTAATAATCCTTATCCTATTGTTCCACCTTTCTTTGCAAATCCGAGAAAAGTGTCATGACTTGAGTTGTTTCAGCATCTGCATTCTCAGATCGATCTCTGTAAGTTCATGTCAGCTGTTAGTGACGCTAAAAGTAAGTCAAATTTCGATTACTGGTCCGAAGCTCAAATAAACAAATCATACCCATCACTCATTTATCACCTTCTCAAGTTACCGGTATCCCTAGCAAAAAAAAAAAATGTCTTACAGCCGAGCAGCTGTATTAGGATTTAGAGATTGACCTTTTTTGCGTCCAGCCAGGAATATTTTCTCGATGCGCCTTTGACATCTCTCCCAGAATTTTCCACGATTATCGAACTCGTTCGAGTAGTACTACTATAAACAGAAAAAAAACGTCCCCCCCGCAACCACCTAGACATCGGTGCGATGCGGTTGCCTACCTTACAGCTCGGAATCAGGTAGGTGATTGGCTGATGCCGAGCTAAAGTGGGCAGCCGCAACGCACCGATGTAAAGGTGGTTGCAGGGGGGAGGGAGCGTTTTTTCTGCCAAGGATAATACCAGTATCTTAAAAAAATTAAGCATTCTAGATATTACTAAAAGAACAACATAAAAAACCTGATATAGGTGATTCTCAAAAGAGTGTGATTTGCTGTCCCCATCGAAAAGCGCTCGAAGTACGGTAATCTTTTTTTACATTACATTTTCTAATTTTCGGTAGTACATCTGGGTATTCCTCACAAACTTGCAGCATGAGTTTTGTTTTCACAAATTTGAATTTTAAGAACTTCATTTTGATCCTACATTTTTTCTCCAAGCTTTGATGACTTTTGTTTCACGCTTTTTTTATTTTAAGCCTATGCTTCTTTTTTCTTCTTTTTTTTTAAAAAAAGCCAATTTTTTTAATCAGTCCAATGGTAAACAAAGTTGAAACCAGCAGTGCTCACCGATATTACAAAACGACCACACTCACTGTTTTGCCAAATTTCTATTTATTTATCAGTTGTTAAGTATTTACCCGAATCAATCACGGCATTTTATAAGCCAAAGCTCAAATAAATTCTGGACTTTATCAAAAGGACGTTTGATAGATGTAAAAGGCGTGACTTGAACTCGAGGAGTTTTACCTTGGGCTTAGAAGCTCTCTCGCCGATGGCCCGTCCGCTTCTAACGCCCCGGTCCGTGTTCGCATATTCGCGGCCGCGCTGTCGTCGACCGTAGGTGCCCTTTGCGCGATACATGTAAGTCACTCGCAGCAAATGTGGGTCAATGACACGTGTGTCCAACATTTCGTCCTTCTGCGGCATGTTTCGTCTTATTTGAAGACGCCTCCTCGAGGAGATGTGGAAACTAACCGCCTCTTTCATTTCGAATAAAGTGCATAGAAATCAAACCTTTTTTATTTAAAAGGTGGAATTTTTCCTTGGGTTCCACCTTTCAAAGCAGGTTGAAATATGGTTGACCACAGAGGTGAAAAATCCTCTAATTGAAACTGATACGAGTGTATGTCGATTTTCTGCCTTGGAAACGCGAGGATATAACATGTGGTATGTCAGTCGTTTCTTCCATTTTAAGAAGTTACATGATGGCGTTGACGTCCCACATTACCCCAGAAACCTCTTCAGATCTGTTTTGTTAGTCTCATCATATTCGTATCGCTTCAGGAACGTTTTCAAGTCTGTTCGTAACTTATCTCATTCTGCCGGACCAGGGATCAGTAGTTCTTCCGATATTTATTTTATTTGTTTCTCCAATTAGAAGTTGAAGACCCATTTAAAGACCAATAAGAAAGGCCCATTTAAAACCATCTCAATACATGAGTGATTACAACCGACAGCCGGATTGATAGAACACGTTTTCGTTTCAATGTATCCAATACGATTTTTTGTTCCTTCTTGGGATCGGATTTCAGTCATGGAATGATCGATTTTTACCAAAAAGTGCTTACGAAGTTTATGCTCTGAAAAATAGCATAGTTTTGCTTCAAATTCTTCTTTTCGACCGTCTTGTGATAACTGCGTGAATTCCTGTTGACGGGTTTTATTACGCGAGTAAACAAATTTCCGTGAATCAAAGAAAGTCCGGATGACCGTTAAAGTCAGGAAGCTGTGGTCAGAGAATTCGGTTCAATTTCAATTTCCCTACGAGCAGAGAAACTCTTTCCGAAAATGCGGTTGCAGTCAGGCTTCACATTTCGTGACAAAAGCGAGCTCGCCGGCAGGCGTGTTTGCACCAACGTTTTCGGATGTCACGGCTGCACATTGAAGTCATCCTCCCCATGCCGGTCAAGTTAGCTGATCAGTTACGCTGATCAAGGGGGAGCGTGCCTGGGCAGCAGTAGATTAAGAGATTCCACGCGTTGCAACAGGTGCAGAGTAGATGCAGCCTATGTGCAGCAGTTAAATACTGAAAGTTAGATAGATATATTTATTGCGGGTAATTTTTACAGAAATGTATACACAATACACATGGTACAGTAAGAGAGTACAGTACACCGTTTGCCCTAGAGGCCTTAACAGTTGGCATGGGGTGCTAGC
>Ga0058701_10001719_pt1 | contig 15913 bp, 7 predicted proteins | sample AgamicOrMae_FD_97039 | JGI IMG/M metagenome (GOLD analysis project Ga0058701, IMG submission 97039) | Agave microbial communities from Guanajuato, Mexico - Or.Ma.e | ecosystem: Host-associated > Plants > Phyllosphere > Phylloplane/Leaf | place: Guanajuato, Mexico | collected 2012-06-04
AGTCTAAAAAAAGACAGACAAAAATCTAGAAACAAACAAAAAAAAAGACAAAAAAAAACGGGAAATCTCTTAGAAAGAAAAAAAGAACACCTAAAAAAAGGCAGAAACAGAAAAACGAAAAGCCTAAAAAAAAAGACTTTTAAAAGAGGAATCCCTAAACATGATCCGTTTGCGGTCAAGTTCCCGAACACATCAGGAAGTATGTGTTACGAAAATCTCTCTTTTTTTACTAATTCTTTTTTTTGGTCTACGGAGAAAATTTGTCGCCAATACATACAAATCTTCTATTACAAAAAGCGATCTTGAAAATCACCTTTTTCTTCTATTCTTTTCCGTCAGACACGTCTTACATGAGATCTTGAGGATTAAGATTGGGAAAAGCTGTTCCGTGAACACAAGGTTCTTTCTAGGAGGTAGCTTTGTTGGTTTCTAAACGGGCCCCTTGCTTTCGAGAGGGCCTCATGATTCGAGCGAGTCCGCAATGAGACCAGTGGAAATGACTGGCATATGGGGGGAGGGGGAGGGGTAATTAAGACGAGGACATGGGTTTAAAAAGCAGAAACACTCCCAATTCAAGACGTAAAAAAAATGACGCCTCAAATGAAAATATATTTTTTGAATAACGACAGGCTGGTGAACTGGAATACCTTTTGGAAGCATCCCAAAAAACATTTAAAGGAAAAAACATAAAAGAAAGAAAAAGAAATTCTGCTGCAAGATAACGTTTGCAAGCCAGCTTCCCTGATCAATAATTAAGCGAGAGTACTAAAAAAAGAAGAATTAAGGTAATAACTCTATCGAATTTCCTTCAAGTCCGTTTAAATCTTATAAAAAGATTCCACGTGCCGATGAAACCCACAAAAAATAACAAAAAAAAGGTAAGGAGGTTTTCCGCACGCCAAACCAAGTTTTAAATTCCCCGTATGGCTCATTTTCGAAAACTAATTACTCGCAAGAGGTACGTGGTACCGTCGCTCGAGACATGATTTCGTATATCTCATTACAAATGCTGATAAAGCACGCGACTGTACCTTTTATCATTATTGTTTGAAAACAGATTGAGAACACCTTTGGCTGCCTTTGCCTGTGTACACCTCTTTCCGAACAGCCATTCCCCGTATCTACACAGTTCAGGCTGTACTTGGATGATCCACACCCAAACTACAAAAATAAAGGTGGCGAGGTACACGTGACTTGGAAATAACCACTCGGTCCACATAATTGCGGTGCTGGTGCTTCGTGCAAAGGACTGCGATGGCAGATCCGAGGGAGCATTCGCGGAACAAGGATGGCTAGCCCGCAGCTGGTGCTTCATTATCAACTTCAACTAAGTATTCAAGGTAGCGAGCGGCAGGCTTAGCACATAACACCCGTGCACTCGACTGTACAGGATAGTCTCCTCATGATAATGGCGCCCGCTTCGACATAGTTCCAACAAACTTACACATAATCCTCAACCCCAAGAGAATCTTAAAAAGAAAAGACGCTTTTGAAATTCTGCAAAATAATGAGGCACTCCATTTTATTAATTTTGGGTAGCTGTCATAAGCGCCAAAAGCAACAAGCGCCAACGCCGCAAGCGCCAATCCGTAACCGCAAAATGAGAAAAGTCGCAAACGCCAAAGTTCATAACCGTTATACAAACCTAACCCAACTTAACCTAACTTAACCTAGCCGATAAAATGATCATTTTATATCGCCTATCGATAGGCCTATCTTTCATATGGCGGTTACGAACTTTGGCGTTTGCGGCGTTGGCGCTAGTGATTTTTGGCGCTATCGAATGCCCCCCTTAATTTTAATATTTTAAGTAGATATACTGAAAGAATTCGGCTTTCAATTTTGCAAAAAGGCGTTGTGGAGTTAATTCGCGGTAAATATTAACCCCTGTTTCAGATAGTCCCACACCTGCTTTCGGTATGATTGTAAAGGAGGAGAAGAGCGTAATTTGGTTATTTTTGAGGATATTCTTATCAATGACCATATCAATTTGAGAGCTCTCAACGAGACCTTTTAATTGATACGTTGAGAAGTGTTTATAATTTAGAGTAACCTAATTCCGCTCTTCCCCTGTTTTATGTTTTTGATACCCTTTCACCGACGAGGGACAACTTACAACAGGAGTTAGTTTTCACCTTAAAATTCAATATCTATAAATATAATTACATTTTGAAATCCTGTCATCAGCGGTGAAATTCGATAAAACGATATTTAAAAAGAACAGGGATGAGATTTTGCTTAAAGGTGTTCCAGAATTAGGTGTATCATTTTAGTAGGTAAAGTCAAGGTCACATTTAAAAAAAATAAAAGAAATCGAGCAAAATTTTACGGATATCAGATGGTAAACATCACTAGGTCCCCACTTCAAAAACATAAAAAATGACCCAAATTAGGTCAAATTTTTGAAAGTTTTAATCCACATCTGAAGTGTGTAGGCAGCAGCTCCACGCGCTTAGCTTAATTTATCTCGAAAATGAAGCTAACTTCTAGCTGTCATTCGTAAAGCAAAATTCAGCGTGCCTAAATTGGGTCAATGTAGGGCTTTTTCAAGAGACTGAGCATATCGGTGAAGTTGCATAATTCGGGACGGCAAGTTTCTCGCCACACTTGAGGCTACTCGAAGCACATCTCATGTTGGAGTAACTGCCCATTTACTGTCCAATGAAACAATGCAGGAAACGCTGGGATGGAAACCTTTCACCGCGCGCCGCCGCCAGCCTCTCGCCTCTCGGCGCCAGCCTTGGCTCGGAAGCGCTGCTGCTCCGGAGCGGAGCGCCATCTCGCGCCGTTACGCCCAACTACTCCGGCTTTACTCCGTAAAGTCGCACAATCGAAAAAAAGGCAATCGCTGATTGGATATTTCCGTAGACATTTTGGCGCCAAAATTTCTCTGGAGCCTAAAAGCTTTCTATTTCACCTGATTTTAGAAAATAGGCAATTTTTAGCCCGGTTCCTTCGAAAAGATGTTTTTTTCTTAAAATTTCGAATAAAATTCACTCGATTAAACCAAAAACTCATCACTCGAAGCTTAGGCATGGTCGGTTTTTGGTTTAAACAAGCGAATTTCACTCGTGTTTTATTTTTTTATTTTTTTTAGAAATAGAGATGTGACAAACAAAGATGTGACGATAGTCCTTCACTACGAGAAATTACTACTACATTAGAGATATTCGTTCAAGAAGTTTGTTTTGTCATGAAACAAGGTGTGCATGATTGTGATTTGTTTATTTTTTTTTGGGGGGGGGAACGAAAAAACAACCTGGTTATGTCATTTTTATTCAGGAGTAAAGGGGCTCCTGATTTCTCACAATCAGTCATAAAAAAAAATAAAAGCCTACCGTTGAAAAAAGTCAGGAGGATTGACGTTAAAACGATAATTTCTAGTTCTCTTTTGGAGAAAAAAATACGAAAAAAACGGTAAAAAATGCAACATTTCATTTAAAAAAATCTCCAAAACGAGGCGGGTTTAGACAAAGAGAGATATTGTACTTTAGAATTTCCTGACTACAAAAAATTTCATTTCCTTGTTTCTCTAACTAGCAACAACCCTGGTTTTTGAGTTAAAATGGATGGCGTCAGCTAAGGCCAAGCTGGGTTGGATTATCGCTCAAACAGCAAGTGCGACTTGTGCTGCTCCTTCGATTCGCCGCTGTTGCCTCAATGCATAATATTCCCCGTTAGCCTAGGTCAAGCAGTAAAGGCATCTACGCTGCATCGGCCTTGAGGCGGCGAATGGCGTCGACCAGCCGTCCGCCAGCCTCCTGCGGAATGCTTCCTAGCCTTCACTCAATGAACAACTTACTCAAACATACAAGAAACCAACTATCAATGTCGATTCTTAACACCACCTTCCCGAATAGCGACCTTAAGAAAGGGGAAAATAGGTATGGTCCCTTCGAAGAGATGAAAATTTCGACTGGTTCAACTCGACCTTGCGCGGTTCAGCATTTTCCTTTCCCGCTAACAAAGAGCCGAGCCAGGGACGTCGATTGCAGGTGTTCCGCAAGTTACTTCAACTTGATTCAAGAAAGTTATTCTTGCCCAAGGCGCCCTCTCCAACAGATATTTCTGGGCAGTGAATAATAGCCTGAGAAACGAATGTTTATGTTTGGAAAATGTGGCTGTTGAGGTACTATAACTCGCCGTGCTTGGCTCTACGTCCACGTAGCGTGATAAACCACCAAAATTCCACCTTACTTCAACCTTCCTTTAAATTTTAGGGTAAGACGATTTACTACAGCGGAGGTTAGGTTAACTTAAGTTGACCTACGCTATGTTAACCTATATTAGGTTAAAAGATAACATTGATTGGGTTAATAGGTTAACCTTGGTTAGGTCAACCAATATTAGGTTTAACTAGATGACGTTGACCTCGATTAGGTTAACCTCGGTGACGTTGACCTCCGTTAAGTTGACCTAAGCTCGGTCGGTATTGGTTAGGTTTTCGAGACCTCGCTCAGCGGTCGCCAAGCCAGATGCCGCTCAAAAATATCGGCGGCAGCCGAGAAGTACGCGTCACCGGACTTGGCAATTGGGTTCAGTTAGGTAAACCTACGCTAGGTTACGTATCTTGTGGCTCGCTCCACTGGACTAGCAACACAAGACGGATCGTACAGGAGGAAAATCCGACTTTCGAAACCAAGTAAATAGTTAACGGTCAAGAACACGACAGAATTTCGCAACGGTTCAATTTCTTCCCGTTTTATCAGCCAAACAAAGTCGCTTAAACAAAGAAGAGCCGTCAGCTCAACTCACTTTAAGTGACAAAACTCTTTCTTCGTAGAGGGAAATTTCCGACAGGTTGTAAATATCAGGCAGTGCTGCCAAACGTTTCAAGAGACTTTGTTCAAGTGAAACTTCGATCACAAGAGTGGCTCGTTGCTCTAGCCTTTGGGTTCGGGTGCACAGGGCCGCTGTAACTAGATTCAATTGAAGTTTAAGTGCAGTTAAATGGGCGGTCGTGCCCGAACCAAAGACCGACCAGTTACGTAACACCTCGCCGAAACGCATGCCGATTCCTACCAGCCAGCATTCTTGTACGACAAGTTAGCTTGACCTAAGCTAACTTGACCAGGCCTTTGTCGACCTGACCCAATTCTGAATTCACTGAATCTAACTTCACCCACCTGACCCAACTCAACCTGACCTTTCATGATGCTGTTTATATCTTGATCAAGCTGTTTTAAGGAAACTTGTTGCTTGACCTAGGTCAAGCTAACCTTAATGAACTATGTATTTAGGTCAACATAACCTCGGTGAGCTAAATATAGGTCAACCTCACCCAGGCAAACGTTAATTTGGTAAACGCTGACAAGAACTAGTATATACTTACACTTGTATTATCTAACTTGACCGAATTTTAACTTGGTAAGATTTACCTTGGCCAAACCCGACTCCGACCCAATCTTGCTCGAATCTACGTAACCTCACATAGCACACCAAAATGACCGATTTTTTTTAACACGATACCACCTCAGTTGACCAAACCTCGCCCACGTAAGCTATATTTTAATTTTATCGAACTAAACCATTAGCGATTAGAAAAAAAAACGTGAAAAAAAAATTTTAAGCAAGCTTGTTTGGCTGAAAATGTTAAAAGTGTAAAGAGATAAATTCCTACTTGGACAAAGAAATCGAGCTTTAACAAAGAGATTTATTGGACTTGAAGTCGACACTTGCGGCACTGACAGTCGTTTGAAGACGCAAAAAAGACGTCATGCAGCTATTTTCCTGACTGAACGGTTTTTTTCCTCAGATGAAAACTTTTCCGTGTTTTTAGACACCCTGTGGTATCTAATTCTGCTTTAGTCGTTTTGAAGCGGTTTAGGAATACTCTTTAGAGGTTTACGTAAGCAACCGGTACACTACATCTTCGCTAGCTTAATTTAAGCAATAAAATGTAAACTACCGAAGAGCACGTGAAAGTCAAACTTTTAAGTGCGAAAATATGTCGTCAAAGACACATACATCGAATTCTTTTCATGCTATGTTTCGTTCAAAAACCGATATTGTTTCATTTTCGGCTTTTTATTTGGAACGTCCCCATGAACAAAGAACTAACATTTTTACATCGACAATGTTCCTTTTAAAAAAAAAAAGACGAAAGTTCAGATTATTGCCGAATATCCCGGACCAGATATCAACGATTTTATTCCAGGATATACCGGATAAGATTTTGACGTTTTTTTTCTTCTTTTTTAGGTTATTTCGGAAAACATAGGGCAGCGACAGACACGCGTCAATGCCCGTGAACTTGCAATATTTTCGCAATATTTTAAAAACGTAGTTTGCGCAGTGAAAATCTGGTTAATTTTGAAAGTGTCTTGTTTGCTACCCTTGAATAGTTTCGCCGCGAAAGCTAATCAATTTTGAATGGAACGCTGGTCGGTCGGTCAGATGTCTTCGCCGAGGCAAATCTCTCGTGCAACCGTTCGAGACGCCGCTCTCCGCCTAGTGAACCACGTCCAGTCCAGCTGCAGGAAATTGCCCGGGAAAAAAAGGTTGCCCTCCATTTTCCAAACTCGAACACATTGTTTCATGATGCAGCTTTCAAGCTAAGAGAGCATTTCACTCTGATCATGTTAAGTATAAAGTTGAGTAAAGGGTATTTGAAAGGACGTCAGGCAAGGTTTGGTACAGTGTGGAAAGTAGGTCAGATCAAGGTGGGTTAACAAGTCAGATTGGGGCAAGCTTAGTAAGGTTAAGTTGGTCAAGTTACACGAGGTCGAGTTGGGCTTGATCACAGTAAAAACAAAACCCCAGTTTTGGGGATGCTATACCTGTTTAGGGCGTGGAACCAAATCGGGAATGGTGGGTATTTTGGTGATTTTTCAAGATAGGCTTATATTCAGCGATATCATTCAAATGGTTACGGCGAGAGCTTTCCAATGATGTGGCTGAACATAGGCCTATCTTGAAAAATAACCAAAATACGTACTACTCCCGTTTTGGTTTCACGCCCTAAACAGGTATAGCATCCCCAAAACGGGGGTTTTGTTTTGTGATCAAACTACGTTTGGTCAAGTGAAACACAGTAAAGTTAGGTCAATCACGTTAGGGTCAAATGGGGGGGGGCATTCGATAGCGCCAAAAACCACAAGCGCCAACGCCACAAACGCCAGTCCGTAACCGCCAAACGAGAAAAGTCGCAAACGCCAAAGTTCGTATAGGTTAGGTTGGTTAAGCTAAGTTAGGTTCAGTTAAGTTAGGTTAGGTAAGGTCAGTATTGCGGTTAAGACCTTTAGCGTTCGCGAATTTTCTCGTTTGGCGGTTACGGATTGGCGCTTGCGGCGTTGGCGCTTGTGGTTTTTGGCGCTTAAGACAGCTACCCGGGTCAAATTACGTTCAATCACGTTCCACAAAGTCAAGTTAGGGTAGGTCGAGTCGAGGCGCGTCTACGCCAAGTTCAAGTTAAATCACGTCGGTTAAAATTACGTCAAATGGGCCCAACGCCGTCAACACATTCCATTCCGAGTGCCGCCACGCCACGCCCGATTCAAAGACAACGCGGGCCCCGCCGCTACGCCCCTCGAATGAAACGAAACCAAAACGCTCGACGGCACGCCACAACACGCGCGCTTCTCTCGCGCGCTCGCGCCCCGATCGGACAATAGGCATCCACGACGCGTTGCGGCGCGTTGCGGCGCGTTGCGGCGGCGCGCTTCGGCGTCCATCCAGAGATTCCGGCGGGCGGGCGATGAGTCATCGCATCGTGTCGAACAAAGATGGCAGGCAGCCGCCATCCGCCATGCAGGTAGCACGAGTATGACGCGCATCTGCCACTCCCAGCAATAATTCAGATTCGCTCGCGACGAGCCGCGCTTGCCTCATCTCCAAGAGTCGCTTAATAACGCTCAAAACAAGCCATCTTTATCTCGCCTCAACTCAGCCCACGACTCGGCACAAACGCGTATAACCTGAGTAAATGATTCCTATTTTTTGAGCGATTGGCGCCCCTAAAATGCTCGAAAAAGTGGCGTTCCCCTAGCCTAAAATATGTATTATTACAAATGGATTTTTGGCCTTTAATCAAATGCTCGAAAAATGATCGAAAAATTGGCGTTCCCCTCGCCTAAAATATGTAATATTATACATGGATTTTTGCCCTTTAATAAAATGATCGAAAAATTGACGTTCCCCTCGCCTAAAATATGTAATATCATGAATTGATTTTTGGCCTGAAATTAAATGCTCGAAAAATTGACGAACCTACAAAAATAAAACTATAAGAGGTGGGCCCACCTCTAAATCTTAATGAACGGTTTTTGTGCCAGAAATTTAGATGATTTTTTTTACGTTTACCCCACCTAGAAAATAAAATATTATAAACGGATTATATGGCCTAGATTTTATTAATGACGTTTCCCCCGCCTGAAAAATTAGCCTGAAAGTTTAAGTTTCCTACCGGAACAGATTACAATTGTACCCTGAAACGTGAAGAAGTTTGGTCCTTTCTTGGATACCCAAGCCTCGTAACGAACTCCCTTGGCTCCCATACAAAACCTCGTGACAAAAAAAAACAATAAAAAAATAAAAAATAAATAATGAATATAAAAAAATAAATTTAAAAAATACACAAAAATAAATACAAAAATTAAAAAAAATAAAAATAAAAACGGTTTTTCGGCCAGAGATTTCGTGAACGGTATTAAGAGAGGACTGAATTGTTACTCAACACAATTTTTAATTCAAGACTTCCCGTCTTGAACTAAAGTTCGACATAATTTCGTTGGTATACACGCGGGATGAAACGAACACAACAGGCTCTCCGGGAGCTCTACACTGACGTGTCTGTTGACAGGTCTCCTTTAAAAAGGATACCACAATCCGCGCATAAACCTAGAGATAGGACGACCCAAAACAGGTATCCGTTTTATCAGCGCTGGGTCGGCGCGGCGGCGAGGGTGGAATTGAGGTCGACTCACCTTTTCCGTGGAGAAGGAAGGCGTCTTAGTGGGGCCCGCAACGCCACTCGACGGCCGGGAGTGCGGAACCTTCCGAGACAAAAGCAAAAAAAGCTCATTATACACAAGCTGCCGTGGTTAGCTTAAGCGACATCCACAATTAGCTAGAAGCGGCCAACGAGGCGAGCTATCGGGTTAGATATACCCAAGGGAGAGCATATTAATGCGTTTCGGCCTGAGATTCAGCCACTTTGAGCCAACATCAAGCCACATGGGGCACACTCCACCCGGGATTCGGGCGACGAAAGAGGTGACGCTCAGACAAAACACAGACGGCGTTAGTCGAGGGGCTTTTAAAATCGTAAAAGCGGCTTATAAGCGGGAGAATATACGGTATTAAGGGCTAAGATTCATCTTGATCCACATCCTCATACACCATTGGTCCAAATTGAACGAGCTGAAGATATTGGTGAGCAACAGCTCAAGAGTGCCCTTTGATGAGCTATTTTAAAGCCATATCTAATGCTATTCGAAGCCGTATTTCAGCTTATGTCGGTACTGCGATAAAGAGCCGAAATTCAGCTTCATTTAGCCAATATTTAGCCGTTTAAAGCTATATTCGGCTACTTGGCTTAACATAGTCTTTGATTCTGAATACCTTAGGTATTCATCACAGGGTAGCTTCTCATAGCGACATGAATGCGAACTAGTCAAAATCTGCCGACCCATCGTCGCAGTTATAGGTTGCAGCGAGCGCTTGAGACGGGTAGTTCAAATCTTGATCCTGGCACGTGCTTTTTGCTTATTCGCCCGCCAGTTATCGGGCAGACATTCTCAGCCTTTTCGAAATAGCCTATTCCGAATAGCCTGTTCGAAATAACCCGTTTGAAAGAGCCTCTTCACTAAAGACTATTCAAAAAAGTCTATCCGAAATAGCCCGAATAAAATAGCCTATTCGGAACAGCCAATGCGGAATAGCCTCTTCGTAAAAAATATCCGTGGATACGAGGTTTCGGATCGTTTGGCGGCGATAGGGATGAGCCGGAATAGCCACGATGTGAGGCGAGGCGAACGGTTTAACGGCTATTCATGTTTTTTCTGTGAACGGCGAGGTGGTCACGTAACAAGGCCGCCAGGAAAGCGCGCTCCTCGCCGCGCGCAGCTTCCGTCTTGCAAAACAGTGGAGACACGGCATTAGCAAGTGTTTTCTGGCCAGCGTTTACGCTCAGCGGCTCCGCTGGCCGCCTTCCAGCTCATGGTATCTTCCCGGACGATGAATAGCAGGTTAACTCGGATGACCCGCCTTGGGTGGACTTTGCGCGCCTAGGCGCGTGCGTGGGCGCCCGTCGCGGCGCGGCGCACATGATACGGCCTATTAGAGGCGCGTGGAGCCTCATCTGACGCAAAAGACAACACTCGGCGAAGAGATGCCTCTTTTGGGTGGATACACCTGTTTGGGGCGTGATACTCAAGGGCAAGTGCGTCGCTTAGATTCACAGCAGGACCTACTGAGAGACATACCAAACAAAAGGTCTCGACAAGCGACAGCTATTGATATGGATATTCTATTATAGGTAAACAAAATACGTGGGTTTTTGATAGCCATATCAAACGAGAGGTCTCGGCGGGAGCTCTCGGTTCATACGGCGATTAAGGGATTTATCTTACGAAATAACCGAAATTAGTTAGTTTTTGAGATAGACATATCAATAGCCATATCAAACGAGAGGTCTCGGCGGGAGCTTGCCGTTGATATGGCTATTGGTGGATTTATCTGAAGAAATAAGCGGAATGTCTTTTTTTGAGGTTGACATATCAGGAGCCGTATCAAACGAAGGAGCGTGGCGAGCGCTTTTGTTTGGTTTGGTCATTGATAGGTTTCTCGAAAAGTAACCAAAATCGCATTAACATCCGTTTCGCGTCTTCATACCCGAAACAGGTTCAAGACTACCACCGGCCTTTATCAGTGAAAGTTGGAAGGCTATAGTGGACCGGATCGGACCGGCTTGGATCGGCCGGGGTTCGGACGGACGGTATCCTAGGGCAGGTGATACTCGTTGCGTCACTGTACCCGCACCGGTACCTGACCTGTAGCATTTCTTGGGAGAAAGTCGCATGGAAAGTGTTACGCCACGAGGAGTTGATTCCATTACCTGAGCGCGGCTTCGGCGGGGGCCGGACACGGTCCTCTGGTGCGGCCGGTGCGACGTGGACCTGGGCCGCGACGCGTGCTGCGCGTACCTATTGCTGTGCTGCGGCGCCATGGCGTTGCCCAGCGTGATCGGGAAGGGCTCGGCGATGACGGGGGGGCTCGTCATCGCGTGCGGGTGGTGGCCCGACGGCGGCGCGTGCGGCGCGTGCGGCGCCCGGGCGCTCTTGCTGCGCCGAAGCAGCCGCATCATCTGGTTCTTGACGGTGGCCGCCAAGGGCATGTCGGGGCTCGGCTGGTACAGCGGGATGCCGGAGGTCTGCGAACGGGAGGGCGGGGCCGCCAGGGGTGGCGGCGCGCTCGCTGGGGCGGTCCGCGCGCCGGGGGCGGGGGCCGGGGCGGCGCTAGCGGGCCGATTCCCTCTCGGGTGCATGCCCACGGCCAGTCTCCACCATGCTCCGCTGTCCTACCGCCCCCGGGACCTTCGCTCGCTACCCAACATCCTATATCCTTACTCCCCTCTCAACGTTCACTACAACGGCGGGTCGCGCACTACTCTCCACAGGAGGCACTTCGCATCGCTTCGCACCGCTTCGCACACACTGGTTTCACTGAGCACACCTTGAACCGGGCGCGGCGCGCGAGAGACTGCCGTCCGCCGGGCCGCGAGGCGAGACCGAGACGCGGCTGGCTTGAGCTCCGCTGAGGTAAGCGTGTCTGCCAGCTGGGCTGGCCGGCTCCGCCGCCGGCTGCTCGCCGCAGGCGGGGCGGGCGGCTGGCTGGCTGGAGGCAACCGAGCAAGCGACCACCTCGCCTACCGTCCAGTTCCGTTAATCACTGGAGGACACAGGGTCCACATCCATATGTCATCTACCGATTTGCCCCGCAATCACGACGCTTGTACACTGGCGAAAAGATTCCGAGCGATCCCGCGTTTATATTCATACCCGCGCTGTTTTTGTCTGAGCCGCCATTGGGGATAACAATGGGGGCCATAAAAACAAGCTTCACGTGGACCACTGAAAAGTGGCTCATTTTTTGCGGGCCGCAAGAATAATCGAGGTAACAAGAGCACATAGAGGTCGAATTCGCGTACTGAGCGGCGCTTAACGAAGGAATATCGTAACGAAAACGGGTTGACCCACCTCGGCTGGTCGCAGGGCTGGTCGCAGGGCTGGAGGCTTCGCCACGATTTGGGGAAGGGACGCAGGGGAACGGAGAGACACTATGGGCAAGAAAAAGCGGCAGGTTAGGCTGAAAGCCTCTCAAGGGAAATCCACTTGTTTAGACCAAACTTCCAGCTTGCCGGAAGCTTATGGTGGTTTTGGTCTTAAGGACAGTATATAAGGATGAATTTGGTAAAATCGAATTCAGTTGAGGTAAAGAATTCAGGTAAATTAGGCGGTAAAGGTGGCTTAGCTAAGAATGAATAACACGTAAGGTCAAGTCAGAGTTGGGTGCGGTGATGTCAAATTAGGTTAGGTAAGGTGAGGTCTAGCTCGGACAGGTTAAGCCGTGGAAGATGAGGTTCAGTGAGGCGAGGTCAAGTTGACCAAGGTGAGGTCAAGTTTGGTGAGATGAGACCAAGTTACGGTAGGTAAGGTGAGGTCTTGTTCGGAGAGGTTAAGTTGGGTAAGATGAGGTCAAGTTGAGCAAGGTAAGGTCAAGTTTGGTGAGGTAAGAATATAGGTCAAATTAGGTCTCGATTAGTAAGGTACGACCGAATCCTGTTAGGTCAGGTCCTGTAAAGATTCGTCGTATCAAGTTAGGTCAAAACGGAATCAGTTCGTTCAGGTCGAGGTGACTGAGGTTCGGTCCAGTTAGGTTAGACCGAAGGTCCTGGACAGGAACAAGGCCTGCACTTGCAACGAGGGGCGTCCGCGGGGAGGGGCCACATCGCATTGGGCCATTCTCCCCGGCCTGGCCTACCCACCCGTCTCTCCACGGGACACGGACACGGACATCGGTTTCGCTGCGGCCGCGTCGTCAGGGTCGGGTTCGAGGTGGGACAACCAGCAGGCAACGACCTACAACATTGCGACTAACAACAGCCACTTGCAATCAAAATCGCATCCTTATCTCGCCGCGCCCCGGCTGAGCAGGGTCGGCGCACCTCGCTTAAGGGTCGGCCGAGTTTCCACCTTGGTTCCCACGCAGCCTTCGTCCTCGACAAGGACAACAAAACCCCCGATCCAGCAAAATGTTTCGACGAAAAGTCTCCGCTCAAGCGATAACTGCCCTAAGAGAGATTGCTAAAAATATCGTAAATCGATGATGAGCGATTGAATTCGCGCTCCGCCACCGTCCAGCAATGCAGTTCGGAAACGGCAAAATTTACTTTTGACGATCTTTTACGGTTCATTATTTCTACAATATAAAAAATATCGACCTTCCGGAGACTTCACATTCAATAATAGTTTTGGCATTATCAAAGCTTAAAATTGCGTATTCAAATGAAAAAAAAAACTTTCAATTTCTCTTAAAAGCAAAGTTTTACACCAAATATTTTCGACGGTAAGGAATTAAGTCACAGGTCAAGTAGTAGTTTTACTTAAGGAATGGGTGGGTATTTTCATCGTTGAGTTCAGACTTGCACGGAATCAGGGATAGCTCCATGGGATGGGAATAATTTAGATGAGCGGCCAGTAGTTCTGCAAAAGCCGGAATTTCAAGTGTCCTGCCTTGACATTTTTTTAACGATTTATCCAATTTTTCACGACTACTTAACGCTTTGCTGCCCTGAGTTAACTTTGCCTTCCAAGCATTTGACAGTTTTATTTAGCGTTAAAATTCGCAAAATCGACACTTAAGAACCGTCACGAAAATATTCGCCTCTTGCTAGTCAAGTGTTGTTTTTTGCCCATTCGAATCCTTTCCTCCTCGTTTTGTTTTTTCTCATTGAATTCACTTTCTGAAATATTACAGCAAAGTCGCGGATTTTTCCGCGATCATGTTACACGTAGGTCTTAACGACAGCTGTTTCACTCCAAAGAAGTTCTTATTTAATCTGACCTTCCATTTTCTCCAGGTTCGTGGTGACAGTTTTTCTGATCCGAACAACACGAGAACACAACGCCGTTAGAAAAGTACAATTATTCTCGAATCTCTGATAAAACTACTTCATTTTTGCTGGTTGAAAACACTTTACGACAACCATAAACTGTTCCCGGCGAGAGGAAAGAAAGTACCTCACCATTCCCGTCTGCTGAAAAGTCTAGTCGCAGACTGAATACTTATGATACTCGACTGAATCAGACTGAATACTTATTGATACTCGAGAGCAGTGTTAAAAAAGGGCCTTTTCTACCTTTTTGTGAACCTCTCATTACATGATGAGGACTTAAGACGTAGGGTCACAGAAGTTTGGCTGGGTTCCGAGAGACTAGGCTCATAGATGTTAGCTAATCAAGGCTAGGGACTCGAACAAGAGAAGTTACGCAAAGTCCGGAGGAACAAGGGAAGGTTTAGAAGGTAAGACCACAACAAGAAGAGGTAACGCTAGGTGAGTTTAATTCCGAATAGGGGGCAGACATTTTTTTAGCGTTGGGTTTGGTTAAGTAACTATGGCATCGGAGATCATTCACCGAATGACGCATCGTAGGGCCTCCAGCATTTCGATAGGAAGCCCTGCAAAGCCTTCAAACGGGGTGGGCCGAAATGCGAGGGGTGGGGGGGGGTATTCAGGGTTCGGGAACAAAACTTTTTCTTTTTACTTCGATTGTAGACGCTGCAGTGCAGCTTCGCTCGCGGAAAGTCAGGCGTTGTTACGTTGAACCGCGCCGACGTCCAACAATTGTGTAATTGCGCAAACATCCCAAAATTTATGAGGCTTCACGGCTGAGCATTATCAGCCTGAAACCACCTTACAGCGGAACGCAAAAACTACCTGCACACTCGCTCCCGCATTCACAGAGAAAAAAAAAACTATCAATTTTGATGCTCGTTAAATCAGGTTTTTCAGCCGAAACAACTGATTTTCACTCCAAGATTTCCAGGAATCCCTGGAAATTTCGTTCGGGAAACGTTAGAAGGCTAGCCACAACCACTACGACAACACAGTAAATTCCGAAGACGGAGTTTTTCACTTCGGATGTTCCACCGAAGTTAAATTTTTCATTCATTATATTATGAGGATTTTCTCATATTCATTATAAGGATTTTCGACATTTAACCTGACATAAATCTCTTTTCACTCGACTGAAGTCACTTGTCTTTGATAAATGTGCAGTAACGCCAGATTTCCTACGAAATTATTAGAATTAATACGAGTAGGGCTTTCCGGGAAGTCGGCGATGGAAGTGCTTATTATTGAGACTACGAACAAAGCTCTATCATGAGCTCGGACGATTCAGGGGTAGAGATTTTAAATGCAATTTAGAAATGATACATGAACTAAGCGGGCAAAAGCCGACGGGAAAAGCAATTATTAGTTCTCCTTAAACCATTTCAACCATCAAACGTTAAAAATTCAAAAATAGTTCAAAATTTAAAAAGACATGGGGTACCCCTAGGTTTTTTGTTGTTTTTTCCTTCAATTTTTGGCCCGATTTTTTTTTTGTAATTCATTATCTGAAGATTGGATCTGATTGAGGGACACTAAAAAAGGCTAGAACTCGCGTCTATTGCTCAATTGATTAATTTTCAATGGCTCGGGAGAGGGGCGGTTTTCGGCCGGGAGGTTAGAGGAAAAGGCCTAAATTATATATTTCACTATTCGACGCGATAAATCGACGAAATGAGCAACTGAAGACCGTTAACATCATTTTTAGTTTCCCGTAAACAATTCCAACCACTAAAACGTAAAAAATTCAAGAAAAAAATTTCGACTGAAAATTCGAAAAAAAAAGCAAGGGGGTACCCC
>Ga0058701_10001720_pt1 | contig 15912 bp, 9 predicted proteins | sample AgamicOrMae_FD_97039 | JGI IMG/M metagenome (GOLD analysis project Ga0058701, IMG submission 97039) | Agave microbial communities from Guanajuato, Mexico - Or.Ma.e | ecosystem: Host-associated > Plants > Phyllosphere > Phylloplane/Leaf | place: Guanajuato, Mexico | collected 2012-06-04
CGCCCGGAAATCGAGTTCAAAGTTGCCTGTGACGTCACTTCTCACCCTGTGACAAGGGTGAGAAGTGACGTCACAGGCAACTTCGAACTCGATTTCCGGGCGATCGGCTGATCGTACAAGGGTGCTCCTTTGGACTCTTTTTTTCATTATTCTTTAAGCTCTTTCAAATGGCTATATCAGAAAAAAATGGTCAAGTACCCCACAAATCCAAGTGGATTAGAAACTGCTTTGTATCTATTTTCTAATGGCCTAATTAGAAACGTGTCGAACTGCCGCGTGAAAAGTGGGAAAATTTACGATGTGTGAAAATGGAACTAGAAGTGCGAAAGAGTCCGTCAGCGCTTTAAACGGATTTTACGGTCGTGTGGTTTGTTTACAACCGGATTTTTTCTTTCTTGTTAATTGCGCAAGAGAGTTACCGCACAGCGCAAGTCAGATGCATCTTAAGTGGGCGAAAAGTACTTAATCGGGGGTCAAAGTCGACGAACTTTTCCAGTCGTTTACTTAAAAAAAGAAAGTCACGAAAATTCGTAAATACCTTGAACCTGACCATCCTCTGCCGGCGAGCACGCCTTACTGGAAAGAGTTTCGGTTAGATCATCTGCTGGAGAAATATTGGCTCTTCAAGCAGCTTGTTGGCTCCTTGTCCGGCAAAAATACAATGATTTTTCTTGTTATTTGCGTGTTACTTAACACGGAGCCAGCGAAGCCAGTATCTTGCCAGCTATCCACTTCGTTTCATAAACAATAAGCCCTCCGCTATAACAATATTTGTAGGAATGAGATGGGCAACCCGGTCCTAACTTAGCCCTAGCCTAGCTGGACTTAACTGAATCTCGTAACCTAAGCCGACCCAGTTACTTGAACTCTTCTTAACTCTCGTTTTCCCGTTTAAAACTTTATTATTTGAAACTTGCCTTAACTCACATAATCGAACAGGAGCCAACCAAACCTGCATATAGTAACTTTGAGAACCTACTATCGTGTGCATAGGAAGGATAACCAGGCTATAAATAATGAATAATTCAAAAAATTCATCCATTTTTCGTCAGTTTCTACATGGGGTTCGGAGCAGAGGAATCTTAAACAAGTTATCTGGTATGTAATGATCTTATTGCTTTTTATTTGAATGTTATTGCTGGTAATAGCAGTGATTCATAACTGATTATCTGAATAAGTTCTTCCATTAAAAATCAACAACAGATTGTCTTGCGGTGACGGTACTATTCCTCTGGAATTTCCTTTTTGGCCATCTGGGTTTATCCTCAGGAGGGTCCGGTGACGAATCTAAAGTATTTCACAACATCCTTATGAGATATTCCTCCGTGTTGTTTACATCTGCGTCCCCTTGTAGGACCTGTCGATGAGAAAGTGAAAATGTCCTGAATGTGTTTACCGGGCGGACGCACTCAGGTTTGACCTCAACTTTGGTGGAACATGTAAAAGGTTTGGCAGAATTTGTGGCCACCATATGTTGAGATCTTTGGCTCGCGTTCAAACCGCGTATTGACAATCGAGTATAAAGATGTCTCTTGTTCCGTTGATATTGTTTGAATCTTCAAAAAATGTTGCTGCTTTATTCTGGTGGGAGGGGAATGTTTTCCATCGCATCGTATATTTTGCTGGATTTTTTTTTAGGAAGGTAAGGTACTTTAAGTTAGGGTGGCTATGTAGGTTGAATATGACTTTCGGTAAAATTGTGTTTTGGTCGGAGAATTTCCGTGCCGGGAAGCCTCGTGTATATTGTGCTCTAAAGCGTGCTGTTAAAATTTGGTAGTGTTTTTAGCTGAAACTTCAATTTTTACGAGAAGAATAAAGTTTTCAAGGGGCCAACTACCCAAAGATGGGCTTATTTTTTTCTTCTTGCCTCTGATTGAGCTATGACTGATGTAAGTATTAGTCGAGAGTAATCTTTGACTACGGAATCTTGTGGGGGAGGTTACCTTTATGTCGAGTGTATGATTCGCGTAACCACCGTGTGTAACACAAAAGTTCGCTTATAATCGCCTCTATTGAAATACACAGGAATCGATTTCTACCTACGAATGTACTAGCAGTCCAAGAGGTATTGTCCGGTTCTGGTCGCGCTGGAAGGCTCCGTCGTATGGGAAAATACATAAGCCACCGCCTTCTTGCACGACCAGAACCAGACAATACCTTTTGGACTGATAGTACAAGAATCATACGCCGCAATGTAGATATATATTATAATTCACTGTTTTAATGAAGAGGGTGGAAATAACTGTGATCGCGTAATAGGTGGCGAAAATGAAAATAACATTGCTGTTGATGAGGATGACAAATATCATGATGATGGTGATAATGACCAAAAAATTGATGACGAAGACGATGATGTCACAAGAAGTAGTGAGGATCTTGACGATGGCGGAGATGACTGACGAAAATCACATAAAAGACAAAAGTGATGAAGTGCAAAAATGACGGTGGTGACAGGAATAGTTGCCAATAAAATTGAAGATTCTGGAGCCCATGATCTATGAGGTGGTGAAAGAAATGATTGAAGGAAGGGGGTAAAAAAAGCGCTTCGCCAGCATGCGAGTAGGAAAGTAAGAGTTTGTTTTTCGTGTGTAAAAGTCGAGTTGAATAGACCTAAAGCACTTTTCGGCCGATCGCACAGTAATTTAACATGATAGTAATCCAGCTTCCTTTTCACACTGCCATCTCTGGTTTTATTGCTTTTCTAGGGATCACGCACAACCTACGCTAGATTTTTGGCTTTGTGCTTCTCTTGTGTCATTTGGAGGGGATGTTGCGTAGACTTCGCATATCAATATCAATCAGTTGCTTATAGAAGTCACCCAGACAGACAGTTCGTACACAGGTCAGTTTCGGGTGTAAAGGTACGGTAATAGATTTACGGATAGATTGTTTTTTTCTTCAGACAGATCCAAAAATCTTCGATGAAAAGGGATCAGCCGTGCTTCCCATAGGCACGGCCCTGTTTAAGTCTATCTCGGAAACCAACAGAAATGCGTGTTGTACCGGTACTCATTTTCACACCAAACAAAACAGTATAATTTTCATCATATTTTACTTTTGTGTTGTGTTTCCGACCTCTTTTGGTCTACGCCTGCTCAACCTGTCATTATAATATGGTGATTAACGACATGCAAAATGGTACCGGTACGTAGCTTAGGTGCTCGGTTATAGGACCCTCGCCTTACCAATGCTTTGCTTGATGACAATGGTTTTGGTTGGTTGGCCTACACCGCGGTCCGCTGGGCTTATGACATAAAAGAACTTAACGAAGTTTACCTTGCTATTAAAATCGGGAGACTGTCGGTTTCAACCTGAATGATCGAAACAGGTATATTTTTTTGTCAGTGTAGTTACTCGAGATGTTTTTGCCGAGAGCAAACTTGATTCTCACCCTCGGAAGGAAAACACTTTCGGCTCCCTCCTGAATTCCTTCAATTAAGCGGTGTTGCTGTAGGTCAAAGTTGGGTCCGGAGGATGACATAAGCGACCACAATACAGCACCGCAGTAAAGCACCTTCCCTCGAGAAACCCGAAATTCCTGTCGAGAGAAGTACAAGCTGGGCACTTAACGAGGAAAGTGCTACTCATCAACTGCATACGGTGCTGGGTCCACTTTGTCTATTTCGAGAAAGTGTCATTTGATTATATGGCACCCAACAATTTTAACGCCGCTTTAGACTCTTCTCACTCATCTTTTTCGCGCGCAACAGTTAAGAGGTGTTTACCTGGCTAGTAATTAGGGTATGCACTTTCGTGGAACTGCGTAAAAGTTTGATTTCCTTCACTGTAACGAAATCCGAATCATCCAGCCAAGTGATTCGGTTCCTCAAAGTTGCATTTTATTTTTTTCTGGAATTATGCTATCAAACTTGTGTGCGTTGTATTCTGCGTGAATTCTATTTGTAGTATTCTTTGTATATTGTATTCCTGCGCTGGTCTCTTTTTTTTTAACATTGCTTTCAATAGGGTGATTCCAGGGAAGAAGAAATCAAGAAGAAGAGAGAAGAAAAGTGTCACAACAAACTAGCAGACGCAATCAAAAACATGCGATTTGGTCGCAGTTTGGCAAGCTTAACGAAGTTATTTAAGAGTAGAACTTTGTTTTGGAATATCTGCTTCGTGATAAAGTAAGTACAAATAACTAGCACATTCCTTTTTATTTTAAAGTGTACCTAACAGACGTATTCGTATCTATCTACTTTTTCGCTCAAAATTTGCAACAAATATGTCTTTATTTCAAAATGTACTCACTATAAGCATAAAATATCATCAACTGCGTAGATTTAAACAAAATATACGTCCTTTTCTGACGACTAAACCATTGTCTGCTTGTTTGTTGTGATACTTTTTTCTTTCTTCTTCTTGATTTCCTCTTCGGTGGAATCACCCTATGCTTTTGTGCACGCCACTCTCCTGCGTTGAAGTCCCCTATGTTAAACGTTTTCAATGCGTTTTCTGCGCAGATCTCCTGCGTTGAAGTCTTCCTATCTACGTATCAAATTTCAGAATGTATCGGGATTTGAATAATATGAATCCCCTGAGTGTTTTGGATGCTATTTTCCATCGGTTTTGAGTGCCGAACACCTGCGTTAAAGTCATCCTGTCGTGGGCACTATTCATTGTCAATATGCTTGTCCTATACAGAACCCCTGCGTTGAATTCTCCGTATCATAAACGCCATCTCCATTATGTTGATGTGCCGACCATTGCGTCTGTTTTTAGTATTTGTTTTTTATTCTATTTTCAAAACGTGCATCCTTGTGTAACCTCTTCAGCGATTGAAGCCGTATTGCGGATACCTTCCTATCGGTTTTGAGTGTCGTACACCAGCATCGAATCGTCATTATCTATGGTTCTGGTTTAAGATCGTGTCGTAGTTATTGTATTTAAAGGGTCATTTCAATGTGCCTTTCAGCTGGTGTGCAGTCTCTCTGCTTGAACTTGCAAATTTAGACATTTATTATCATAAGGTGAGGAAACGTAACCTTTTCTGAAAATAAGTATTGTTGTCCGTTCCATAATGTCCGCCCACTCGGCGGTCCCGTTTGTTACGTCTAACAATAAGTACCAATAAGCGGACGTAGGACGGGTTTTATTTCACAGTGAGTCGTTAGCCATTAGGCGCGGTCCCTAGTCGTCGTTGCGTTATAAGGACATTTCAAGCCTAAGGCACTCGGAATCTAAGGGGCTTCACTTACAAGTGTGTTATTCTTAATTCTTCAGCTTAAATTAATTGTCTTTGATATGCTCACATCATGTGTTCAGACATCACGGCGAAACCGTTTACTCGTCCTGGACGGGTCATCAATTGAAGGAGTTGTGTTTTGTAGTGATGTATGATTTGCAAATTGAGATGTCCTCGAGTCCATTTACATCATGTTTGTATCGATACAAATTTTACTACTTCTCTATTCCTATTGTGAAATTCCGTGAGATTTTAGCTTGAATTCGCGTTAATTCATTATTCCCATTATGCATATTTTAGCGAGAAATCTTCTAAATATTTTATTTCATAGATAATGCATTACTTTTCATTTTATAGTGACTTATTTCTGACAAAGTAACATAACCTAAAGTAACAAATATTCATTAATTGTGTTGTTGGTGTAAACAAAGGCCTTCATACCTTAGAGAATGGTAAAAAAATAGGTAGGTTTGTCAATGGATCCTTTACATCCGTAAACTCTGTCAAACATGTTTAAAAAAAAGTGGGTGCGTCTTGTAAGAAATTTCACCTCTATGTTTTCCCGCATTGGATCGGAAACGAATCTTTTGCAATTTTACCGTAGGTAAGTAAAAATGTTAAGTGGCTTAAAATTTTGTCCAACGCAGAAAAAAAATAAGGAGCTTTATGTGTTGAGGGGGAGGATAATAAAAGCACTTGATATTTTTCTGTAACGTTGCTTTTCAAAATGTTTATTTTTCCAAACATGTGGAAATTGGACGTAAACAGAATAAAGTTCACTTTTTGCAAATAACGTGTTACGTTCAGATTTCGTTTTACTTTCAATTTCATTTTCCTCGGGTTAAAGTGCGGAGGAAGGGCATAGTTGCAGAGTAAGTTTCAGTCTTATAGGCTTCATGCTATTCGGGTTTTCTTTTCCCTCTGGAAATTATAACACAGAAACTTTTAAATTTGTTCACTATGAGAAATAGTACAACCTCATAATCCCTGGCGTTAATATTTAATCAGGCTAAAATTTCAAATCTTTGGTGACTTTCAATATAGGCCTCATAGTCACAGTTTTCAGATATTCAAAAAGGTTTTAAGTGTTCCCAAGAACAAACTAGTAAACGTGCATTAAAGGCTGCACTCCAGCCGATGTAGTCACACTTTTGAAAAACTGTTTAGCGAGTGACAATTTAATCATTTAGCAACTCCTCTAATACCTAATATTGAGTCACTCCTGCGCAAGAGCTATTGCAACAATCGACAGCCATAAAAAGTTATCCTGCAGGACATATTTTATTTTTACAAAGACCGCATTAGCCCGGAGGTAGGCAGCCCACATCAGTATCGATTAGTGATAGAAAGGTATCGACAAAACTTTCTTTGTTACTTAATAAAGGTCAAAACACCTACGTAAAGATCCGAATTTCCATAAATCACATTGTTGAGACGCACACGTCGATTATACGCGGCGGAATTTCCTCTCTGTTTGAAGAAAACTTTCTTTTGGAATCTCTACGCTATCGATTGCAAGAATCCAAGGTAACTACACATAATACGTGCAAATGACTGTAACTGAGCAAACACGCTGGGTACAGTACATACTTGTTCAAGGAAGAGCTAGCCGGAGAAGAAGAAGTTGCACAAAAATGCTGGTATGCGAGGGTTTCAAATTCCGCCGAGGATGTTGATGGAGCTGACGAAAACAGAACGATAGAATCGGATATTATCGAGCGACTCTCAGTTTTGATGTTTGCATTTTCTACCTCTGATGTTCTTTTGGTTGGAAATCGGAGTGGAAGCATAGGTCGCCTAACTAAACCTAATTTATCTTCACTAACAATCGTAATATCTGTTGAAGTTGAAAAACTGAGCGGTGACCGTGTTCAATGAGCCGCTAATTGATATACAGCAAAATTTATTTTGCACGCGAAAAGTCGTTTATTATTGAGACGTTTGAGTATATTTAAGAATAATCGGTTTTACCGGAAAGACGACAATGATGATGTTCTCTTGTTATTTAATCGAAGGTTCCTTTCACTGAATTCCATCCTTGAAACGAATTCCGTTTCCTCGCTTCACCGAAGGGTCGTTTTGCAGTGTATGGACTTTCTCTGCTGTTTAGAACGATGTGGGAGTTTTCTGTGGGTTACTGATTTATGCATTCCTTCCTGGATCTCGAGTAATTCCCGCCAAACAAGTGATATACATTTCTTCATATGATATCCTGTTCAGCCATTGGAAAAGGTTAAGTAAGTTACTTTGGCGTAAATGTGGCCAAGTATGACATTGTTGTTTTTTCTTCTTCTTCTTGTTTTTTGGGTTGTTTTTTATTAGCGGAAGCAGACTTGGATGGCCTCAATCAAACTAACCTAGTCGAACTAAGCAGACCCAACTCCTGTGAAACCGTATCTCGCTAACATTTGCCAAACGCAACTAACTTAAGCCTAAGTTAGCCGCACGGGTAACTGTCGTAGCTTGACTTTATATCACGACCCAACCTTCACCAAGCCCATTCATATTTCACTTTTGTTAACTTTTACTTCACCAAAAATTATCTAATACCTTTTCACCTACCTCTACCTCGATACCTCCATGCAGAAAGGTCATAGCTGAGAAACACAGTGCTGTGAGGTCATAACTTTTAGGCCAAAATTTTAGTGCATTTAGAATTTCAATTTCTGCGCCTACGGGCTAATTTCGGTGTATTTCATGTTGGAAGCTTACTTTAATATGAAAAGTTTGTACTTGGTAGAAAAAATGCTGGAAAAGTTATTCGTAAGCGGAGGAATAAGAATCCTAAAAGTGCTAAAATTTGCAGTCCAAAAGTTATGACTTTACACCACTTGGCTTTTCAGTTATGACTTTACAGCCCTATGTTTTTCAGTTGTGGCCCTCCTGCATGGAGATATCGATCTGAATTCACTTCACCCAGCATCAGTGAAATGCGATCCCTTAAGTTCACTCGGAGAGCTATAGCGACTTCAACGCTCGAACAAACATACGCTATAGCCTACCGTTGAAAGAAAATCGTCGGGCAGGTAATCAATGTGGGTGCATTTTGGATCAGAAGACGGATAGTCTTATTACGCCGTGAAAATTTCTTCTTTGGGCAAATTGATTGGAAAGTATAGCATCAGTGAAGAAAACTAAGACCGGAAAATCGCGCTATCAACGAGGTATCGTCCGGTCATCTAAACTGACTACCGGGAAAGCTGAATGAAATTAATTGTTGGTGGCGTTGGGAAAACGTCAATCTACTCGGTCTAAAATCCAATAAAGCTGTCTGCTCGGGACGCAAACGTAACAGGTCTTCAAACGGTACCTGCAATTTTTAGGTTCTCTGTATTTTCAAAGAATTTAATTGTGTAGACCCGTTTTGTTCCAGCTTTCGTCACCAAGCATATCGGAGTGATGCACAGCACAAGGCACGTGAGTTAACCTTTAATCTTCTTGTCGGGGGCACTAATGCCGAGCGGAGTGACAGCGAGGTAAGGTACGAAGTACTGAACCTTACCTAACCTAAGTTAACCGTAAGGGTTCTAGCAAAGCCCGAGGAGATTTTTTACGCACGGATAGACCACATGAACAAACTGCTCCTGCTATTAATATCGCCTTGGATGAATAATTCATGCTATTTCATAGTCTAGTTTTATGATATATCCGCTTATTCCGAGGCGACGTTTTAGTTAGGTCTAACAAGTTTTTGGGTATGTTTGGTTTTTCGAGGGTTGGGTTTTCTTGGAATTGGTGCGTTAGGACCGATTTCACTTGGTCATTCTAGTTTGGTGTGTTTTGTTGCTATCTTATTGTTAGTTTCGCAGGCTGGATTTTCCATCTGTTATGCTTCGTCCGGGTTCAATCTCGGATGGCGCAATCAGGACTGACGACCAACCATTCGGTTTAGATAACCCAAGTTAGGTTAATTTGCATTTTGTAGGCAAGGTATGTTTAAGTTAACGCAAAGTAAAGTGGTGACTTAAGCTTTCGCTACCACTCCGATTAGTTGTCCCAGCTGGATGCTGCTGCCATCGAAAAGTAAGCGTTTTCAGGCTTGGTGATTATTAGGTTAACTCTGGTTTGTTTTCCACAAGGCCTTTCGTTGTCGCAAGTGTCTAAGAGTTTCGCTCCACCCAGCTAGGTGCCGAAAGGTGGAATACGAGTAGGAAAGTTCAACGTTTCAAAATATAGGTCTGTTTGGGTGAGGGCAGCCCACATAAGGTTTTGGTTAGGTCTGAAGGAATAAGGCAGTGTCAGATCTAATTAATTATAGTGTGATAACTCGGTGATATTAATCGCAGTAAATATTCTTAAATTACATGAAACGCCGCTAAAAACAAATGAGAAAGGAACCATCACAGTGGCAACCCCTCCCCTAATCTACCTCTGCCTGAAAATCCACATCATTCCTAATACGGATATGCCAAGAGGGAAACCAAAACTAACCCAATAATAATTAATTTAGCCGATAACAACCATAAAAAGATTTCGCAAATAGCTCTGTGCATCACAGAAAACTTCAAAATTAAAACTAATCCCGCCTCCATACGCAAAAGACAAACCACGTAATTCGCAACAAGAATTCTGGAAGTCGGTGAACGGATGTAACCGGAAGTGGAACTCCCGTCCCCCTTGCCCAACGCGGAGTCACTGCGTCAAAAATCGCGGCTCGCTGACAACTGTGACCTCCCACCGCAGACCCTAACGTAATTACGTTTGTCAATGCGCCCATCTTCCGAGTTCAACGTGGTGTGCTGGCTTCAAGGAAATCCGTTCGGAATGGTTAGTTTGGCATCTGCGGGACTAGCAAACATAATACCAAGTATTTGCGGAGCGCTCCGAGGTGTCTAAATAGCCCCGTGTCACGCCCGTGCGCGTGTATTTTGAGGCTAAGCTAAAGTAGTTCGGTTATGTTAACGTCGGGTTTAGGTTGCGGTATGTTTTTCAAGATTCAGAGTTACGTTCAGTTATTGAGAGTTATGTTTAGTTAGATTAGGTTAGGGATTTTAGTTTGCAGTAAATATGTTTTTCAAAATTCAGAGTTAGGTTGAGATATTGAGAGTTAGGTTAAGTTAGATTAGGTAAAGGATTTTAGGTGAAACTTTAAAGCGCTTACAGCTATATAACTAAAAAAACACCTCGACTTTTTTCTGAAAAATTACAGTTATTTTTACAGTATTGATTATTTTTTGTTGTGTTAATATCTATTTTTAATTATTTTTAATTGTTTGTTCAAGGATTTTGTGTACAGTTGAAGATATAAGGCATTTTTCACATTCACGTACGTCATTTACTGGTAGTTCAATTTAACTTCTCACGTTAGTCCGAGACAGTGCATCGACATTTCAATAGGGTCCCTTCACCGACATCTCGGTTTAATGCACCGCGCGGGGTGGTACAAAAAAATACAAAATAATTATTAATTTGTGAATACTTTCATCAAAGCGTATAATTAAACGTGCGGGTGTCCCACGAATAATAATTTTAATGGGCTTCTCGCCTTGCATAATTATGCCCCGAAACTTTCGAAGCTTGTTTCCGTGGTTCCAACTGCCCGAAGAACTGCGAGATTCCTACCGACATGGGCTTCCATGGAATAGTTGGGGTCAGAGGTCACCACGTGTATACAGAAGGGAACCCGCGTGCACAATTTGGGCAGCTTTGGTTCCTGCCTCCCGCGTAGCAGATGACTGCTGTAAGCTGCTTAATTTGTAGAGCGAAAGTTTACTCAGTGGTGTTGAGAATGTTAAACGGTTGTTACATACGTGTGAATTCAAATTACGCAATAAGTTTCTTTTCTTGGTGCCAAATGAACAAATTTAACATTTGAAGCTATTTTTGAATTCGGCTAACATGTAAGAGCAAGCTGATATTGTTGGTTGTGCAAACTCGGTGATAAAACGAGGAGGGGGGGGGGCATTCTGAAATCTTGTGACAAGAACATAATTGAACTGGTTCTTGGACATGGCTAGCATTTGAAGATTTCAATTAAAATACTGTTAATAATTAACACTGGACATTTTCTTATTATATAAATTTATTTCAATTAAAACATAACGTTATGCTCTGATTTGACGTTGCGAACACACAAGGGTGATATTATTGTATTGTTAGGATGCTCTATTTCATTATACAGTCCCGCATAATTATAAATATTGGATTTTCCACCTCTGTGATTCAACCTGGTTTGTTCTTTTCTCATTTTGTGAGGATTAACGACAAACCCGCGTTGCTCAAAGTAGGTAACCCACAGTAAAAACAAAAGACCTGTTTTAGGTAATTCTTACTTTTTTTGGTGAAAAAATGTAGGCAGTTCCTAGAATATTTTTCAAGGCCGTATTTTTTGCTGTATAATTCAAAAGGTCTTGGTGAGCTCTCCATTGATGTGACTAAACATAGGTCTTTCTTTAAAAATACTAAAATACGTGCTACTCCCGTTTTATTTTCACACCCAAAACAAGTAAGAACTCTCTAAAACAGGTGTTTTGCTCTTGTCTAATTCATCTTAACTTGAGTTAGGTTTGAATTTAATCAACTTACGTTTGCCTCGCTTTTCAATCGTGATGTTGCATTTGTTTGTGGTTGGAGGCTGCTGCCACCGAGAAGGAAGCGTAATGCTCAGCGACCGTTAGGTTAAATTAGACGAGGTTAGGTGCCTACTCCGCTCGGGTGTGTTAGCGACGAAAAGTGGAACATAGCAAAACAAAAGAAGTGGAATATCGAACTTTTCGAATATTTTGGTCATCGTGACGTCAGCACAGCTTGGTGGTGCTATAACCTATTTCTTTTGTTATCAAGTTACGTTTCGTACAACGAGAGCTCTGTGTCGGAAGCACCTCACCCTACCTCAAAGTTGTGCCTTTGATTCATCCATCGTCTAATTAAAGGTGATCATCGCAAAAGCAAGCGAAGGAGCTCATAGTTATATTGGCCTTTAAATTAGATTTATACTCTTTCAAAACAATTTTTACTCGAGGAGGAAAAAGATATATCCTTTATTAATTCTGCTCACCCTAATAAACTAATCTCGTACATCAGCTTTCTAAACTTTAAAAAAATCTATAATGCCTTATTTTAAGTGAAAGTAAGACCTCCGCATCATTAACCGAAACAGAATTTAAGACAATGGCTTTTTTTCAGACTGTCAAGCAAAATACTTTTTTTATTAAAAGCATATTTTTAAATAGTCTTTGGGTATAGAAATTAGTCATATTATTTTAAGTGACCTAAAGGACTCATCTGTAATTTAATACTTGATACCGTAGTTGCTCAAATAACTGAGTGTATGCTGTATTGGACTGCAGTCGAGGACGCTCAACAACCTAACTTGCAAGCTAAAGTGGTCTGTTTAAGGGGCATTCCATTCGATATTAACGTTATGATTTTGGAAGGAGGGAAGGTTAGACGTATAACATGACCATCTTGCATTTGGTACGGGGAAAATGCGTAAACGAGGAGTATGTCTAATAGTAGCCTATTTCACGCGAACGTAATTAATTGACGACCCCTAATTGAAGATCCTAAAAGTATGCCACATTGTTTCCAGTGGGTACGATGGTCATTACAATCGTGTAATGATCAACGGGGGTGTTTTGTGTGAGTGGTACCTATTGGGTGGTTATGAGTGACGGTCTGGTTTTTTTTTGTTGTTTTTTTTTTGTAAGACATTGAGTCAACCTTCGGTTGCATGGAAGCGCAAGGATGCCCCGCTCTCGTTGGACCAAGCGACAGGTCTTCCTGTGAGAAGATAAAGAGCGACTTACGAAAGTACTGGACATGCGGACAGAGATGCGGAGTGAGGATCCATCTTTGGCGGGAAGGGGAGGGGAGCTGATGTGAAACAATGTTTTGAGCGAAAGTGATTCTTCTTCTCTTCACGGCCGTTATTGGTTCCCCTCCATTTACTGTAGGTAATGCCATAGATCGCGATAAGAAAACAAAACGGTTATGTTGGAAGCGAAATTGCGCAACCCACGCATTCTACTCTTTGAACTATATTAACATATTTCTAGGAATGTTGATTTGGTTAAATAGAAGGTGAAACCGGCACACTTCCGATCCCGATATTTATAACGCTTGTCTGTTTAGAAAAGCAATTTTGCTAACCTATTGTTTTTGAGCGATGGTAATGGCCAGCGAGAATCAAGCTAATGTCCAAGGATGATATTTATTTTTTCCAAAGGTGGCAATGGATCGTAACTGATGTGAAAAAAAGAAAAGAAAGAAAAAAAACGATAATCCGAATGATTTGGCTTTTTTGGTTAATCTCTCGGTTAAAGTATCAAAAAGAGATTTTTCGACGTCAGCTTTTTGGTGTAACGCAAACTTACTGCAAAGCACTCGTACCTTGCTTATGAACTCAATGTTGTTTGGGTTATAAAATAAAATTCGTTGTGAATCATAAAGCTATTTTAGAAGAGAAGTCATCAGCAGCAATATCAATGTGAAACTCCTTTTCGGATCTTTCCCATGGAGATACCCATAATGACGTCACATCCGGAGCAATTCTACCAATTTGAAGCAAAACAATAAACAAACACTATTTCATCGTTAAGAAGTTTTTACTAAGCCTAATGTATGAATTGATGACGAGAAAATTTCAGGAATTTTCCCTAGTTCATAAAATGTGACAGGTGACTGCCAAAGCGACCAGATTCTATGAGGCGACTTTATTCCAGGTTTAAATGAAAATAACATTCCAATCACTAGAAAACACGATAATATGTCACATTTTCCCGGTAGCATCAATTTTCCCATTTTTTAAACCATTTCGTCTTTTGAAACTTAAAATCCGCCTTTTGCAGCATGAAATTGACCTAAAGATGCCAAGAGTCGTCTGTCTGTTTACTGTTTTCCTTCAGCTTCAAGGAGTTGTGTGACGTAATGTGGATATCTCCATGGTATAAGTATTATTTATGAGCCCTGGAAGTCAACCAAAAAATCAAAAAAAAAGTGCTCAATTGATAGGCATATTGATGAAAGGGTCTTGGAAACCGTTCGATGATGTAGGTATTCATGCTTCTTTTTTTAAATGTATAATAACACGGGGATAGAACTATCTAATCCAAACAGTAGCCTTTTACGTGTGCGTGACCAAGGCTGTAGTCGTAGCAGTCTAACCCAGTGCATGGCCCGAGCCGAACGCGTTCAGGCGGTTTAGTACTATTTGATCTGTGCACGAGAAGTGAAACTTTCTGTCAGAAAGGAAGTTTATTATCAGAGAAAATTCAGCAAGACTCGATTTCCACACCATGTACCCGGACAGAATAGTAATAATCCGCCTGAACATCTTCGGCTATCTTCGGGCCGTGTACTGATTAGGCTGCAACGACCATAAGTAAAGTATTGGCGCCAGGCGACTGAAGACAGAGAGGTTTAGGTTTGACCCTTACTTCGGCAGTTTCTCGGGAAACGCGCTAGAGAAGATAGGAGCTACGTTGAAGTGCTGAACATGAAAGTGCTAATTAGATGATTAATCACTAAACACCTAAATCTCAACATGTGGCCTGAGGCCACCTATGTTTTCTGACCGGCTGCCAGTTACTAGAATTTCACTTCTCAGTTTTCATTTACTTATGGTAAACTTATGTGATGCGCAACAGCTTTTTTAATGTGCCGTTTCTTATTTTTATCTCAGAATTCGACACCTCTAACATGTCAGAAGAAGGTGCCCAATCCTGACTCTGTTCGAAAAATGACCAGTTGCGTTTGCTCGTTCAAGAAACGACCGACTCAGTTTGCACTTCGAAAAACGAGCCAATTCTTTTGGCAAGTTGAAGAAATGTAATGTTTCAAATCCATCAGCTGCAGCCAAGGTGACTCTATAACGGAGGATTCACTTCAGGCCCTACACACAGAGAGAACGGGAGACGTTTTCTGACGCCACTTGTTTGTGCGGGTTACTTACAGGATGAAAGGAATCTTGCTTGGGTAAGTCCCGGAGAGTTCGGCTACGTTCAGCCTTAACGAAGTCTGCCTCTCAACCGGTAAGTAGGCAACCCGCACAACAAGTGGCGTCGGAAAACGTCTCCCATTTTCGATGGAAGTTGTGCCACCGTTATAGAGCCGCCCAGCCATGATTCGATCTTGTCGTCTCCTATCTCTACCTCTCGTAGTGTAAAGTTCGAGATTTTTGGGTGACTTTTCAAATGATGGAAATGCTCCAATTCGTACCGTAGTGTAGGTATTTTCGAATGCCATCATGGTATGCTTCGGAACAGGAAAACAGGTTAAACTTTATCTTTTTTACTGAACTAAAATGGAATTAAATCCTAAATCGTTTCAAAACGGAGCTTTTACGTAACAATGACGTCGGTTTGTTGTATTATGGCGGTCGGTGGACAAGTGCGAAAACGCATCGGGTGTTTGCAAATTATCCTCGGAGAAATTTCTTGTGTTGCACCTGGCTCGAGATGCACCTCTAATTTCAATGTTGAATCTCCGCGATACTTTTACCATCCGGTAGGTATGCGCGTCTCGGCTCGTCCCAACAAAAACAAAACCGAGCAGGACAAATGATTCATTGGGCCTAATCCGCCCGCCGTGGCACGGCGCAACGCAATCCGAACCGGCGGGACCGCCAACAGGTTTTGCCAAGTGAGATCTGACAACAAAAGGACCTTTCTTTCACACCGCTACCGCCTTTTTATATGCTTTTTCTTAGACTCACCGGCGGGATATGTATGTATGTATGTATGTTGTCCGGGTGGGCTTTCTATTTTTTTTTGCTAATTTTAACCTAC
>Ga0058701_10001721_pt1 | contig 15911 bp, 6 predicted proteins | sample AgamicOrMae_FD_97039 | JGI IMG/M metagenome (GOLD analysis project Ga0058701, IMG submission 97039) | Agave microbial communities from Guanajuato, Mexico - Or.Ma.e | ecosystem: Host-associated > Plants > Phyllosphere > Phylloplane/Leaf | place: Guanajuato, Mexico | collected 2012-06-04
TTGAAAGAAAAGAGCAAAGGTTCTCCTCACACTAATGAGATAAAAACCTTTATCGAAGGATCGCCGTATTTATTGTGATTCTAATGATTCACCCAAAACATAAATCTAAATTCTAGGAAATAATTGACATTAACGGTCATCGATAGTCATCAGCATGTTTTTAAAAATCTGAATCCTTCCTCAAATCTCCTAAGAGGTACCTTAGATATTTTTTTTAACGCCATCTCTAGTCTCGGCTGGGCTCGGTCGCTTTTGACCCGGCTCGTCACGTCTCAGTCTTAATTGATGGACCTTTGGCTTTTGTCAGAGAGAAATGACCTCGCTCCATCTCGCTCCAACACACGGTAAACCATATCTTTTCTCTCGCACCGTCACATGAGGAGAAATCCACCATATTTTCCTCAAGTAACGTGAGGAAGGAAATTTCAAATTTTAATTGGCTTTCGTGTCTTTTGCGCACGGAGATACCTTGTTTTGAACAAACATGATTAATATTCAGGAGTTGCTGCTCAGAAATTAACGCTAATATGAATTTTTATAGGGCCGCCTTACCTTAACACCGTGTAATACATTGTGTGCTAATGTCTAACTGCCTATAGTCAGCGAATACTCAACTTAAACATTGTTAGTTGGATATATATTTCACACATGATGGAGCGAAGATACGCTGAGCTGGCAATGCTGAATTTCCTAGATATGGCTTGCCCGATTTAATTGCCTTAAATAAAATCCTCCCAGTCACATAATTAGAACTAACTTCAACTCCTCACTTTGAAAAATAATTACCTCAACACATTCGCAAAAAATTCAGTAGGAATGATGTACTCAAAAGACTAAAATTTTCAGCCCAGGCATAGTCGGAAGGCAGTCTAAAATACGCTGAGGTTAGGATACTTAAAGATAGGTCAAGTTTTAAGGGCACCTTACATTTTTGAAAGATGGAGGGAGGTTAAAATCAAGCGACGTAACTTAAGGACCAACTTTTCCATTTCAACAATCTTCGTTAAACCCCATAGCTAAATACGAATATTTTAACAACGCACAGCCGCCTTGGTTAGGTTAACCTAGACAAAGTTAAACTGGGTTAAGCGTCTTGTGGCTCGCTTCTTTACCGCCTAGACTGATGCCGCTTTCAGCTGCAGTAACCACCCACCAAGAAATAATCGGCATCAGGATTGGCAACTGTTCCATTTACTTCGGTTATGCCTTGTGCCCTCCGCTCAGCTTCCCAGCTAAGGGTAGAGCACAGGAGATGAAAAATTCATCCTCACAAATTTACTGACTGAAACAGGCAATATACGCCCAGCTACCGTTCATAAATCATAACAAGCCGAAAGCTAATTTACGTAGAGTTTGTTAGGCGTAACTATGAGTAATGGTCCGCCCTTAATGACCCCAGTACCAGTTGGTATCGATACTCACTTTAACGGTGTGACTTTTTAACATGGGCCCGTCCGGATCAGGTATGTACTCCATGGTGATACCGTAGAACTGTCCTTTGTTAATGTAAGTCACCCTATCGTCTTCTCGTCGCTGGCTCGTGGAGATTGGAGTTTCAAGGCAGTACTTGAAACCATATTGAGAGTACCTGTTGACAAAAAGAAATACTCGGTCAAACCACCTTCCTGCGGGGGCTCGATTTCAGGCGTCGGATAATTTTACATTGTTGCTTGTGTGTGTGTTTAGACGGTTTATGGCGCCTTAAACAAGCTTAGACGTTAATGATGTACCCCTGTTTATGACGTATGAGAAATTTACGCTCTTTTTTTCTGAGTTCACGTTTTTATATGACAATTTTGGGTTTCATGTTGCACTCGTAAACGACTAACTCAGAGATGTACCCCGTTACAGCTTGTGTTTCGGACACAATGTGCTTCAAATTGTCTTGGCTTATTGTTTGAAATACGGTCTTTCAAAGGTCAATTTTGCCCTTTTTTTCACATAAACTAGGTACGGATCCAATTTTGACCCCCCTCCTAATTTTTTTCGGAGGGATGATAATAGTTTGATGACATAACCGAGACGAAAGTGTTGATACTTTTTAGATCATAGATATTCACAAGCCATAGCAAGTATAGGGAGACTTGAACGCACGTAAGCCAACCTAATGCAAAATACATGGGGCAGGCGTGCGAATAGCCACTTCGTATTTTTTAACTGTCAAAACATTGGTTTTTATGCTTTTACTGTATCATACATGGATTCGATTTTAGACCTTCTTTCGGACAGAGCGCTAAGTTCTCATAGCATATCGTAAATCGGTTTTATCATCACTATATTTAAAGCGATTTCAATAGTTACGCCGTGGGATCACATATCCAGTAACTTCTGATAATTGTATACCGAAGTACAAGACTTTTTTTCCCACGGTCTCATTCTACAGCAGAAATATCCGCAGCCGAAATCACTCAAGTCAAATCTATAATATCAGGTGAGTCTATGAATGAGTTTCGGGTCCCATTCAACTGAGCAGGCCCATATGGGGGTTGGGTCCATGGGCCGGCGGGCCCACGGGCCAGTTCATGGTCCAAAGGGGTCACACGTCTGGTTAATTAATGGGTCTCTGGACTTCCTACGGGTTTCGATGGTCGAGGGCTCACCTCTACACTTTCTCTGCCAACATACACACCTGTGTTGTCCCCCCCTCTCTACCCCTCCCCCTCCGCCCCGCCCAAAACCAGCCGCTCAGGAAGAAATCGGACAGGTTGGGAAGAAAAAAAAAGGGGGAGAGGGACTGATCCTGATAGTGTCAAGAAACGATGCCTCAATGCTCGTGTCAAAATAATACAAAAATATTCGATGGAGTAATCCAGAAAAAAATGCCTTTTGAAATCAGCCACCACCTGACAAAACCGCGTAGGTCAATCTAGATTTTCTGGACAGCATTGTGTTTTCCGTTACCGGGCGAGGCAACAGCACAGGGTACCTTATTTAATATGGTTCAGTTCTATCCGCACTCCTATGTTAATACAAGGGACATTTAAACGCACGGAAACCAACCTAATGCATTTTAAATGGTAGGTGACTTAAACGCGAGGAAACCAACCTGGTGCCCTTTAAAAGGGGCAGCGTTTGAACAGTCTTACCTACGCAGTTGCTAATAGATTTTTTACACAATTGAAAAAGCATACTTTGAGGTCTAAAAGTTGTAAGTTCATATTTCCCGGGCGCAAAAAGTTGAATAACCGGAAACCGGAAAGTGGTCAGCGATATACTTATGAAAAGACGGGGATTGGCTATTGTTTACCTCCGTGGCTATACACACACATTTTGCAAGAATGTACGAGGGAAGGCTTAAACGATGAAAAATTTCGGTGTGAAAGGTTCGCAGTTAGCGGATGGGGTATAGACATCAGTTTGAGTTGAGAGGCGAAAGTGTTTTGCTAAAGGTTAAACCAATCCATTTGCAGTTTGAAAGATGAAGCAAGTAACGCCACATGCTGCTTTGGACAAACTCAAATCTAACGGGCTTTGCTTGACTGCCTGCAGCATCTGCCTGTATACAGCATCTTTCAGTATGCCTCTTTGGCTTGCCTATCAACTGGGTTCATCTGTAAGCTGTTTTGGCTTTTACGCATAGAAAGTTATACTTTAAACTACCCAGGTCAAAATCAAGAAAAAAAAAAAAGAAAAGAAAGCCGGGAGCGGAAGGGGGGTGAAAGGACAGAAAAAAAGATTTGGAGAAAAAAATGAAAAAAAAAAGACGAGGGAAATTAAAAAGAGAAAGCAAGAAGTAGAAAAATATTGGAAAAAAGAAAAAAGATCAAAGCACGAAAACAACAAAAAAGTACAAAGAAAAAAAAATTAAAAAAGTGAAAAAAAGAAAAGAAAAAAAAAAAAAGGGGAAAAAGGAATAAGAAGAATTAAAAAATAAAGAAATAATTAGAGAAAAAATATTAAAAATTAAAAAAGAATTACAAAAAAATCAAAACGATTGAAAAACAGAAAAAATAAAGCAAAAAAAAAGAGGAAATAAAGGAATTTTAAAAAATGGTGAAAGGAATTTAGAAAAAAGGAAAAAAGAAAAAAAAACTAGATCATTGAAAAAAAAAGGAGAAAATTGAAGCACTTCCTGGTCACAATTTCAAACAAACCTTCAACTCATGAGCAAGATTGACATAAAAAAGACGTCTCTCCTATCGATATCAAAACTTTATAACGGCTACCGGAGAAGTAAGCTAAAAAATTGCCCAGGCCAAAAACGAGTCTTCCACAGTAGTGTACTTACACTTTGGGTATTTGAATTTTATCGGCATCGTTTTGTCTGCCAAAGTCGTGCCAGGGCCGCGACCTCGGGGCGGGTTGAGCAGCGCCTTGTGGCCCAGGACTGGGTCCCTGAGAGTTGGGACCCCTCGTCGACAGAGGGTCCAACACCTGACCCGAACACAGGTCCGTATAGTCGAACGACTGAAAACACACAAAGCGACAATTAATATTACATCACGAGAAAATTCTTGGAAAATGAAGTAACCCGGAAATTCGGGACATGAGGAATTTAGGTTACCGTGGGGATAATTGGTAACCTCACATTATATGCCATGCATTCCTCTTGAGCGTAGAGCTACGCGGCCTCGTTTCGAGATACTATGGACTCACGGCCAATTGCTATATTATTTACTTAAACTCTTTCTCAGTGTTTGGTTTTCACATTTTTAATACTATGTAATAACTGAAAAATGGAGAATGGCCACGTTTTCATGTTCCTGATTCTACCAAATTTCTTCAAGTTCTCCAGGTCATTTGTTGATTTACCCCAGACCAAAGTTTGGAAGTCCCCATTCAAATAATATTATAAAATAAAATTTAGAAAATATTCCAGAATGTTTTCTTAACTTCGCTCAAAAAATTTGTGATATTTTACGATTCCGAAAATTTTCCAGGTAACAGGGCATCTTAATGACTTTTTCAGGTTCTCCGTGATTACTTGAAACCTCCAAGACTTCCGCAGGTTTCCCAGGTTTTCTGATTTGTGGCAACCCTGACAGTGAGACGCTCCCATGGGACATTATAGTGATCTGAAATATGTGCCAAAAGTGTCTTACTACAAACACGTAAAAAATAAGTACCGTAAGATACTTTAAAATCTCTCGAAACAGAGACAAGAGAGAAAGAAGAGACGACATCTCAGCGATATATATCAAAAACATATCATTCACAACCATATTTTTTTCCAGGATTAACGCAGAGTTTGACGTTCATATGTGATTAGTTTTGATTGCAAGGTATGCAACTATATCATGGGTATAAAAAAAAATCACAAAATTTCTGACCTCCTAAAATGTGCCCAAACTAATACAGCCTTGCATCAATTCAGATTTAGGTCTGGTTTGACGTCAGCAAAGTTATTTCAAACCTGTTCACGTCGATATATAGTGACCCTCCTGAACCAAGCATGCTGTTAGAAAAAAAAACCTGCCGGACAAAGAAGGCATAAGTCGTGATTGAGACTCCGGAAATATTCGTTGCCTGTGCGTACTAATATAACGCTAACTTGATCAGCGGTGTTTAAAAATCGGTTTCTGTGTCATTGCACGGGTCAGCAAAGCTAAATATCCTAAATTCAGAGCAAATTGAGCTCGAAACAAGGCGCAGGAAATTTATGACGTAAATGAGCGAGAAAAGTCACTTATGATCTACTCAGGTGACCGCAACATTTTCTCATTAAAATTCTTCAAGTATAGTCACAAATCTCCCAGACTATTAGGCGAAGGAACTGCCCGTGTTGATATGGTAATTCCGGTAAATTTATGGATCCGACTTTATTTTTAGGAAAACGATTAGGCAATTTAACTTTTTCATTAGAAATAAAATAGCAATTGGCTTTTTATGGGACCATTAACGGAAACTTTCGTCCAATGTTTTGGATCACGTGGAATAATTTCCAAGTTCTCAAGATCATTAAAACTTTTCGTTTACAAAGACACATTTTTTTAAAAAGTTGAATTTCAGAATTCTTTAATTGTAAGTTTTAATATTCCAGAGTATGCAGTTGACAAGTAAACGAGAAAGAATCAATTTCCAGGTAATTTACTGTACAGTCAACCGGTACTGAACTTGATTACAAAATTACGACGTAATTTTTAACTCATTATGAGAATATATAAGTTAAGAAACGTAAATTAAATTGACTCATCTGACGACAAAACGACTTGCAAAATATAACATGAGTTTTGGCACTGTAGGACCATAAAAAAACTGAACAAACACTTCCCGCGTTAAAGGATGCAAACTCGTAACAATGCCCCAAGCTAAGCTTCCGTCTAGCTTAGGCGTAGTTGTACGCCAGTGATTTTAACAGGCTGCATCATAGCCTGGCGCTCATTGGCTAGTCTCCAGCACTGCGCATATTCAATTTGGTCAATCAGAGGTTGGGTTTGACTGCAATGCATGACAATGCGAAGCGGGAATATTGAATTTTCGTTCTGAGTGAGCTCCGAGGACCTATAAATAGTTGAATCCGAGGGATTCCGAAAGTTTCTTGAGTAAGACGAGAGTTATGGATAAGTCTGGGATACTATCGTAAAAATTGGTTTGGTTAAATGGGTTAGGGTTAAGTCAGAGTTAGGTTAAGGACGGTCAGGATTAGTAATAGGTTATCATTGGTTGGTAAACGGATCGGTGGACCCAACAGTTTTTAAGAAAGCATTTTCTTCGTGGTTCATAAACTACGACTTACTAACTCGTAAGTGTGCCGAAAAACCTTAAAAAATGCATAAAAAATAAAAAAAGGCGCAAAAAATTAAAAAAAATGTTCGACTTTGCAATTTACCTTTAAACCTATAAACCTTTAAACTTTAAACGTTTGTTTATTTCTCCAATCCTTCCTGTTCACATCTTAACACGCGGTTTCATTATTAATTTTTACATAAAATATGCAAAAGTGAGCATTAACGTTACATTAATTGTTTCTTACTATAATTCAGAAAGCTTTCATAAGGGCGTTAGAGGAAAATCTGTTAAGACCAACAAGTAGCAGGGTAATTAAGCGAGAAACTGTGCGTGTACAGTGAGTGTCCAAATTACCTTTTTATTACGATTGATTGTCATAGCCAGTAAATTGCTGGGTTATTTAACAAATCGCTCCCAGTACAGCGTTTTCGGTCCATTAAAATGCTAATTTAGCGACGATGAATTTATAATTTTTTTCCTCAGAATCATCTGTCAAAATTTTAACATCACGTATCAAAGTTCTCTAGCCGCCTCTCATTTTATGCAAACTGGTACTGCCGCATCATCGGTACATTGCTGGTTTTCTTCTATTCCACCGCGAGATTTTCTATGAAATTAATTTCAATTCTTGAAGTAACTTGTCACTCGCATTAATTTCGATTCTTGGAGTGACTTGTCACCAGAATTTGATGACATTTTCAGGCAGACATTGCGTGAACGGAAAACCGATGTTGTTAATAACGGGAGTATTGCTAATTACGCAATTACAGTGGCGTTTGAAAAAAGTATCACTTATTAGGAAGATTAGAGTAACTTCTTGACTTACAGATTATTTATTATTACTTATTTTTTTACGTTTTTATCTTGTCTTTTGACGCAAACACCCATCTTAAATAAACACGTATTCCCACAAAACAAAAGCGTTTATGGGACGTTAAGAATGACAGAAAAAACAGTTTTAATACAATAAATGATGAGACGAATCGTCAATATTTTTTTTTCCAACGCGACACTACTATTTTGATTACAATGATGTAGAATTATTCAAAGAAAGGAATACTTTGTACAAAAATTTTAATCATTTTTGTAAGGTATTAAAAGCCATCGAAACTAGATGGCAAAAGAAACTCGACTAACATTTTGCAGAAAAACATTAATATTAATTAACACTAGCTCGGTTCCTAAAAAACTAATAAATATCAGATGGGATCAAGCCAAAGTTTAAATTAATGTGACATTCGTCGTGAATTCCCGAAATCTCATTAGCGGCACAATCAGCTTGATAATAATCGCACGACTAATTTAGCCCTTTCACATGGGATGCTCAAAAACTATGAAATCCAACACCCATACCGTCCTCTGATAAAAGTATTCACATTTTATTAACGCACTAATTGGTTCAGGCAAAATTAAATTAATATAGTCAAAAATGTCGAGTCAACCCAATCTAAAGAAATTGCTTTCATTGTGATAAAACTCGAATTTCGTTTTCAGCTCGATAAATTCATAGAGCAAATATAATGAGGAGAGGGCAGCCAAAAGAATTCATTACGAGCTAAAAAAAGGATTGTGACTATTAAAACATATCATTAGTTAGGTTAATTAGATATGCACAGTGATATAAAACACTTAAAATTCGTAGCTGCTGAAATGCGCACATAAAATTGGTTACACAAGATTAGCAACATTTTTTTCTTTTAGGTGACTCTACTTCACAACCCCCGAGACTTAAATCGCGCGATACGTATTACCATCCATCCACGCTCATAGATACACTAAACTTTCAGTCGTCAATTTCTTCAATCTAATCCGTTTCTATAAACTCATCAACACCAAAAACCAATCATTAAAATTAGTTGAAAATCGCTAATAATTTACTGATCAGTATACTGACAAAAATAATAATTGCTTTTAGTAATCCCATACCCGTCTTTGGTTATACCATGCTTTTAGTGATCCTATACCTGTTTACGATGTACAGTTAAAATGGTTACTTGGATAAATTTTTAGATATACCTCAACATATCAAAAGCCATATCAATGAAACGCCCCACCTGGTCTTTTTCTTTTGATATGGCTATCAATAGGTATACCTTAAAATCCAACCGAATAGGAGGATATCTCTTTACCTTATATCTAGGGCAAGTACGGGACTGCCAAGAACAGGTATGACTTTTCCCAGCGTAGCCATACAGCCGGAAAGCTAACGTTAAGTGGGTTGCCTACCCTCACAGCAGCGCTTATCTGCGTTTGTATACTCAGGAGAATGCTTTGTCAGGGTAAACAATCACGAATCATAATTTCGAAAAATGAATAAATTTAAAGGAAATACCCACAAAGGCGCGCCTTCCCCAGAGCGCGGAAACGGGAACAAAAGAATGTGGAAACGCCACGGCCTGTCAGCGGAACTAGTTTGTTAAGTAGAAGAAGGTACTTCACAAGTAGCTTGATAATTTAAGCTTTCTACAAAATTCCGAGTAGAATTTCCTAGTCCAAGTTTTTGAATCTCTTTGGTCTTAAGAGAACTTCTTTGATTCATTCAAAATTTTCGGATTAAAAATGTCTCGAACGAAAAATAATCTACGTAAATTTTGTCGAAATTTTAAAAACAATAATCGATTTATGATTTATTGAGAGTATATTGGTGAGGGACGACTCAAAAGTTTTCCGTGCAAGGGTTTAATTTCCATGTCAGAATAATGGATTGAAGTATAGGTTAGGTTGGGCGATATCGAGTTAGGTTGGGTTGTGTTCTAGAGTTCCTTTGCCTCAAATATCTGAAATTGATGTAAAGAAGTCTGTTTTAGAGAAGAAATCTGCGATACCATGCCAATGAATATAATCGAGATTTTGAGTCTAAAAACAATAATAACTTAGCCTAGTTTTCATATCCAAAATCATTTTTTAAACAAAGAACCAAAGAAGATTGCCTTACACGGAACACAGCATCATGTCTTCTTGCAACCTCAGAAACTATAAATTTAAAAGTGTAGGGTATAAGGGATGGACCCAGTTTTCATGGACAGTAAACTACTAAGTCGGCTAAATACAGTTCATTTGAAATGATGAAACAGTTTAGATGTGACGAGCAAAGCTAGTGAGCGAAAATTAATGCTAGGAGCTCTGGAGTATCATTACATGATAAACCCATATTAGACGTAGACTAAATGAATCAATTCTCATCCATTTAAAAAGTACATTTGCCTTTACCTAATTAACTAGAGCTTACAACGGAATAATAATGCAATTAAAACGCTCTATTCAGCAATTTTTTTCCGCTAGAGGAATTACAAAAAAGGAAGCGCATTATGGGTAGATTAAATTATTTTAACAAGGTGCTAAGTACAGAGCAACACTTACACTGATCGTATCTCACCGATGAATTTTTCATACGATAGAAACAGCAATTTCTCATTGATGTCGTTCAATATAACGATGAATCGATACTTGTTATTTAAGGTATTTAAAATTCAGTGTGAAATTAGGGCAGATTAGGAAGATATTTTCCAGAAATAATTCCTCAACTGAAAGCTTTTAAAGGTATTACTTTTTGCTCTTCTATAATCATCATTTAGATTGTCGTTGTTAATCTTACGGGTACTTCAATTTCTAGCGAGGCTTCAAACACTTAATTGTCCAAATTAGGTGGCTCCAGAAGAAACTATAATGATACGTTGCTTTTTTTTTTCGGGTGCTGCGAAGATTTATTGAGAACGACACAATTGAAGAAGTAAAAACGTAGTTTAGGCTGATCATTTCATTTTTCCCGCGCTTCCAGGAACGTTGTACTGTTTCATTCAAATTTCCCGCGCAAAGAGATACAGAGGGGAGCCAACGCATCCTTAGCGGCAAAGAAACTTCCAGAGCGGATAAATACGATTCACTTACAATCAAGCAATTACTTCTCTGGTATTCTTTTACAAATACAAGCAGAGATTCTGTCATACATTCAAATCGTGGTTCAGAGAAAAATAAAATTGAAATGAAGGGTTTTCTGTAACTAAATCCATACATCCCTTATTTTTTGGCGACCCTACCATTAATGCGGAACTATTCCGATACTATGAGATTAAAAAAGTAGAACCTAAAAACAATTAATAAAAAAATAATAAAGTGCCAAAAAGCAAATCCTCTGGATAAATTGAAAGATACGTGAATAGAACGATACGACATTAATAGAATAAAAGCATGTGTACAAAAAATCCAGTAGTTATTTGCGGTGGTTGATATAAATTCAAAAGCGCTTTAAAACGGAATAGGCAATATATTGGCAGTGACGTCAACAATGTGGAACAATTAGAATTTACAGTTAGCTAATTGTTCAACCTTGCCTGCATCATTCTTATTATATTTTTCCAACATCCAAGATCTTGGAAAAATCTTCCAATTCGTGTGAGCTTTGCGATAACCAGCTATTAACGACAAACACTGATTAACCCTTTAATTACTAAAGCACGTCAGAAAAAATAGAAAGTAGGCAAAACGCTATCAAGAGATTGCGTGATACAAAATGTTAGAAGGCCTACCAGGAAATAGAACTAAAAAAATAAAAATAAAAAAAAATCTCAAATTAATTGCTGAAACAGCCTAAAAGGTCAGTCTAGGGTTAGATCTTGGCTTTGGGATTTGAGAATGTGATGGGCACAGGCAAAAGGTTGTACTGTTACATGAACTCTTTCTACCGTGAAAAATCGGTGCACAAATTGCAGGTTTGCATTAAAAAAACTCATAAAAAATTCATAGGATATTTTCTTATACCTTGCATATTTAAAACAGAAAAAAAGAGGATGTTTGTTGTTAAAATAATATTTAAGCTCGATAAAGAAATAATAATAAAAAAAACAAGACGGAAGTTGGTACGGTTTGACATATTGTCATTGCAATGTTTGCAGAATGCAAAATCTTAACTGAAAATCCGAATACATTAAAGATTGGAAAAACCTGATATTTATAAAGCCTAATATAAACGCCAAAAAAGATTGCTTCCTAATGGTTTATTAATAAATATAATTTTTTGATTTAAATGAGAAGACATTTAGGCGAGGTAGACATAGCTTTTAACAAAATAAGGAAATCTCTAGTAACTGATTCAGGAATTTTCTCACGCAAAAAGGCCACTTTAAAGCAGAAAAATTAGCTAAATTCACGCGGATTATTTCAATAAAATATTTCCGTTTCGAAGCGATAAGCAGTAGATCGTAGTTTTCAACTGACATCTCCAAAGATACCTTCATTGATTTTTGTGTGTTAATGAGTTTGATTGCACCGTCTCAGACTAAAATTAGTTTCGATTAGATGAAAACATAATTATGCCGTTGATACTTTAGCTCAAAACTCACAATCCTCTGGCTATCTAACCCATTAACTCTTCTAGAATACTTAAATTTTGATGGGATGTTGCGATAGTGAAGTATCGATCTGTGGAGAGAAGATCTGTTGTGGTCAAGAAAGCACTTCGCGAACAACGAAAATATTTTGTTGAAGCAGGAAAGTATCTAACTAGGATCTAGGTTTTCTATGAATATGTGATAGGTATATTTGCCACGTGCATTAATATAGTCAGCAGTGCAGTGTATAATTTCAGGAAACGAGGCCAATAATGTGTTTTTCATGCAAACATTTTATTTCATCTGACGAAGCTTGTAGATTTATCTAAAAATGTTAAAGAAGTAAAAGCCACGGTACAGAGCAGAGTATTATTCTACATTGCAACCAGCGTATAAATAAGAACTAACCTCGAAAACACACTGACTTGATAAATGGTAGAGGGAGGCAAACGTAAGCTTACTTTCAGACTCGGTTTTTATAGGTTAAGTTACCGGGAACTTTAGGATTTGTAAAGTTAACGTGATTACAGTTAGAATCAATATCACTTAGATCAAGCCGACGTAATATGGGACAGGTCTGTTTCAATAATCGGCACGAAAACGCTGGACGCTTTTGTAAACAATTACGTCTACATGAGACTACTAAATCCCTAATCATCTAGTTATGACGAGGACTGTGTTCTTGTGGCGGGGAGGTCGAAAGGCGGTTTTGTTGTTTTCTGCACGCTGAGGCGAATTTTGAGAGAAGACCTAATGGTATGGCAAGAATAAAGGACCAAGGCTAACATTTTTAAGGAAAAGCATTATTTGTGATAAGATGACCTTGTTCCATTTTAAGCAATGGGCATGTAGAGGGTTGGAAAGAACATTGCCTTTGATGTAGTTGATAGGTCTGGATCGAGTTTGGTGTTGCATGCATGAGATGAGTTTGTTAAAGAAGCTCACCTGTTGTATCGCAGCCTGGTCCCGAGGCGTAATAGAATCCGCCCCGATTCCTGAGTCCGGCGAGGGCAAATCAACTGTTAGTCCAACCGCCGTGGCGGCAGCGATCACACCCTTCTGAGAGTAGGGGCTCCCATGTCGCACATAGCGTTCCACGAAAGCCGAGGTCGCGACGGTGGTCCCCGCACCACCCCCGCCGGTCCCCGCGTCCCCCGCGTCCACGTACGTCGGGCACTGTTGGCGCAAAGGCACATAGCTCTGTTCGGAAGTAACCGGCGCGGACACGGGGCTGAAAAACTCGCGATAGTACTGTTCGGAGATGGAGAAGGGGCCGGGGCCCGGGGGCGGCGCGCGCAGGTTGGCTGCGACCCCCGTGGCCGCCGTGAGGTAGGCCGAGGTGGCTTGCTGCGGCGCCGGGGCGTACTGGAGGTGCTCCGGGTAGGGCACCGGGGAGGGCGTGCCGCTGCCGTGGTGGGCGTGCGCCGGGCCGCTGGCCGCTGTCTGCTGCTGCTGGAACATCTGCGTGGAGTAGGCCATTTTCAGGCCGTCGGGGGTGCTGATGAGATCCAGCGGGCCGGGGTGGTCCCCCAGGAGAGGGGACGACGACGAGGTGGGAGTCCCGGTGAGCGAGCGACTCGCGTGGATGGGCTGCTGCACCGCCAGGGGCTGCGCCACCGCAAGCGGCTGCCCCAACTCCAGCTCCTCCTTCACAGAGCCCTCCAACAGTTCCGCCGAGTCCCCGTTCGCGAGCAGCACCTTATGCCGACCGTGGCCTGGTCCTGCCAGACAAACACCACACGTCACTCAGCACCACAGCACCGAATCACATCACCACTTCACATGCTCGCACAACACACACGCGGAGGCACCATCATGAACCAACCCTTCGCCGGCGAGAGTCAGACCCGAACTGACTGACGGGACGGGACGGACGGCTCGGCGCGGCGTCGCTTCGCGGGCTCCGTCCGTCCGTCCGCCGGCGGCGGGCGCGCGACGCCGCGAGCGCCCTCCGGCGGCCTCCCGCGGAACTCACCTGCAATCTTGATTATCCCGTTGGTAGGCTGGTGCTGTTGGTCGGGTGGGGAGTCAGGCTGCTTGGCCCGATGGCTCAGGTCCTCCGGCTCTCGCTTCACGAGCTGCGGCTGCGGTTGCGGCTGCTGGTGCGCGAGGAACAGCCCGTGGAGGTCCGCCGTCGACTGCAGATCCAGCGCCGCCCCTGATGTCAGGCCATTGGTCGTTTTCAGCGATGACGTTAGGAGAGGACCCCCTCCCGCCGAAGACGTTTGCCTGCAACACACGCCCAGTACTGTACTACAGAGAAGCGCCGTGCGGTGCGGTGCGACCGGCCGGCCGGCCTGCCATCCGGCGACACTGCACAACACTGCACCGCTGCCGTCGCCGTCACCTTCTTCATTCATTTCTGCGCCACCAGCTGATGGTCCCGACCACATTTTTTGCTCTCAAAGTGCGGAACAATTTCTCGATCTGGCTTTTAAACAAAACCGGTCGCGCTTGGCTTCACCCATTCTGGCTTCTTCGGGCCCATACATCATAACACTCGCTCAAGTCGCTGTCAATTCGAAAGCTGCATTTTCCACTGTTCGTACAGCGGAATGACTCAAACGGCATACAACCTAACCTAATAAACCCTCATTTATTAACACATATTACATTAGCTACCATTTCGCGCATCACTGAGACGGAAGGTAAAACGCGGGGGACAAGTGGGAAATCCCTAACCTCTCAAATTTTACACGCAACTCCTCTTCGAATACTGCATTGCTGGAAACATGAATGGACCATTTCACAGTCTTAAAAGCACCTCTCGGAGCGAAACGAATTATCCCCGGAAGTATAAATCCGCAACACTAAGCTTCTGGAAATGAAACAGCTAAAGAGCTAAATGTTGAAGCAGTACACCAATCACGAAGGTTTACACTTGTTAAAATGAGTCCATCAATGTCGCTTATAACTGCACGTCTGCTCACACGAAGTGAGCCGGGGAAGAGGAGAGGAAAAACGACACTCACACACATGTTTTTTAACTGCCAAGAATTTTTTTCATGATATTGAGACAAAACACTTGCTTCTTGCCGCAAGAATTTCTTTTCTTGGCACAAGAATTTTTTCACTAACAGTAAGACGAAATCTCTTTTTGCAAGAAAAAAAAATGCGGTAAGAAAAAAATTGTTTTGTCACTGAGTAAAAATTTCTTGGCATCAGAAATCATTTCTGCGGGATGTAAGTTAATTGGTATAATTTAATTTCCACGTTGCATATATTTAAAAAACCGAATTCTGCAGGACTTGTATCGTCTAAGAAAACATGAAAACGAGAGTGAGTTTCTCTTCCAACGGGCAGGGATGTCCACATATATAAGCAATTTGCGTATGAAAAACCTCTAAATTCACATCGCTAGTTTAAAATAGGAATCGTGGCTCAGAATCTAATAAAAACAATCAGACCGCTTCTAAGCGCTGGAACAATAAGATGTAACAGGTGTAGAGGGTCGAGCAAGATTCCTAAACTTGATTTCGGGAGCGCTGCGGGAGTGCAGCGTCGGCTGGGATCACGCTAAAAATGGATAACGCCGCCGGCTGAGGTGTCCAGGATAACGCTACCAAATCCAACCGTTGCGTTTCTAGAGTTCCACCTTTCTCCGAGCGGAGTTATCACAAAGCGAGGCACACGACACCAAACCTGGCTTTACTTTAATGGATCAACCTACAGGGTATAGTGTAATCATAGAGCAACTGGAACAGGTTGGAGCCTAAAAATTGGGAAATGGAAAAAGTCGAATTTACAGTGTACGAATGCGGGACAGTGGTGGCTGAGGTGTCCGAGATAACAGTAGTGCTGTAGCGACTGACTGAGCAAGCGGTCTGATCTCTTGCGCCCGCGGGCACGCCGGCCCGGCCGGGCTCAGCTCAGGCCGGTCATCCAGACATGAACGCAAGGTGCCATGAAAACCAA
>Ga0058701_10001722_pt1 | contig 15898 bp, 12 predicted proteins | sample AgamicOrMae_FD_97039 | JGI IMG/M metagenome (GOLD analysis project Ga0058701, IMG submission 97039) | Agave microbial communities from Guanajuato, Mexico - Or.Ma.e | ecosystem: Host-associated > Plants > Phyllosphere > Phylloplane/Leaf | place: Guanajuato, Mexico | collected 2012-06-04
AACCTAACTCAACCTAACCTAGCTTGACCTAACCTAACCTATACGAACTTTGGCGTTTGCGACTTTTCTCGTTTGGCGGTTACGGACTGGCGCTTACGGCGTTGGCGCTTGTGGTTTTTGGCGCTATCGAATGCTCCCCAAACAATCAAGAAAAGATTTTACCGAAGTTGCTTGAAGAAATGTACGGTTAACAGACTTGTAAAGGAGTGGTCCACGAAAAAATTTGAACACAAGTCTCAAAAGTATTGATCGCTGCAATATTTTTAAACCTCCGGTGACTTAGAAACGGAGGGAGTTACGCTAAAAAAGCACGGAATAAAATCGCTTGATCTACAAGAAATCTATCTACATGAATGGCTGTATTTTCGAACTCTTTCCGGTCCAAAGTTACAGAGGTTTGAAAAGGTTGGAGCGATCAGAACCTTTGAGACTATTTGTACATGAATGCACTGCTTCCTCTAACCGAATCCACAAACTTTGCCGAATTCCACGAATTCTATGAAGTCACAGGCAACTTAGAATTCCATTTACGGGCGATCAGCTGATGGCATAAGGGTGGGGCTTTCACTTGTATACGTCATTTTTTCCGCTCTTTTTAATGGATACGTCGATGAAAATTAGTCAAGCACCCCATTATTCGCGTTTTACAGAAGTTTAAGTCTGTTGAGTTAGGTAATGCTGTAAGTTTACCTTAGGTTTCCCCACATTTAAGCCACATCTCGGCATTAATAGGGGCCTACTAAAGAGAAGCACTGTTTGTTTTGCGCACATGAGCATAGTCAACCTGATGCACAGAGATTTTGAGAGCCAACCGCCTGCGGCGCAAACGCGCGGCGCAAACGCAACTTCTGCTAAACTTACTTGTGTGATCAGATCTGCTGCAGCTTGCATATCGGCGAGTCCCGCGCTCACAATGTGATCCACCAGGTCTTGCAGCATTGGTGCGATCCCGTCGGGCACTCTGTCCATCAGGCGCACCATCAGCTCAAGTTCTGCAAACATACCATAAATTACTAAAAACAAGAGCCGAGGTACAGGAATATGAGCTCAAAGGATATATCAGAAAAAAACACTTCGAGAGAAAAACGAACATGAGATGGATGTCATAAAACACAAACGAGCGCAAAACTTACTTTCGGTTTCATTATCCTTGATCATTTGGGTACATTCAGCTAAAATGGTGTTCTTGAAATTTGTTACCAAAACGTTTACACAGCACTCGGTCAGCTGAAACATAAAGACAAAAATAATCAGAGGAATTCGCGGAAAATTAAGTTATATAAGTAAAAAGAAAGCTTACTTTGTGAATTCCTTCATCGGCGCGGCCGGCCTCGCATCCCTCCTTATCCTTTTTTTAGAAAAAGAAGATAAAATGTTAGAAATCGGTCGAGTCTAACTTTCTACTAGAATAGGAGAGAGACGTGGATCTACTTACACTTCCAGGCGCCACAGGCCCACTACATGATTCTAGATATTTCCTCGCTCTCTGCTCCTCCTCACGTAGTTTAGTATCCGCATATTTCATGTAATTTTGCACTCCATTCGCACTGAGGTACTCCGGAGCTTTGACCTTATAGAAAGCTTCAGTTGCTTCAATGTAGGGCTTTTCAAAGTTCTCCCGATAAATCTGTAGTTTATCTACTGAATTAGAACACAAATTAACTGCAACACAACAAAAACAACACTATTAGACACAAATCTACTTCACTTTGTTCTTCCCATGGGTAGGGTCACACCGCCCATGTATCAAACACAACTAACATTTTAGAAAAAGTTTTTGACAGTAGCATGTTTTTTTTTTTAAGTTTGAAATTCTCTTTTGAATACATTGGCTTGAGGGAACATACATGTTTATATGGGGAAAAATCTGCAAATTTTCGTTGAAAACCTTCTCATGTACTTCCTCTGATTTAATAACCCACTACCGCCCGGCGATGCCGTTCGGAAACAGAAAAATTAATATTACAGGATCTTTCAGTTCAGTATTGTAACAATTTAAAAAATATCACCCCTCTGGAAACTTGAAATCCAATAATTTAAGCATTTACAAAGGCGTGGAATTGCATATTTAAGTGGAAAAAATCCTTCCAATTTCTCTTGAGCTAAATTTCACTCCAAAAACTCTGGGCTGTTATGGGTTAACAGTGACTTGTAGACTTCTTGTTAAACCTTCAAACGACATTCGGGACGAGATTTATAAACGGTAAACTTTCTCTAAACGCTAATCGGCCATTCTGTAAATGACTCGAGCGGGAGATGCAGGGTGGAAGGAGACGGCGGATATCCCAGGATTTCTCCCTCAAGACAACTTTTGATTGATGATTTAGTGGAGCTTCTATACGACACAAATTCTTTTGGTTGTAATGGAAATTTTTCAATTTGTCTTGAACATTTTGTCGATAGATATTTACCGTAAGATTCTCGGACTCCAATAACAAGTTGCGAATCGAAAGCCTCCCCGGTTCGCTCGGCATGGACTAACTTCATCGCGGCATCTTGAAGACGATTTTTTATATCATTAAATACGCTTTTATTCCAGCTATCCAACATAAGCTAAAACAAAAAAAAAAGAAGAATGTTACATTTACTAAATTAATTACATCACAAGCTTCTTAGAAACAAACAGAGAATTTTACGCTATAGGTAGGTTAATTACTTTACATAATGCTTCACTAGTTTTTAAAGTTGAAGTTGTTTCAGCATGTGCAGGGAAAATATATCATTAAACACTACAAACAGAAGACCACTTACAGTACGGACAACACTTTCTTCTGAATGAGCCTTCTTAATATCTGGAGGAAGAGGGCTACCAAGCTTAGATTCTATACGTCGGAAGGGTGTTGGCAAGTAATTGCATTGGGCAAAAAATTTGCGCCATTCAGTGATGTAAGCTTTAAGAAGGGCTTGATCTTCTTGGTGAGTGAGGACACGCTGCAAAAAAAATATTTCAGATTTTAATACATTAGAAAACTTCCCCGCAGATGGACATATAGTCCTCAATCAAACAGGCACATCTCACATAAATTTGAGTGGTTTGGGTACCTGTTGCGCTTTTTTGATAAAATCAACAATATCCTCAGTTAAAGCTTCACGGATCTTTGCTGCTCCTTTGTCATCGTCCCACAAATAAACTTTGTGAACATTATAAAACAAATCTTGCCACTCCTTATGAGTTACAGGCTCTTGCTGTAAGAGTTTGAGAACAATGGCTCGCATTGATGGCCATTTTTCTTCAAAGATTAGCTCAACGGAGTCCTAAAACACAAACATCCAGGGTAGTTAGACACATCCTTCTAAAATAGGCAGGAAAAATTAAAATATCCTGTAGTGAACAAAGCAGCGCAAAAGTCAAACTCTCTCACACAATTGAGTATGGATGATTACAATGTATTTACTGGCTCACTCCAAAAACATTGACAGGAGTACATGCCTAATACTACAATTCAACTCCAAAAAAATTAAAAAAAAAAAGAACAGTACAATGAACGTTTTAGATTTGTACTTGAACAATAATTTTAAACCTTACAAATATAAAGTCACTCTTACCTGAGGTGATTTGTAAAACAGCATTTTTGCCATTCCAGTTCAAAACTGACCAAGTGTTACAGCTGCATGAAGTGAGGTTAGGGTGGCAAAAACAGGAGTTCCTGGGTAAACAAAGAAATTTAAATATGTAATCACCCTACCGCGATATCATTCCTAGGCTCCTGCACAGTATTTCCTTAGCTTTTTCTTGTTTGTAAACACTTACAACAAAATTGAGATACCAAGATTTGACTTTAAAAAAAGCATTTTTTTATTTTTCAGAATACTGACAATTTTTATCTCAAACAGAATGCATCGATACGGGAAACACGAGAGATATGAGAGGAGAATATAGGTTTGACAGGTTTTCTTGATAACTTCGTAACAACATAAACAATACCCAGCAGGTATTTTTGTGTGGTACTTCTGGGGTAACTAAGGTCTAAGCTTTGAGAAGTTTCACGATTCAAGATCTGGTGGCAAAAGACTACTTCCAGACACTGTGACAGCACACAAGCAAAATAAATGGGCAAAACAAATACTTGTTTTCCGTAACCTACATACGTAATTTCAATAATTTTCTGCAAACAGCGAGAACAAACACTGTCACCAACAAAAAAGTCTTGGACGTACAACTGTTATGAAAAAAGCTCAGAGTCCTCTCGCGAGAAACTTATGGTTAAAAAAACTCACGTTATAATCGTGTAACCTGAATAGAAAATTTCAGGCAACAAATACGCCTAGAAAACACAAATATCTGAAAATTTTTAACCACCGGCATTCCACATTTCGACTCGACCAGTGACAAAGATGGGAACTGTCAAAATATCAAGGAGGGGGTGACTGCATACCCGCTCTCCACGGCCGTGAATCCGTCGCGCCACGTTACGAAAGATTCTTAAAAGTTGCGGCAAAGTGTCTCTATATGAGATGGGAGCGACGTCGTTCGATAACAACAGCCTGGCTATATCTTTCAATAAACTAACAATAAGTGTAGTTCAATTTATTTTACTTTAACTTTCCCTCTTCCCTTTTAGTCAGTCAGATCCGCCGAAGTAATAGAATGGAGGACTACCGTCCATAACTTTTGTAGATGCCAAACAAAGTTGCGATCGCAACTTTGTTTGGCGTCTACGCGGAGATCTTGGAAGGGCATCGATGCCCTTCCAAGATCTTGGTGCAGAATAAGGTCTTAGGGGTGGAATTTTCCACCTCTAGCGTTACACGCTTTGTCGCCGAGCGGAGCGACAGCGGAGCGAGGCGCTAGGCTTATCAAACATTACCTCGCAGCATACCGGTAGTTTATTCCCCCCTCCTCATAATGTGGAGAAATTTTTGAACTAAAAGCTGCTATATGGCGAGGACTGTTATGAACTACGAAAGTTACAGACGGTAGCCCTCCATTCTATTACTTCGGCGGATCTGACAGCCGAAAAGGGAAGAGGGAAAGTGAAAGTAAAATAAATTGAACTACACTTATTGTTAGTATTGGAAGATATTAGATTTTTTCGAGGATTTTTTACTTACAATGCTCCACTTTTAGTTCAACTTCTCTATTAGAATAACAACCAACTGACAACCGCGTTGGCTAGGTTAACCTTGGACCGGTGCAATGTGTCTCGCTCCTCCATTGCCCGCTTGGATGTTGCCAAGCCTATCGCCGCTTACTCCTCGACGGCATTAGGCTTGGCGACCGTTAGATTAGGTGATATTAGCTTGAGTCGGGTGCCATGTGCCTCACTCCGATTTTGCTATATTCAGCTTGGCAACGAAAAGTGGAACGCAGGTTGAAAACACGACTTAAAATTAAAATCAAGATACTGTGCTCGTCTTTAATAATCCTGTGTTGATGACTCAAAAGATCTTCAGAATAAAGGGAATGGCACTGAACACGTCACGCTGGGCTTCGGAAAACACTGAGCTATCGTCGCTTATCACCGCAACAAGATAACATTCTACTCGCGAGCTGCAAAAAGAATTCGAGAGTACAGGTAGTAGAGAGAACCATTATGGCTGGGAAATAAGGTCAGTGCCGAATAAGAAAATGTGAAAGTGATCAGAGATGAAACATCGCAATGGAGTACTCTGGTGCACGTGCAATTGCTTGTTGTTTATAGTGAGCTTAGGAAGAAGTTTCGGTGAGTTGGCAATCAGTAAGAACTCTTGCGAAAATTTCAGAATAGTGTCCAAATTCTTCGTATTCATCGATATTGTTCTCCCTTTTGTCACGCTACAATCAATCGTTACGAGTCATTACAAGGAGGAGATTTTGGTCGGTGACCGTCTCTGGGAAATACTTGCCGATTTATATTAAACTCAGAATTTATTATACATGTAATATCAACTTCAAGCATATAAATTTACTTCGAAAAAAAATAAAGCAAATAAATCCTCACTAAGATTTGTAACTTGTAACCTAAACGATGCATAAGGGGTTCTATAATTTAAATTCAAAAATGTTGTTAACGCTGTTATTAATTTCATATTAAATAACTTAACTCTAAGTGGTCGTCGTTACGTTGGAGTACCGGTAGCGTACTAGGCCAACACTCATTCTTTTAGTTTGCCCTTGTGTTTGGTATAAAAAAAAAATATTCCGCTGTCGAAACTGTCTGCTCTGAAGCCTTTCTGAAGGATTTTTTGTTACGTAATAACGTTTTTTAAACCAATGAAAAGGAACATTAATTTGGTTCTCACACGCCTCTTTTTCGTCCAGAAATATCCCGATCTCCAGCGCTACCAGAGCACTTGGTGAAATGTTACCAAAACAGAACATTGGATGCACCGCCTCCACCTCCGCACACCCTCGCCATTTTCGTAGAGCTGCTGCAGAAGGTTGAACAGAGCCCGCTCAACCGAATGGATATGCGAGTTTTAGCTGCAGCATTGCTCCATAGGTGAGATCTTTTTCTCAGCGTCATTTTATTTTTTTTAATTTGGCATTTCTTATTTGTGTACCACCAATCGTCTCCAAGCGAGGCAGCGATACGAGGCACTAGACACCTACCGAACACACATATGCGGTTGTATCGTGCATTACTCTTCCAGTTAGACCAGGGAGGAACACTCAGAGGAAGGAAATACAAACCTTTAAAACTGAGAATGCACGTGATGCTCCAGTTGAAGAAATAAGCAAGCCGACTACACGTAGTCGTCACTTTCAAGCCTGCACCGCCCCCCCCCTCTTTTCCTTCACAAGCCGACAACCCTTGAAGTCATTTTCAAGTCTGCGCATCCCCCTCCCCCCCCTTGCAATTCTTTCATTCCTCATCAAAGCTCTAGCCAAAATCTTGAATTTTGATTAGATATTGATACTGTGAATAAAAGATTTCTGTCTGTAACAAAGATTTCGCGTCGATGGTCTGGAGCGCGATCCAGGGGTTCAACCTTCAGACGGCATCACGCCATGGCGTCCAACGGGATTCCAGTTTGCCCGAGGCACAATCTTACTGTCCCGTCTTCTTCCGTATCATTCCGAAGCCGATTTTGAGTACGGATTTACTGACAACTTATCAACCATTGAGCAGGTAAGCTCATTTTTTATCAGTAAAACCTTCCCCTCTCAATTTCAGAACTTAGCTTACCGGTATGTTTGATTTCAGTGTCTACTCCATAGTTTCCTATCTCCGAGTGTTGACCCGTGGCAAAGAGGAGACGAGCGATATACATGTGGTGACGAGGGTGCAGTTCCCCGAAATACTCAAAATCAGAGATACAGGTGAGGCTTATCGGAAGGATTTTGCTGGGGAGTACTGAGAAGCATACAGTGACTCAATACAGTGTACTAAAATACTCGTATCGGTGTAATTACATCGATACTGGATCAGCATACCCTGAATGGTCAAGACTGGATCATGGGTCAGACTCAGTGAAGCAATTATTGTAAGATTATGGTATTGACTAAAAACGCATTTGGTTAGGTTGAAACGTGATATTATTTTCAAATTTTATCTCATTAGTATTTTTTTCCATTTTTTAAGAGGGTAAATTTACACTGAATCACTCTCCACGAAAGTTTCCAAATTTTCGGTTCGGTTTTCTTTCTCGCCTTTCATGAAAACCACTCAATTAAGGTATTGCAACCAGTCATCACTGATCGAGACTCACTTAACAGTGAGTCAGCGTGTTCAGAACTTCTTTCGGCAAGTGTGAGTAGGATAGACCTAAGCGCTCTCACCTCGCGTTCGGAGGAACGATTAAAACCACTGGATAAACAAGGTCGTTGTATTTGAACACGGCTTTGTGAGTTAGTTCTGAGACAGGAAAAAAGCGATGGGAACAATGGGATCCAAAGTACAGTACACTTACCTGTCTAGGATGCCGATGTTAAGAATTTGATGCTTTGAATATACTCCAAGTTCATTCCATAGGACTAGGACTGCCTTATACCCTCCATTCGAATCGTTGAATTTACACCTTCCGTCACCCGCGAGCCGAGCGGTGAGACAGCGAGGCAAGGCGAAATGCACCTTATGTAACCTAGTTAAACCTAACTTGTCGTCAAACCTGATGCCGATTTCTTCTGAGCAGCAATTTATCGCCAAATTATAATCGGCAACAAGCTCGATGACGATTGTTTGTCTTTGATTCTCTATCGCTTCGCTCGTCCTAAAAGGTAGAACACAAGAGGTAACTAATTAACCGTTAACTAACTAAAAGAGGTAACCTAAACCTGAGAGCGAAATGCTTCTGTGGAAGACTATTGGCGATGCTAATGACGCACGCTTTGATTGCAGCGTTTGGGATCCGGAAGTCCCATCACCGCCGCCGGTAATACCAACAGCGGCAATCAGTTCTTGTCCGTTAGAGGGCGGCGTCGCCGCAGGGCCCTCTCTGCCTTCCCGGGTGGGATCGGCAGTCGGTGACATCTCGACAGGCAATGTCATCGCAGGCATAGCCGCCGGCTTACAAAGACAGGCCGTCCCTTTAGAAGAACTTATATCTCAAAGAGCTCTCCAAAAATATCGGCTGGATGGCGGACAGCCGAGGAGAATCGACAACCTCATGGCAGCAACGATCGCAGGTTGGACTAACTTGATATTTTTTGAAAAGAAATAAAAAATAAAGACCGATACAGGTGGATGTCTTTCTTCCGTGCACCCTCTAGCGTAGAGAGCTTAGAGGCGGCAACTTATTCCCGCGGTGTGCGCTGATTGGTGGGATGTATGAAACCAGCAACGCTGATTGGTGCGGAATGCTAGGGTGAAGTGGCAATTGACGCCTCTCTCCCTGTGAGGCTCTCTACCCTGATAACATGTTTGTCCATTCTAAAGAGTCCCGTGAGGCTCTCTAGACCACCCTGCTCGTTTGAGAGTTGATTTGTAGAGACGGGCTTGCGCAGGCGATCTTGCGGAGGTTGCTGTGTACCAAGGACCGCTGTTCGAGTCGGGAGGGATGCAGATGGGACCAGCGGGGGTATGGGACGACCCGCTCGTCCCGCGAATTCGGCGCTTCGTTCGTAAACGCCCGGGATCTCCGCAGCTGCTGGATGTGCGCCGCTGGGAGATGACCGACGCGGAAATATTTGGCGGGATCGATGGTACAGTAACTGACAGCATTCCTCAAGCGGATACTATCCAAGGATACTTCGCATGTGAATGATACTACCGATGCTTGTGCCAGGAATGATTCTGGGGACGCGGGCTGCACAATTGGTATCCCAAAATCCCACGCTACGGCTATCGCAATTACTCGAGATGTATTACTCACACCGCGGTGTTTTTGGTGATGCGGACGTGAGGGTGTGTCGAAGGAATGAGCTGTTCTACGAGGTTACACCCGACGTCTTAGTCAAAGAGGTAACTCATAAAATTTCGCGAGAAGATCACATTGCAGACCGGCGAGTCCACGAGGGACTCACTGACCGTAAATAAGATTGCGTATTCTATCTTTTGCACTCCACCTTTGGTCGCCAAGCCAATCGGAGCGAGGCACAAGGCAATTCACCTTTGTCAACCTAACGGTAAACCTCACGGTTACTTCTCGGCGGTAGCTGCGAAGCCTAGGCCTACAGCCAGGATAACTCAACTACTTAACCTAGGCGGTTGAAGCAAGGCGCGTCGATTCTCAAATTTAAAGACTGAACCAAAGAGGGATCTTATTGGTAGAAAATCAACCTTTAACATTATCAGTTCAGCGTTTCTAATTTATTACTCCTTCTTTTTTACTTTTTCTTTCTTCCTTATTTCACTCTTACTGCTTCTCCGCGCTGTTATACGTAGCCCGTCCGATACCTGCGAGACGAGGGAAAGCCGTGCTCTGTCGCAGATTCCCTTTCAACGCGGACCTAAATTATATCAAATGATATCATAGTAAACATTTATTTTAATTTTTAGGGCTCTTTTTCAGACTACATCATTCGGATACACGCTGGCTTCAGCCTCAATCTCCGCACCGTTCATACAAGAAACCACCATGAGAAATTTTTCGATGTCTGCAGTTCGAACTTTGCGAAAATATGTCGGTAAGTATAACGATAAAATTCGCAAAGAAAGCCCATTTAAAACGTAATTTCACAATATCACTTTACAGAAGCAATAGATCCTGGCAACACATGCAATTCCTCTCCGATCTACGGACCCCGCGCGAACGTATACGCCATCTTGGATGGAATGTGGCTTCCTCCTCAGTCTTTGCGCTTTCTCATGTAAGTGATAGAATTTGTATTACGGACTTGCCGTTGCTGATTGAAGAAACTAGTTAAAGGAAAAGAGTCTTTCAAGGTATTAGGCATCACAGCCCGAGATGGTTTAATACCTGAACTTCAAAGCGTTTCTCAGAAGATTCTGTGCTTGGACACGCGGCGAAAGGGACAGCCAACTCTCACAACATAAGTGTTACTTCAGTTGCCTAACTTCTTCTGTGAACTCAAAACTTCTTAGGTTCTTCTAAAGCGCTCTTGTTTAAAATGTTTATGAACACGATGAAAGATAACATTGGCTACACATTTATAAAGAAGTGAACAAGCTAGTGCACTAAGAGGATACATTTCCTTTACAGGAAAATCTGCGAGGGAATAGACGTCTCTATCCACGGATCACGATTAGCTGTTCTATCTGGCAGAGATGGCTCATTTATTTCGCCTCTGAGCGCAAGTCGGCTTAACCTATCGTTGGCCTGGAGTCAGATCGGTGAAAGTCGCTGTAAGCAAGCTCCGTGTTCAGTAAAGGCTTTCTCGAAATGCTTGAGACGTTGTCCAAACAAAGCATTTCATTTTTGATCGTTCTTGCCCGGCTCCATTCTTAAATTGATGAAATGTTTCAGGGCCTACGCGGTTAGATTTGCCCTTATCTCTGTCAAAACTCACGCAGCTCTTGTTGGAAGCCCGTGAAAATGAAACGCGTTCAAAAAACATTTGCGGGGATATTCGTGGGGATGTCATTGTGGTAGTTGCGATCGGACCAGTGAGTGACGATGACTTGGGACGAACAGTCGCGGCGCGAACTTACTTGCGAAGAGCATTTCCAGGTAAGAAAAGAAATATAGTGCACCTACCGGTATATTGAAAAGGTGAAAAATTCGGCGGATAAAACTCTCAAAGATCTGCCTACCAGCAAATCCTTGTAAACCTGCCTGACCGCTGATCTTCGTTCGGATTCGTGACAAGACTTCCATCACCTTCGAGGTGGTGTCGTCACACCAGATATAATTGGTGGGATAGACGTTGGGTGCTGGCACAATAGACGCAAAATACTAATCGATTCAATTCGACTTCTCGTTTTTGTTGATAGATGTTCGAGTCCTATACGTCGTTCCTGATTTAGTGAAGGAACGTTTCCAGGAACTCCTCGTCGGAGATCCTCTGGGCCAGGACGCCGTTTTACTTTTGAGATCCCAAAATGAAGTCTCTGCAGCGACCATGGTTATACAGAAAATCTCCTCTTCCGGTAAAACTCTTTTAACGGCTTCATCTCTCAATTCAGCTAATGTAAAGATGTGACCAAAAGTATTCGGTCACTTATCAAAGGAGTAAAATGAAGATTATAAGTCGTGTCGTATTCGAATCTGAGACATTTTGTTCCGAGGACTTTATGTTGGCAATACCATTTAATTGAACTGACCGTGCGCGAGGTTCTACGCATTTAAAAACATTAGTATTACCAACGTAAGTTCCAAAAAAAAATAAAAGTCCCTAAGATTGCGACACGAATTGTGAAAGCTGTACGCCATTTCCAGAGATAGGAGACTTCTCAGTCCGACTGTACGAGGACAATAACGATTCTTGGAAAGTAAAACTACCTTTGAGGTTTTCCAAGTCAAGAACACATTCTCAATGGCCTTCGATTTACTGTTACAGACTCGCGATACAAGTGACTCAACAGTTATTCTTCGAGTAAATATGCTAATTAACACGCTTTTCTTATCTTTTGCAGTGAGCGGCCATTTTTTTCCAGGAACTAAAAACCATACTTCGGAATGCGAGCCTTTGACCGACCTGGTTTCACCACGAGAATTACGCTTATACAGAATACTTCCTGAGCATTTTCCGCTTCGAGGCTCGATATTAATACAGGTAACAACACTGCTAAACCATATCCTATCACTGACATAAACAGTAACATTTCAAACAGGGATGGGATAACTACAATGAACTCTGGGGACTGGCGAGGGATGTATTATGTGTCGAAATGGTTTGTCAATAGTTTCGCTTTGTCGATCACAAGTCCCGCATTCTCGCGCGATGAGTTAATTACTCTAATGAATTACCAATAAATTAATGGATGGGTCGCTTTCAGTAATCGTTCCCTCGTTCCATGCTTACGGCACAGGGGATCAACTACACGCGAATACGATTACTGTCTATGATCAATTGGAACTACGTGATCATCCAGGCCTCTCCTTCAAACTATTCCTGTGCGTTCAGATGTTACGCAAGGCATTCTTTTACACTCGTATGTTTTTTCCTTGAGCTGAATCTGTCGCTCCACTGTGATATCAGTCATCAGAGAGTCTTTGATATCGAGGGGCCAGTTACTCTTTTGGGGATTGTACACCGGATTTCAGGATTTCAGAGATTTCAGGTCGGATTTCATGGATTTCAAGGATTTTGAGACGGACTTCAAGGATTCCGGGGATTTTAAGAATTTTAGAACGGACTTTTAGGATTCCAGGGATTTCAAGGATATGAAGTAAGTGTTCTAAGAGTTCCAGGCGGATTTCAAGGCATTTAAGTAGGGTTTCATGGATTTCAGCGATTTTGAGTCGAGTTTAATAGATTTTAGGGATTTTAGGCATTTAAGGTCGGAATTCAAGGTTTTCAGGCCCGATCCCAGTAAATTCACGCCGGATTTCAAGGATTTCGGGGATTTTACGCCGGGTTGAAGATATTTCAGGCCGGATTTCAAGGATAAAAGAAATTTCATGGATTTCAGGCCGGATTTCAGGGCAATTGTAGACCGGACTCCAGAATTAGTTTGCCCCTCGTTCAACATCGCTTCTAAAGCAACTGAAATTAATCATAACGCACACGAAATAATTTAACAGGTGACTGGGAAGGATGACGGAAGTATTCGAGCCTGTCTCTGGAGAGGAGCACCCACACAAGCAATATTAGCATCGCATTGCCAAGATATTGCAGGGGGAGCAAAAGCTTCGGTGACAGCTGATCCACCGTGTGTTCCTCAGCAAATAATAAGAAAAACAACCAACGCAACTGCTGCGGATCGACCGCGAGACGATATTACTTGTCCCCCTTTATATCTCACCGTCGGCGGCGCCGATTCCTACAATCACTGTTACGGTAAGTTTCTGAAACTACAAGAAACTCACTATGAAACGAAATAATCATTTTAAGGAGTTTCAATACCGGTTTTGGGAGTGAAAAATATAACGGGGAGTACGTATTTTGATTATTTTTCAAGATAGACCAGACCTCAGCCGTATGATTCAAAAGGTCTCGGCGAGACAATTAAACGAGATAGACTTTATTTCGGTTTAGATCAACGCAGTACAGTGGTTAACAGATGTGAATTAATAAACTGTTTTTTTTTGTTTTTTTATGTACTTATTTTTTTAGATGATGAATGCCGTTTCCCGGATGAGATCAGGTTTTCCGTAAAGATTCATGGTTTGGCGGATACGGGCCTCAATGGCCAGCCAATACCTCCACGTGGTTCCAAGGCATCCGCTCTTGGGAACGACAAGAAAATGATAATAATTGTTTGTATTTATTTTTTGTTGAACTCGTTTGTTTTCGTTACTTAACATTCAACCACATAGAAATACCCTAAATTATGGTTTTTCATTGTTTTAGTTTTAAGAGAATATGGCACCATTTCAAATAAAATTATTTTTGAAAATTTCAACTTGCAACATAAAATTTCTTGATTTGTGGTACTGATTGTTCTTAATGATTCCTGACGTAATCTAGAGTGCTGTATGTTCTGTGATTTAAGTAAAATATCACTGCCGATTGAATAAAACATGTTTATATACCTTTACGTTCAGTATATATGTCAACTTATACCTGATCCTGTCATTGCTATCAATGATCTTCAGAAGTTTAGAGCGATATGCATAGTTCATTCAAAAGAAAATTACACAAAAAAAACATATCTAAAACTAACATGATACTGACACCTGTGTAGAGGATTATGGCACTAAGCGAACGAGGTCTGAAATGAGACAAATATGTTGCGAGCTAATAAACGCAGACAAGTATAAAGAGAGAAAAATCCTGTTTCGAAGATGAAATTCAGGTGCAAGTTCGAGATCCCACTTCGAAGATGGCTTCCCATTGGCCAAATTATTACTTACAACAAGCAATGTAGGCGGGAGCACGTATGCTTTCAATATTGCAAGTAATATCCTAGAGGGGGTTGAATACTAAACAACAAAATCCTTCTGAGCCGATATTCCAAACGAGAATATCGAAGAAAAAGCAATGATGAATATTGAATAGCAAGGCTCAGCCCCTGTCAAGTCGTGCATAGGCAACACGAACAACGCGAGTATGTTCCTGTTGCCTACCCTTCTCTTTGCAGGGGTTCTGTCTGACAGATAAGCAATTCTGGACAATGGTCCTCGCAAACAAATAAGATCTTGAGACCTGACGAACAGGTAAAACTTTGTTCCAGCGAGGGATTGCTTAAAAATAGTGTTCTGTTATCTAGAAGGCATCGTTGGGCGATCTGTTCAGAATATTTCATCCAAACCTCTGAAGTATCCTTCCGCAGAGACGGCACTTACTAGAGAGCCTCGTAGGTAGAGAGTCGACAACCTCTGACGTCACAGTCCCTGATTGGCTGCGGCAATACAACCCTAAGTCAATCAGACGGCCTGCTTATGGGTTGGTATTGCCGCAGCCAATCACAGGACATGTGACGTAAGAGGTTGTCGACTCTCTACGAGGCTCTCTAGCACTTGCCTTTTCAAAAGTTCAACTTCAAGAGCGTTTGCCTCGACTCACTTAAATGTGGATGGAAAAACTGAGAAACACAAGTAACGGAATGATGAATATATTTATTACAATAACCTAAATTTTCCATGCTTGTCTTGGAGATTATTTTCCCATTCGTTGGATACTCCATTCTTGCTGGCACAGTGGACAACGGTTGTTTTGCTTCACCCAGAGGGACATGCAGCAGTAATGGAAGCTGTGGTTGCAGTCTCCCCAGACGACTACACAGTCTTGTTTGCTCTCGGATTGACACCGCAAGCAGGCGTCTGAAACACAAACATCTGAAATGAGTGCATCACATTTTAAAAGCATTTTACGAAGAATTTAAAGATACGAATGAAAGAATAATCGTTGCCGCTTGAGTCTTTTAGGCAAGACTCGTCAGACTTAGCATCACAGCCTAATGACTTTAAGCCCCCGTTTAAAAAAAATAATAATTTACGTGGTCAGCGTGGAAAAAAAGAACACCTTATGACCCCGACGTGATTTGAACACGCAACCTTCTGATCTGGAGTCAGACGCGCTACCGTTGCGCCACGGAGTCAACTGGCATCATCGGCGAACGACAGTCCCCTTGAAAACTGCCCAGGGTAACGTGGCGCTTTCGGGCAGACTCGGCTATCTTCGGGTTTCATTGATCGGCGCGGAGGGGGATTCTCGCGTGAGCTCTGTGCTGCTAGGCTTGGCAGCGAACCGCGTTTCCCGAGGAAAGATTTATTCTATATGCAAATCTTTTTCGAATTGCTGAATTTGTTGGATAAACTTTTGAGTTGAAATTAAAAAAAAAAAAAAAAAAAAAAAAAGCCTGGGGTTTGTGTTTACGGGAAAAAAAAAAAAAAAAATGAAAAAAAAAAAGAAAAACAAATCGGCGAAACAAGTTGCGATGACTTGATTGAAGGCCAAATTATCTCAAGGTGTTGGTCTCAGAAAAATATTCAATCAAGTACCTCTTCTAAGTAATCCATGCATACATCA
>Ga0058701_10001723_pt1 | contig 15896 bp, 10 predicted proteins | sample AgamicOrMae_FD_97039 | JGI IMG/M metagenome (GOLD analysis project Ga0058701, IMG submission 97039) | Agave microbial communities from Guanajuato, Mexico - Or.Ma.e | ecosystem: Host-associated > Plants > Phyllosphere > Phylloplane/Leaf | place: Guanajuato, Mexico | collected 2012-06-04
GATGCTTGATTATTAAGGTGTGAAAATCGTCTCAGAATTTGAAAAGAAATCGTTCTGCGGATTCAATGGCAGAATAGCGCACGAGAGCAACAGTGCGCTAGCGCGTAAAAGCGAGCCCGTGCACGCCAGGAAGAGTCCAATTTGTGTCTCTTCTGAGGTTTCTAGGCCCATAACAAGGTCTGCAGCCTGCTGCTGGCATGCCTTGGATACGGACTAAAGGCTCATCTGGCCACAACAACCAGCCTCGTTGCCGCATAGAGGGGCACTGTAAGAGGCGCCGATTCGTGCAAAAAGCGTCCAATGCACGACCCCGCTTGCTAGCCTACTGGTGCAAGCAATGGTGCCACACTTCACAATAGCCTCAGTAGTAGATTGGTCCAATCTGGCATCTGATAGAGACTACAGGATCATCTAGCCACAACTTGCAGCCGCCTTGCCCCAAAGTGGGGCATTGTGAGGGGCTCCGATTCGTGCAACAAGCGGCCAATGCACGACGTCCGCCCTCATCAAAGCTACCATATAGCAGCCGTCCCGCCGCCATCTTCCCTGAATCCATCCATTCGATTATTAGCAGGCTCTAAGCTCTGCCTTGTCCCTCTGATCGAGCAACAGGTGAGCTGATGGCAACAATTGTTGGTCTCCTACAAGTGCCAGATTCTCGAGAACCCGATTGATTGCACAGTCACCATGCCTGCCCTGGTTACTGCCCATGTACACAATGTTCACCCAAATACACACTGAGATTATGACTCAGTATTTAGAGTTGAAAGAAAAAGAATGAGAGAGTCGAAAACTGATTGGTCTGGCTGTAAATCTCACATGTGAATCAATTTAATCATAGTATGATAGAGGATTTCTTAGTGTGAAAATGTTTGCTAATCATTTTGTTGCTAATCAAAGGAACGAACAAATTCGGATGATATTGTTTAATGGTAAGCGAGAACTAACTTCTATCATCGAAATTGTGTGAGTCTAAGTGTAAAAATTAGAAATATGTCTCCTCTTCTACCCAACCGCCTGGATATTTGCGTATAAAATATCTTCTCCCCTCGTCATAGATCATGATAATAAGCGCAAATGGTAATGGAGGAATCCACCAACTGGCCTTAATTGGATACATATTCAATGCAACATCCATGCCTGGAAAGTAGCTTAGGAATGCCGCTAGAACAGTCTCAAAAACGAGAGCAAAATTCATAACATGATTAGACATTCCCTGATGTATTATACTATTGGTCCTAGTTTTGCAAGCTATCAATTCGCTCCATTGGACCACAACAATGGTTATAAAAAAGGCCGTCTGACAGGTGAACTCAAGTTTCTTTCTCTCCTTATAGGTCCACTCTTGTCCATAGGAATCGGCGTAATCGTTCACAGCTTTGGATTCCCAAATTTGCCTAACACCAATGAGATCACTGAGCCAGAATCCATTCTCAACCATGATTACAGCATAGGTGAAAAAGCCAGCCATTGCCTGAATAACGCCCACCTGGCCATAGGACAGTGACAATAGTCTCTGATTGACCAGTTTGTCGTCCTTGCTGTCGCGTGGTTTTCTCTTCATGATGTCGTTCTCGGGCCGCTCGTAGGCCAAGGAAATGGCCGGCACCATATCGGTGCCCAAATCGATCCACAAGATGGTCACCGTTCCCAAACCCAAGGGGATGCCCACAATCATGTAGGCAAGAAAGGGGGAAATTTCTGGTATATTTGAGGTCAGTGTGTAGGCGATGGATTTTTTTAAATTATCAAATATTAGCCTGCCCTCTTCCACGCCCGTGACTATGGAGGCAAAGTTGTCATCCAACAGGATCAGATCGGCCGCCTGTTTGCTGACATCGCTTCCGGTGATTCCCATGGCTATTCCAATGTCGGCCTTCTTCAAAGCTGGCGAGTCGTTCACGCCGTCGCCCGTGACCGCCACCACGGCGCCCGCCCTCTGGCAGCCCTCGACAATGATCAGTTTCTGTTGGGGCGAAGTGCGGGCGAAGACTATCTCCGGATGGTCGTGCAGGATCCTGTCCAACTGCTGCTCGCTCATATCGCGCAACTCCTGCCCATGCACCACGGCCGCCTTGGCCAGCGCCGGATCTATGTCCTCAATGGGCTTGTCCAGCCGCTGGGCTATGTCCTCGATGGTTTCGTTGCCCTCCGAGATGATGCCCACCGACTTGGCGATGGCCTTGGCAGTGATTGGGTGGTCGCCAGTCACCATGATCACCTTGATGCCCGCCGAGCGACACTTGGCCACAGCGTCGGGCACGGCCGCCCGAGGCGGATCTATCATGGAGATGAGACCAACAAAGCGCAGATTGTTCAGCGGAAAATTGGTGTCGCCCTCTGTCTCGCCGTTGAACTTGTACCCCACCGGAAACTGGTCCGCCGGAAGTTCCAGGTCGCAAAAACCTATCACACGCTCGCCCAATCCGCCCAGCTCCATGTAGGCCTCGTTGAAGCGTTCCTTCAGGCGCTCGTCGAGGGGCACCGACTTGCCATTGAGCAGCATGTGCGAGCAGCGCTCCAAAATCCGCTCAGGCGCCCCCTTCATGCAGAGCAGATAGTTCCAGGCCACCTTAGGGCCGCCCGGACCAGCCGCACTGCTCGAGCTGGCTGTTTTCCTTTCGCTTAGACTCTCCTGCTCTTCCGGTTCCTGTTCCGGTTCCGTTTGTGACTGCGCTTGCCCTTGTTGTGCCCTGAAGTGTTTGTTTTTGTCCGTCATCTGCTGCTGCAGTTGCTCCAAGTGGGGCCCATTCTCGTGGATGGTCAGATGGTACTTGCTTGTCGAGTTGAATGGAATCTCGCAAACCTTAGCAAACTTGTGCCGGTACAAGTTCACCGGGCAGCTGATGGACAACTCGACAAACTTGAGAATGGCCGACTCGCTGGCGTCTCCAATGGTGTCGCGCTTCAGCACCGGAAGATGGTCTTGGCCCGGCTTGAACTCGGCCCGCGAGCAGAGGCAACAGATTCTGGCCAGAGTCTGCCAGCCGAAGCTGGCCGAGTTGCCCACGCTGGCCACTGGCGCCGCCGCCAAGCTACCCGTCTGCTTGTTCAGCAGACTGGCGTCCTCCAGCAGCCGCAAGCTCAGGTCCACGGCCGGCTCCCCCGGAAGTGGGTCCCTCGAGCGAGCTTGGCCCTCGAGCAGTTCCGGCTGGTTGCCGAGAGGCCCCGCGTCGAGCGAGCGGCCACAACACGAGTCCTGCCGCTTCAGCCGCTCGTTGGCCGACTGGTCCTCTGTGGTGTCAGTCTCTAGGATTTGCAAATCGTACCACATGTGCGCCACTGTCATCCTGTTCTGCGTGAGAGTGCCCGTTTTGTCAGAGCAAATGGTCGAAGTGGAGCCCAGCGTCTCGACGGCCTCCAAGTTTTTCACCAAACAATTCTTGGCCGCCATCCGCTTGGCGCTCAGCGTGAGACAAACGGTAACTGTTGCTATCAGTCCCTCTGGGACGTTGGCCACAATGATTCCGATGAGAAAGATCACTGCGTCTAGCCAAAAGTAGCCCATAATTAGACTGAGGATGAAGAAGGAGACGCCCAGCAGACAGGCGACCGCGGTGATCACGTGGATGAAGTGGGCGATTTCCTTGGCAATGGGCGCCTCACCTGAGCATTGGGTGTGGATTTTTTTCGTTAGAGCATAGGTTAGTTAGTTAGTGGTGCATGGGGGCGGAGATTAGGATATCAGTCGTGAATTATGGGTCCCAAATATTGGAAAATCATGGAAATTCTTGGAAAATCATGGAAAATATCAAGATGAAAATAGCTCTAAATACTTACGCACGTCCAGTCCAGCGGCCAGGCCCGCAATTCGGCCCATCACAGTGCGGTCGCCGGTGGAGAAGACGATGCCCAATGCGTTGCCCTCGATGCAGTTGGTGGAGAAGAAGGCCAAGTTTGAGGCCTCCAGTGGGTTGTCACTGTTGCAGTCGGTGGCGCGCGCCTGCGGCTCAGACTCGCCCGTCAGCGACGAGTTGTCCACCTTGAACTGGTGGGCGAACACGATCCGGATATCCGCCGGAACTCGGTCGCCGGCGCCAACCTCCACCAGGTCGCCCACAACCACCTCTTCGGCGCTGATGGTGTCCTTGACTCCGTCGCGAATGACCCGCGCATGTTGGGGCACCATCCGCTTGAAGGAGTCCATGATTTTGGACGACTTTCTCTCTTGTAAATAGGCGAAACAACCGGTGAGAAAAACGACAATTGCCAACACCAGGCCCAAGTACAGATTGTCGGGAAGCACATTTTCGCTAGTTGATAGCTGAATTCCGTAGGCCACAAAGCAGAGGATTGCCCCAATCCAGAGCAACAGGGAGAAGCCGCCGAACAGTTGGGCGAAAAACTTCTTCCACTCGCTCTCGGCCTTCGGGGGCGTCAAGGTGTTTGGGCCATACTTTTCCAACGACTTGCCCACCAGCTCAGCCCTGAGGCCCAACTTTGGGTCAGTCTCGTAGCGTCTGCATAGCTCCTCAATGGAGATCAAATGGTCGTCAATGTCCACCTCCTTCTTCAGCTCCTCCACGTCTGGCGTCTCGTGGCTCTTGCTGCGCTTCAGCTTGGGATTGGTGTTGCTTGGCGTGATTTGCGTTTGCGTTGCTTCTGCTGTCGATAGTTGGCCTCTTTGCTCGCCCAACAGCCTGTTGTCGCCCGCATTCAGCCTGGCCCCATCGGGCGGCTGCCGCGCGCCCAGCTCCACTTCTTCCCCGGGGCCCTTCTCTTCCTCTTCCGGCTCGGCTTCCGGGCTGTCGGGCGCGTCGGCGAGGCGATACTTGCAGCTTGGCGCCGGTGTGTTGGCATTTTGGGAGCCGCGCGGGCCCATCTTTTGCTTCTCCTTCTGGCTGGCCTGATCCTTAGGGCACTGTGGCCGCGCGCACTCACACTGGCCACTCGCTCACTGCTGTTGCTCCTCCTCCTCCGCCGCGCACACAACTGCCTCAAACTGCTCAGACTCGACCAACTCGGGCGGCCAATCAATAATTATTATCGATAATTGATAACGGAATCTCGTCCGCGCGGCCGCAACTCCGGCCGACCACTGCCTCGAATTGGCGGCGCCCCAAGCTGCTCGTGGCGCGCACAAACTCGCGCCGACAAATAAACTGGCGCCCGCAAATAAACTTCCGCCGACAAATGGGCGGCCGCAACTCGCAGCGGCCTGCGCGCCCCAAAAGCTGCTGCCTCGCCGGCCCCAGTCCAGAGCTGCACCACCGGCCTGCCCTCAGCACTCGAACACTGGCACTCGTGAAAAACTGACAACAGTCCCCCGGCCAACCATCAACTATGGGCCTCTGCTGGTGGCCGCTTGCTCGGCGCCGCTCGCCTCCGATCTGGCCCGCTGTGCTCCGCTCGCGCTCCTTGTCTGTCTCGCCTTTCTCCTCGCCGCCTCTCTGCTCGCTCGGCCGGCCGCTTCCAGACTGGCGCCGCTCTATCCAGTTTCATCCCCTTCTGCTCGGCCCAGCCAGTCTCTCTCCTAGTCCTCCTCGTCGTCGCCGCCGCCACCGAGACGCGTCCCAGCCGGCCGGCCGCATGGCTCCCCCTCGGCCCCGTGCCTTCCCCCTCGCGGCCTGCGGAAACCGGGCAACTGGGGAGCCCAAGCCGGCAGTCTAGCTTGCGGGCGTGTGCGCCGAATCTGGCTCACGCAAGCAAACGGAAGGGGCGCCATGGCGTCACGGGCGCGGCCAACTGCACTGCGAGGCTGAGGGAAACTGCACAGCGAGGCTAAGGCAAACTGCACTGCGAGGCTAAGGCAAACTGCTGCCGCAGCGCCTGGTGTGTGTCAGCGCCAGTGCGAGCGAGAGCGCGCGTGTGCGTGAGCGTGCGCGCGCCCTAAGGCCGCCAGCCAGCTCGTTGTGGAGCCATAGGAACCGGCCGGGCGACTGTCTGTGGGGCGCCGAGCTCGCCGGGCCGCACACAATCGGCCGCTGAAAGGCGAGCCGAGGGGAAAAGTCGCCCCTTTTGGGGTCAGTCCGGCCGGGCGGGCGATATCGGCGCACGAAAAGGCGCCTAGTTACGCGCCCTGTCGCCGACTGTCGCCGGTGCAGCTTGTGTGGCCCCGACGACTGGCCCTCTCGCTAGATGATTGTGGCCGCCAGATAGCCGGATAGGCGGATAGGCCGCAGAGACGAGCGACTAGCGACGAGCGACTAGCGACGGGCGACGAGCGACGGGCGGCAAGGTGAGCGTGTGCCCTGGCCGTTGTTGTGCTGCCGGCGGCGCTGTTGCTGCCGTGGGGCTGTTGCGGCCACGATGGCAGCACAACAAGGGCGGCGTTGGCGGCGGGGAATCATTGATATGATGAAACCTGGGTCACGATTGGGCCGAGGGGGCGCCAGAGGAGCCGCCTTTTGGAGTGGGCGAATGCATGGGCGCCGCAAACAGAGGCTGCTGGGCGCGCGGCCCAACGAGCGCGCAGCAGCGAGAACCGCGACGAGTGGAAACGAGCGCCGAGCACGCACTTGCAGCAGTGTTGTTTTAGCCCTTAGCTCAGCTCCCATTTGGGCCCACTCCAGCGCGCTGGTGGCGCTCTGGTGGCGCGCTCTTGGTCGCCAAGAGCGCCCAACTGGCCGCTGCTCGTGGGCCGCTCGTGCTCCTGACCACTGGCTGGCCACTGGCTGGCCACTGGCTGGCCACTGGCTGGCCACCACTTGCCGCTGGCCAGGCGCCCCTAGGCTCGAGGCACTCAAAACTATGGATCAATAAACACACAAAGGCACGCGCTAAGTGGGCCCCCAAACAAGAGGGGGACAAATTTTCAGCCCACTCGAGTCGCGTGTTCAAGCACATTGAACACTCGCTCGGCCCAGCGATGATGGGGCGCCAATTGAGCTCTGGCATGGGGCCAAATGAATGTCTTAAGTTGATGGGCTAATGGAAATTGTTAGCCCACTACTGCTGGCCAACTGGCCGCCGTCTCGGAGGGGCTCCTTTTTGCTTGATGGCTCGCGGCGGCGGCGATTCAGGAGAGCCAGCAGAGGGCGGCCACTCTTGGGCGTGTGTGAAGAGGTCGTGCACATAATCAAGAGTCCTCTTGTTTGCTCGTCAGGTGGAAGCGGCCGAGGTGGACAAATTGGATTGTGTGCCCGCGTTTTCCGTGCACAGTATGCAGTGTGCGGTGTGCACTGCGCGACAAAAATACGGTGACATTTCTGCACAGTGCTGCATGGAAACTTATCACCTTAGTTTTGAGCGATAGTGTGCATCGCGCACTGCACAATGCACACTGTGCAGCAAAGTGCGCGCGCCACCAGGATCGCCGCCCGACCGCTATAGGCAGACTGGGGCGGCCAGTTTGGAGTGCCTGCCAGACACTCGTGGAGAAATGGGACCCACTCTTACACGCCATCGTCTTGCGCGTGGCTGCACAGCCTCCAGTCTGCTCGTTTGGAGTCGTCGAGCTCGCACGCGCCGCCAGACTTGTTGACTGAAATCAGCGACACGTCCCAGTCTCTCGTGCAGCTTGAGGCTCACGAGACTTGCACAGGAGGAGCCCAAATTTGTCATCAAATTTACGTGTTCAGCCAATTTGGGGCCAGTGCATCATTTGAAGTGGGCCTGGAGTGCAGTGTTCAGACTGGCTGCCTGGAAGCTGAGGCGGAAGTGAAAAGGGGAGATTTTTTCTCGAGAAATCGTTCCTCCAAGAGGGGCCCATGTTGCAAACAATCACTCAGTTTCAACTTGAGGCCAGCTTCGGTTTGAGAGGAATTCAACAAAAGATGAAATTGGCGCCAGAGACTGGGAAGGGGCAGTGTTTGCGGGCGCGCTGCAAGGTCGAGCTGCGGCACAGAGTTGCCACAGTCAGTCGAGGGGTTAGAATGGCGAGCTCGTTGGCGAGAGGAAGTGGTCGGAAGTGGCGAAATGCAAGGCCATTATTCACACGCCAGTTGCTCGCCAGCTCGACGGGGCGCGCATCAAATCATCACTTTGGGCTGCATGGGGGCAGCAGATCGGCGGCCAATCTGGCCCCATTGTGGCCGGGCGACACACTCTCACGCAGGGCCAATCGGCAAGGTTAATTTGGCCGCCCGTGTTGTCATGGTGGGCCGCGCCCCAAGCGGTGGGAGCCAGTTTGCTTAGGCGCCAAACGTGCGCCCATCCCTCACGGAAACGGTTCGTGCCTCCTCGTCGTTGGGGCGGCCCAGTGACAGTGGGCGGCCGCCTCATGAGCTGCCTCGTGAGCCTCGCCTGCGAGTGTCCGTCTGCGGGGCTCGCTTGGGGGGGAAAAAGAAAATTGAATTTTTCCATGTGTGTTTGTGTGTGTCTATGCAGTCGTCTGGCGCCAAATTGGGCGCCAGTGTGAGGCTGTGGAGCCCGGCGGACAGTTGGCGGCGTCTCGTGGGGCGCGCTTTGTTTGCCTCTCATTTGCCTAGCACGCAGCGCAGACAGGCGGCAACCCGCACGCTCTCGCACACTGTGCCAGCCAGTCTCTAGCTGCCACCGAGACTGCGAGACTGCAGCAAGCGAGCCAGCAGCAAGCGAGCCGGCGGCAAGCGAGCCAGCAGCAAGCTAGCCAGCGGCAAGCGAGCCGCCCCCGTGCCCCTGAAGGCGAGCGGGGGCCACCTCCTAGAGCGCCCGATTCGCCCTCTCGAATTTTGCGCCCAAGCTCCAGCGGGCTGGTAATTCGCGCCAGCCGCTAATTTCTCCCAGTCGCCAGGCGGGCCCATTCAAAACTGGCCTCCTTGCACGCGAAGCCCAACTAACGAGAGGCGACACCCACGCAAAACCGCCCCAACCACAGCCAGCCCAAGCACAACCACACACCAGGTGCTCAGCCTCCTCCGTCCGTGCAAGTCCACGTGCGTGCCCCCATTTGGGCCCTCCAATTCAATGGGACACCCGAAAGGGCGTGGCCAGAGAGTGGCTCTGGCGGCCGGCTGGCCCATTGGAGTGCGGGCTTGCCAAGTGGGTGCGCTTTCGGTGGGCGTTTTCGTGCTTAGACTGGCCGCCTCTCAGTCGATTTCGGCCAGATTTGGCCCAGCTCACCGGCGGGCCCTTAATTAAGTTGGGCCAACAAATCCGTTGCCGCCCCCTTCCGTGCAGACCGCTCGAAGGCCATCGGAAAGAGGGGCTTAAATTTGCTTAAATGCGCCATGGAGGACCGTCTTTGTGTGTGTTGCTGATCACCAAAGCGGCGCCCAAAGCGGACAAATGCGCAGAAATGCCCCAGAGGGACTCCTTTGGGGCGCAAATAGCAACAATCTGCGGCCAAACACAAGCCAAACACGCTCCAGAGCAAAGCGTTCCAATCTCTCTCGGTGGGCGCCTCTCTTCTCGCTTGCTGGCCGGCCAATGAACCAATTTGATGCCAACCTGGCGGCAATTAAAACCTTTGGCTCCTCTTCACATTCAAACCCCTTTTCACTTGCAAAATCTGCCTCTTATCTGGAACTAATTGGCCTCCGTTGGCAACCCACGAGTTGCGGTCTGCTGCTCCCAATTGGTTGAGCCCCAACCTGCAGCCTTTTGGGCTCATAAATAATTGTAGTCTGTCCAGGCGGAGAGCAAGAGCGGCTATTTATGAAACCAGATTTTGCCAAATTCTCCTCTTTTCTCCCCAGACTCAGTCTCGATGATGAATGGGCCAGGCCTAGTCCAAACAAGTTGGCACAGGGCCAAAGGTGGAACGCCTAAGCTGTAGCAATAGTTCCACAATGCAGAAGCAGCACCATGCTGATTAATCTGGACTCTGCTAATTACAACTTCTCTGAAAAAACCTCTGAAAAAATGGCCTCTCTTTGGGCTGATACTAAGCCGAACCCAATCTGGGCCACAGTCAGTCTGGAGCAAATTAGCTAGATTTCCTCGTTGCAGCTGTGGAGTAGCTCTGGCTGGTTCCGGTCGAAAGGACGAAACAAGCTGACCTTCCTGATAGCCTTTCAATCGGACTCATTGGTTTGATTGAAAGGCGTGCATGTGTGTGCCTCGGCTGACCAGAGCTGAGCTGAAAATCCATTCATCTGGCGGAAAAAGTTTCGAATCAATCGGTGATCCCCAAACGATCGATCATTTATCTTCGGGGGCCAGAGTTTGGCACTTGTTTGGGTGCAAAAAAAGCCCAAACAAGTGCACCTGAACTCGTGGAAATGGCCCACATTTAGAAGGCAGTCTATTTATGGACCTATGCAGCCTTGCACGCCTTACTTCGGCTGCACATCGACGGCTGCCAAACGGGCGCCCCACGAGGTGCTTGGCCGACCATCACGTTAACCAGTGCACCATTGCAATGAGAACAACTAGCACGAGTCTACACAATAACGATTAACGCACTCACATGGCCACACAGTTCCACAGATCCACTGGCCAGTTCCCAGTTTGACCACTGTCAGCACTTGACCATCTTTTATCAATGTTTCCTCCCCTGTCGAGCCCCTGGTCAGTCTGGCTAGTCTGCGTCTGGATGGTAGACTGAGTTCATGCGTCCAGTGGTCCAAGTGGGCTAGCCAAAGGCTAATTTTTGTTCCTTTCACTTGGCCGAGGGAGAAAATCCTTGTCTTTGCCTCGTTGGCGCGTCAAATTGCCCTCAATTAGGCCCACGGCGAGCCGAGATTGGCTCCAGCTTTGCCTCCAGAATTTCCCAAGTCCCAGTCTAGAACCTAGTCTGGACGCTTTTCCCACCCTTCTCCAGCCCGCCGCTCTCTGTCTCTCTCTCTGTTAACGTCTCCGACGCCCTCCCACTGGTCCATGATAAATGCCCCAGTAGCTAGCTAAAACGAGCAGCACAACGCCGCCAGTCTTGGCTCCAGCAGCACTAGCTACTAGCCAACTGCTACTAGCTAGTACCTAGTAGCCAGCCCAATGGGGCTCCAAGAGTCTGCTCGGCGCCCAATATAAGCTTATTCATGGCGGCCTCCAAACTGGTGCACACTAGCTGCCTCTGGTGTCTCTTCCTGATCCTTTTCCGCTATCTTTTGTCTAGACAAATTCGCACACAAACAACAGAGGCAGCAAGCGCGCGGCAACAACAACTTAGGAAAAATAAATCGCCAATGTTTTTCGTCACCAAACCCGCTTGACCAGACACTTCCGGAAACTAATTGGCAATTCTAGTTGGCTCGTTGCTTCTGCCTCATATATGTAATATGAGCTTACTTTTTTCTTACACAAGCTAGTTCAATGTAGCAGAGAGACACAGAGAGAGAGAGAGAGAGAGACAGAGAGACAGAGGAAGAGGAGAGAAAGAGACGAAATGACAGGCAATAGATTAAGTGACTTGGCAAGGATTAGAGCAGTAGTTGCTCATGGATAGCCGTAGATCTTCGGAAATGAGACTATAAGGCAAGCAGAGAGGGAAAACAAATCGTCGCCGCTGGATAACGATTGGTGCCGCTAGACTGCGATCAAACTCTGCACACGACTGCCAAGGTCTGTCTTTCCTTGGAATACCCACTGCTAGCTAGCCACTAGCCGCCAGCCACCGTCTTGTTCCAACTGGTTTCCCCTCGGAAGTGGCGCTCCAACTTCTGACGGCAGATGTTCTCCCTAATCTCTCTCTTCGGAGCCTCTGTTGCCGCCATTGTTTGTCTCGTTCCATCTGTCCTCTGGCAACTCACTGACTCCTCTGGACTGTCTTGGCACAACCAACTACCTGCAACTTATCATTTGTCAGGCAGTTTCTCAGTTTTACTTGCCATTTCAAAGAATCAGATCTGCTCAAAGGCAATAGATTGCACTCACAACCATTGGGGCAAGCGATCTAGCGAGCGTTGAGGTTCGTCTATTCGGAGGGGAATTTTCTGCTCCAATGTTTAGTTGAAATTCAACTATAAGAAACTAACCATAACTGATTGAGAACCAGCTTTGACTCGCCATAATTTTTCGCTAGACAGGACAGTGCAGAACGCATGGGGCGACCTTGGCAGTGGCAAGTAGATTGCGGGGTTCTCTATGGGAAGGCACCGAATCGAGCTCACGCTATTTCAAGACTGTGCTCAAGCGCTGAAAAAGTGTCTTAAAATATCAGAAGTTCTCGCTCATGGTGCATATGCTAAAGTTGTGGCTCATAGACCACCATTGGGAAGCTTGCTCGCCAAACTCCATCGCGTCGAACACATCGATCGACCTTTGAATGTTGAATTAAGGGGGTTTGTCACCTACTTTGGCTTCAGTTATGGTTGCGGCAGAAAGGGCATAGGACGACAAAGGACCAGGAAATGCGTGGTTATCTGAATTGGTGTTACTTCGCCTGAGGAAACTAGACTTGATTGGTGAAAGTTGCGATACAGATCTGACACGTATTGCGAGCGATTGCGTGACTTTGTTTCTCGACGATACGATAGCAACGCGAGCACCAAGGTCCTGAGCCATTCAGAGTATATGGCTGATCACGAGTCAAGGCCTTTGAGTGGAAGAGAGCGCTTTCTCCCTTTCCGCCTTGAGACGCGAGATAGGTTCCTTCACTATCGTTCCTGTCGATCCATGTATCGGCCTTTTCAAGCACTGGGGATGTGAAGAATATACGCAGCGAGTGGATATGATTATAAGTATAAATAATTAGTAACGACAAGATCGCAATTCTAGTTCATCGGCTTCGAGATTAGATGAAGTCTTAGTCATACGGTTCCACCAAGCAATTCGTCATTGAGATTGGTCGCAAATTGCAGTGGAAAACACGTGCACATTGTGAGCGTCAAGCGAACAAGCTTCTGACTCAAGCAGCGAGTTTGAGGGGAAAATATTCATCTCACTGACTTGATGCCGCGCGGCATTGGAAAGTTATCCTCAATGAAAAGTGTAATAATTTTTCTCGCAATTGTTATAGCTCAAGTCGCAATGGCATCCAACGACTTAAACAACCTCACCAAAGAGCAAGTTATCCCTGAGGTGATCGACGTCCAGCCTAAAGCCTCAATCAAGGTTGATTACAATTCTGGAGTAGCGGCGCAACAGGGAAATGAATTGAAACCAACACAGGTGAAAGACCAACCCAGGTTCACCTATGAGGCTAAACCAGACGACCACTATACATTGGTGATGGTTGATCCTGATGCACCCTCAAGGAAAGAGCCCAAATTGAGGGAGATTTTACATTTCATGGTTGCGAACATACCCGGACAAGATGTCGACAAAGGTGATGTTTTAGCTGAGTACATCGGCTCGGGCCCACCACAAGGTACTGGTTTGCATCGTTATATCTTCTTGTTGTTCAAACAGTCAGGCCGACTGGAGAGTAAGATGAAAATCTCCAAGACATCTCGTAACGGAAGGGTTAATTTTTCGATCAGAAAATTCGCCAAGGAACATAATCTAGGCGATCCAATCGCGGCTAACTTTTACCAGGCGCAATACGACGACTATGTTCCCTTGCTGCATGCCCAATTGAGCAAGGGATAAGGTCGGAAAATGATAGATACACGGATCCGTTCAGAGAGGCACGACTCTAGGTGCTAAGGATGGCCATCAAAAAGTCCTGCAGATGTCTCACTGGCTATTGTGATATCTCATTCCGGCTGAGATTACGGCATTAAGAAAGTGACGGGGATCTTATCCTCAGTTTACTAATCAGCTATTCAGTAACTTTTTCAACTTCGAAAACATGATTCATCCTCCTCATTGTGTCCTAGTCTGTCGTACTGAATTGTCTCCATCGAGAAGCCGGACGAACTATCTCCATGGTCGGCGAACCCTTCCAAAGAGTCCCCTCCAACCAAATCTACCGGCACCTTGAGATATGTGGAGACAGAAATGACACTCAAACCGATCAGGATTATAGTGAACGCAGTCACGAGCGTAAATAGCAGTACAACGTAGAGCTTCCTGAGTGGTCTGACAGGATACGATTCGATCGAGTTGTCTTGATTCAAGAAGCTCGGATTTGGACCGAGCATCTCGACAAAATCCCGCTCGCTCTGGTCCTCGGCTCGTTCGCATTCATAGCCAAAAGAGACGTCGTCGATTGCAATCATGAGGTTGTCCTTATTCTGATCAGCGCCAACCACTCCAACAAAAGCAATCGTGAACCATGGCTTACCCTTTGTTCTGGTGAGACTTTCTTTGTCTAGGGCAGGAAGATCAAGCTGGACTCTTCGCCAGCCCACTCGACGTTCCTGCAAAACTTTTTCCTCGCTTGATTGTCCTCCTGAAGGATTGCCCGTAATTTCGGCCAGCGACTCGACAACTCTGCTCTCTCCACCTGTTGTATACTCTACCAGAACCTGTAGGTAGAAGTCGTTCACGCGTTCGGCCGACATGAAACCTGACCACTCGTACAGATAGAACACCAAACGGGTGCACGTTTGGGTCCTGATGAATCTGGGCGAGAATAGGACACCCATCTGGCTGGGCCGATCTGGTGGAAACTGGCTACTGTCATTGCTCTTTGAGGCTGAAGCTTTGTTTGGCACCAAGGCGAGAAATGAGCTTCCGTTCGGAAACAATCTCCATCTGTGCCCAACAAGAGGCCAATTCGGAGGCCTGTCCGGATGCGGAACCTTAGTGGATCCTAGTTCCAGTTTTCGCTCCACAGTGAAGTTCAAGCTAGCTATTTTGTTGTCATTGAGCCATGTGTCGTTCAGAATCGTTCTATGCTTGTTGATATTCTCGAAATCAAACATACCATAGTCATTGGAGTTATTCTCATCCAGGCCACTGAGTTGACAATCGCGCTGAAAATCATTCACTAGATCTTTGTCGATGCAGAGGATCGGTTGTCTACATTGCAACTGGCCACTCTCACACGGTTTCGTGTCCCAACTAACGCCTGTTGCTATAGCTCCGTGTACATGGCCACCTTCAATATAATCGTAATCCTCATCATCAAAGTCACCACCATCGACAATGGTGAGCGCCGACTTGGATGTATCAATGACTCCCTTCTGGAAGGCACAGCTTGTGAAGTTATAGGAATTGATCATTAATTCACCCGAAAAAGATTTGCCCCCGTGAGTGTAGTCGCTCAGGTTTCCACGCAGTGAAAGCACTATGAGAACTGTAAACTGCCTGTAGGAGCCGATTTTGACTCTGGTCAACCGTCTCAGTCGAGTATCATGCATCTCAGGAATCTCGTGATAAAGAATTTCATTGGCCGGAAACATGCCCTTGTCCAACAATCGGATGCTGAGTTGCAGATTCTTCACTTCACCCAACCATTGGTAATCCAATTCAAGAGTACAGTTACCATGCGAAATACTAAATTGAGGCAACTCAATCCTCGACTCCACTGTCCGAATCGTCCCCTCTGGATTGTTCTGGAGGAAAGTCTTGGTTCTAGATTTCATCAAAAAGTATTTTTTCGCTGTTTTAGCATTGTTGTTCACGATGAGCCGCTCAAATGGTTCGAAGACACCGACCGGCTCATCCTCTATTGGCACTTCCAGTAAGAAGCCCTCACACCACTCATTCGGAATGTTGAAATTACACTCCTTGGGGCACCAAACTTCATCCTGAGCCAAAATGGTGGAATTATCATCCGGCGGAAGGCCGCAATCATTCTTGAAGTCGCACTCCATCATTCGAGGGATGCAGTGGGACCTACTCGACTCAGTTGGGTACTCGCAATAAAACTCATCATCGCCGCAGATCGACTCGGGTGCTTGGCCATGGTAGGCTATCTGGCAGCCAGGCGAGAAGGAAAAGTCATCCAAAGCCAAGTAACCATCAGCTAGACCAAAGATTTCCAGCACTTTTTCCGAGAATTTGCCCAGAGAAAGTTCGAGGGAAGCTAATTCAACTGGGGCTTGATCCTTGTAGCCAATCAGCAGCACCTCAAATCGGCGCCAATTTGTTCCATTCTTCTTCGATTCCTCGTTGCCACCTTGCTTATGGCGGAACAAATCATGCGAGCTTAAACTATGCAAACCGACACTCATCTTCAAATCCGCTAGGTCCTCATCGGTTAAACCTGCTGGAGTTTCTAGCCAGAACCTGAAGGAGCACTCTTTTGCACCCATCTTCAAATCAAC